>Ga0316205_10002089_pt1 | contig 21957 bp, 19 predicted proteins | sample 3monthpyrite_MG_FD_204941 | JGI IMG/M metagenome (GOLD analysis project Ga0316205, IMG submission 204941) | Microbial mat bacterial communities from mineral coupon in-situ incubated in ocean water Damariscotta River, Maine, United States -... | ecosystem: Environmental > Aquatic > Marine >... | reverse complement strand
ACACCGACCTACAGAAGTAAAAACAGAAGAAAGAGTACTTAACAACAGATTGCTTCGCGATGACTCGCAATGACAATGGAAGCAGAATTGCTCCATTAAATAATGGTGCCCAGGGCCGGAATCGAACAAGATAGATAACATGATGAATTTACAGATATATTTTCAGTTCGATTTTAATGTATACCATCACATGTACCAACGTTCCCTTTTACTGGTTTTCCATATCAAATTTGATTCCGAAATATTCAATATAAGTAAAATTTTTTACAAAAGTACTTAGCATAAATCTATTATTGTCGAACATGTAATAAGGCCTGCAGACGGCCACTAGCGGACTTTTTTAATCAAGTCTCACCCTAAGGCTGATACGAGGCCATATGAGCTAGATACTTCGTGAAAGCTACGCCCAGTGAATGCTGCCAATGTAATGAAAACCTATATTAGAAACAATTACTCTTTATACATATATTTTTCTATTCTTAAAAAAATCAATCTATTTTTGTAATTCGACCATACTTTAATGGAAAACTCCATTGTACATATTTTTCTTTTGATTTCTTATCTGTTTCTATAGTCCCCACCATATCATCAGGTTGCGCTTTCTCATCAAAGAAATTTTGCGCTGCGCTTTTATCTACCGCATCTTTTACCATGTTGTAAAAAGTAGTAGACGCATCTTGATAGGCCTTTTCAGTTAAATCTATATTATTCCGTTCTCCATCAAATGATGTTCTGTTTTCAGTAATTTCTCCGACATAGCCTTCGGTTTTAATTTCTCTTTTTATCATGCCCCCACTAAATTTTTCTTTTGCTAGTTTATGGGTTTTAAACATTGCAGATTTTTCTCCACCTTCAGCTGTATGACAGGCAGAAAGTTCTATACGGATAGATCGAGTATTATCATCTACATGTTGTTCTACCATTTCTACGCGCTGCTCTGACGTGTGGCCTAACGGATCAGGATCTTTAGGTTTTACAGTTGGCACTATAATATCGTCTCCAACACCTCCATGGCCATTAAAGACAACCACTTCCTCCTCTCTTGGTGGTGAGAAGGAGGTGTTGTTACTTTTGTAAGAACGAGATTTCGTTATCTTATGACGAGCCAAAGTCTTTTGATTATCATCCACTGTAACTATCCGAAAGTCAGGATTCAAACCAGCTTGTGTATTTTTACGAGAGTCATGTCCCGAACTCTTTTTCACTGAATTTGAATTACTCATCTTTTTTGTTATTTTGTCCTTATTTAAAGTATTTTTAGCATGAGTAATAAAATAATATTTTGAATAACGTATCGGAAGATCTGCTCGTTTACCTAAAATCATCGTTTCCCTTGATGTAATTTTTGGTTTTAGAGTGTTTTTTCGCATGTTATTTATTATAAATTGTAGTGTTGATTTTAATTTATACTGAAAATTTAAAGTATTTGGAATTGCTGTAGTTCACACATTTTTCATTACTAATTATTTGAAAAATAATACTTACCATTACTCAATCGACAACGCTCTTAATTGATACGTTATGTCTTGTGTTGGTACTCCCATTGGCTGTATAGAAATTTTAACTGTATTCAACCCTAACCTTAAATAGTCATGATAATCATTCGACAAAAAATTGGTATTTCTGAGAGAAATAGATAGTAAGTTTTCTTCACCGCCTTCAGCCTCTAAAGAATCAACATATTTAATAATTGCAACTGGTTGAGTAGTTGTATCATTTTTCTCGTCATTTATGAGAATAGTGATTTGATACCCTATTTCACTCGTCTTCCAATGTTTCATGTAGAGCGTGTAATCCATATCAAGGTCAACTATTTTGAAATGACATAAGAGTGAAAAAGGATTCGCGTTGCCTGCTACAAAAGTAGTATGGAGTGATGTTTCTGAATAAGAGAACCCTTCGCCTACAACTGCATTTGTGTAAGTTGAATTATCTCGAACAGATAAATTGTTATCTTGTGAGATTATTTCAAGTAAATTAGCTGGAGCTACCCCAGTTATCGTAACAACCTCTGGCTGAACAACAAACTTATTGGGAGTAAATCCAATTATAGCTGAGCGTTTTTTTGTATCACTCGAGATAGGATCAAGAGCATATACAATCAGATCGAGCTCTGGCGATGTAAAGGTAAAGTCTTTCTCAGCAACCTTATCATGGCTTACCTGAATACCACCTGTTATAGCTTTTGTAGGGTCAGGAACTGTGTAGGTGTGAGTAGCAGTATATAAAGATGTGGTGTGCTCTATTTGGATTGTGCTTTCTGATTTTAGCGTTACAAGTGACATTGATTTCATCGTAAAATCAACACCAAATTGAGACAATAAACTTGGTGGAAGCGGTTGGTCTTTATCAACTAGCCTAGACTGTACATACTTAGGCATTTGATTCAAATCGGGAAATTTAATTATATCCCAAGGAAATTCTTGAGCCCAAATCCATGTAAGCGAATTATCATCTGTGGAAATTTGTGTATTGCACTGCCAATCCTTAATACTCATGGAATCACCAGAGGAAACACTGCTGTTTGCACCCTGCTGCTGACTGTTCGATACAGATTGATCATACGATGAACTAGTGGTGTTTTCATAATTTCCTGTAACCGCTCCAGAGGGAATATCACCCATAAAACCCAACGAAAGAGATACACCAAATGAATTTGTATCAGATGTGGACGATCCATTTGTATGTTGATGTGAGGTTGATGCATTCGTACCATCATCTTGGTTTGACGTCGTTTCTACAGCCGTATTGATTGTTCTTGGTGAATAACTCATTAACACTGGGGCTCCATTTTTAATAGAAATATTATTTTTCACCATGGCTGGATAATTCGTAGTAGAGACGGTCGCAAACGGTAAATAATTTGAATTAGGAAATACAATACGCTGAGTACATAAAATATGATAACAAAGTTGTTTTTCATTATCACCCAAATTACGAAGATCCCTATACCTTCTGATCTCGTATTCAATAATAGAAGTCCCATATGGTGTAATAATTGGAACACCTTTATCCTGTGGTGTACTCTTTTGTAAAGGTTCGACTTTATAAAATGAATATAAGCCCTTGTTCATCGCCATTATAAATTCCTTTTATTTTTTTCCGTAAAATTAATTCTATGTATTTTCTTATTTTTTTAGTTTTATCGCATATGTTGTATCTGTAATCCATTTCCCTTTAAAACCAGATTGACTAATATTAATCTTATCTTGATTACCTGAGGAAACTAAATTTTTGAATTTGAGTATATTTACATAGGTACCTGGAGAAAAACTAGACGACGGTATATCGATTTTAATATCTATATATGCACCTGAATGCATGGAAAGGTCTTCAACATTGATTATTGAATATGTATTTACATATAAAGTTAATGTTATGCTGGTTTTTATTGTTAATGATGTAGGCGACAAAGGAAATGATGTGGACTTCGGTAAAAACTTTAGGGTTGATGGATTTAGTATAGTAATACGGTTTTTTAATACACATCTAATATTGTTTAAATTTAATATACCGGAATTAACTTTTATCTCGCCTGAAAATTTTTGGGTATTCTTCAGCACAAGCTCTTGTATATTAGCGTTGAGATTGCAAACAACTCCCCATTTTCCATCACCAATACCTGCGCCAACTTCATCACAAATCGTATCAGTAATTAGTATTTGTTTATCAGGCGTAGAAGAAGCCGACTCTATCGTGTTAGAGTCGGTAGATAGATCGCAAGCGCCAAAATAAAGAGTGTTTGACCCCTGAAGGAAAATACCATTGCCGTCAGTAATTGATTGAGACTGAATTTTTTTATTTTGTGGTGAAGGTTTCACAGTATTGCCAGAAATCGTTACTCCACCCAATATTGTGAAAGATGCGTGACCCATAACAAAAATAGCCCCGCCTAAGGATGCGCCTGATCCCGAGGAACTTCCATTACCACCAGTAGCGTCAGAGGGATCTTCACTACCCTTTTTGCTCATACCGGTGCCACCACCTTTGCCAGCTGGTCCACCTTGATTACCTTTCCCGCCCTTGAGGTCACATGCTCCACCGCCGCCGCTGCCACCAGCACCACCGCCAGCACCAAAACCACCGGCTCCACCTTTTCCTCCTGCACCCCCAGGATACGCGCTAGCAGAGCCACCTGAAGAAGTAATTTTACCAGCTGTACCAGCTGTGCCACCAGGTCCTATCGCGCCAAAAGTACCAGGGTAAACTTTCACCCCAAAAATACTTTCGATAGGGGCACCTTGAATAACATAAGACCAACCATTCTTTCCTGGAGATCCAGGACCACCTCCAGTTCCTCCAGGTACAACACCTGTACCGGGTCCACCAACGGCTAAACAATTGGCAAATTCTAAATCTTCAATAGTAACTATAGCTGGTGGCATGGACGCAGTGTTTGCAACAAGCGTAGCCTTCGGATTTGACTTAGTGGGAACTGGAACGGTAAATGCGCCAGTTTTACTGCTTATTTCTGTTGTATTCGCATTAACAATCAGTAACCCTGCCCCTGCCCCCAAAGAGCCAAAGGTGTTCTTATCTTGAACCGCATCTTTAACAGTAAACTTCGATAGGTTAACGGTCCCTGATAGGACAATAAAACCGGAGTACATGTTATCACCACTGATATCGATATCCTTTACTCCACTTTCTACATATATATTAACAGTGACACCAGCTACACGAGGGACGATTGGAATAATATTTCTAGTTAACTTAAAACTTTTATGAATGATAATGTTAACTGTAAGCGGTGTATTAGTTGAAGCGTTATTTGCAACACCAATCGCACAATTTAATTCCTCGACCTTTTTTACTTTGAATGATTGTGACGTTGGTTTAAGAGATTTAGTGGTTTTAGAGGCTTTAGCGCTTATGTTTCCTTGAGAGACAATTTTAATTTCTTCCACTTTATCTTCCTTGTAAATAATGAAATACATTACTAGACGTTTAATTCAAAATTAATTTGTTGTAACGATATTTCATAACATAATTAAATCAAGACGACTTAGATGTGAGAAATATCACACTAGCCAAAAGAAAGAAAAATTCGAAGAGATTTGTATTATGATGGCTTTATTTATGTACAAGAACATCAGTTATCAGTAAAGTGTTAGTTTATTTCCGCACAAATGCAGTTGTCCCCGGACTCACTCTTGATTTTTAAAGCATTGTATTTAAAATATAATCTATATGTCAAATTTCACAAGCATTGTTATATTTGACTGCACATTTGATATATCTTTGTGAGCCAAGCATATCTAATAAATATTTTTATACTAATCTAATAACAACAAGAAAATTAACGTAGAAAATACTTTCTTTAATAAATATTTCTACAATAACCATATTTTTAAAAGTAAACAGCAAAGTAAATAGCTTATTTATCATAACCGATTGCATCTAAATTACATGTAAGATATTAGCATGTAATCATATTTGCATATAATACTATCTGTAATTATGATGTTTTTTTTCATGCATACTTCGAGTCAACCATAATGATATACCAACCAGAAGAATTTATTGAATTCGACAATTACTATAACAAATCTAGTTACAGGCGTGTTGTATTCAAACTTTACAAAGGTATTTGCCAGGGTTGCAACACACCAATAGAAGATACCGCAACGTATCAAGTTGGGCACATAATTCCTAAAAGTGAAGCAGCATATTTCAAGGAAAAGTTTATATATTTAGATGTACATAACTTACTTAACTTACGATTGCTATGCACAACATGCAAGCAAAAAAGTAGCAACCATCTACTTTACGGTCATTTACTCCAAGAGGTATTTAATTATTCTGCAAAAGTGATTACAACAAGATTATCTAAGATAGATCGCAAGAAAAAACAAGAAGAAGATGCTAGTCTGATTATAGACATTGATCTAACAGACATATATAAGAATGCCAGAAGCTATGGGGATTTTACTGTTATTTCTCTGACTAAAATTAAAAATAGCGCAATAAAGTTCTTTGCATACAATGATGTAAAATGCCCAGATGATAAATAATTGACAAGCGGTATCACAGACTGCTTTGATAGTTATGCAACTGTCACATATAGAAATTATGTATTTATCACGGGAGTGCTTGAAACCAGTAGCAACATAATCAAGAGTGCTCTCACAAAACAGAATCGGTCAGACTTAAATGAATACGGTCTAAAAGTTTTTAATAATCTTAGTCGTAACAGTAAAGAGAATAAATGTATCATTAAGTCACGCAGAAATAAATTATTTTCAAGCAAACACATACATTACTTTATGAGTAGCGATACTGATATTTCCGCAGGTAATCATGAAGTATTAATATTACCTTCTAATAACAAAACCAAAAAAATGACTGCAAACAAAATAATCTCACCTACTTTTACTACAAAGAGATTGACTCATAAAAATGATAGAATTACTATTTCATTATTTACCTTAGGCCTAGCTATCTTCGTAATCAAATATATACATTATGCAACTATTGATCTCGATTTTCTTTTATTGATAACAGCCCCACTTTACAGTAAATTGTTGATATAAAGTTAGCTTGTCAAACAACATTAGAGTTAATTAATAATAATTTAAGGTGGTATATAAGTGAATGCTGTTGATGTTATGCAGTCCCACTTAATCACCTGTTAGCCATTTACGAGCATAAAACCATTGGAAAATTTTCAAAGTTTACTAATTGATATGAATACATGGATGCTAGTATTTAGCATTGGAATTTTAATTGCTTATCGCTGCTTAAATGATTGGATAATGCGTTTTATCTTAGCCATTTTTATGGCAACTCTATCTTTGTCAGTATTTGCTTCTGCTGAAGTCGTCCAACTTATAGCCCAAGATAAAAGCAAAATATATGCAATACCACACACTATCAATATTGTAAAATTTGCGGCTTCTGTGTTAATCGGAGCTGTTAGTGTTGGCTTAATATTGCATTCAGTCACGAATAAAAATAATGGCTAACAAGAAACTAAGTCCTTCGCTTCACTCATTGGGTCTAGTCAAAAGCGGCACTCCATTTAAAGGTGTTAGAGATAAATAAAATGAGTGAGAATAAGTGTCTACACTGCGGATTATGGAATCCCCCTAATGCTCTGCGCTGTGACTGTGGATTTGATTTTGAATCATTGTCAATAAAACCGTCATATGCAGATAATACCACCTCCACTCGCGCACTAGAAAGAGCAGAAAAAAACCTACCCACTATAGTAGTTAGCGTTGTAGTTTTTATATTTGTATATTTAACCGTGGCTTTTGCCATGTATTTTGCATTGGGTCATAAGCCTGGTGGTATTATGTTAGGCATTGCATTTGGTATAGCTGGTGCAGTAGCCACTGCAATTAAAATAAAGGTAAAGAAATGGTTTTAAACTCTTTGCAAAGTATCACATTATGTTCTAATAATGCAATTATGTGGAAAGCTGCACATTATCGCGCTTACAACCTATAGTTTAATCGTTGAACCACTACTTTTAGTTAATAGAGTAAATAGTTTTAGAAAGATTCGAGTGACCGCATCTAAATGTAAGCTGTCCCCGGCGTCAAACCCCACTCATAACAAACTAATTTATAACAAAATTGTAGAGGTTTAAATTTACATGCACCAACATATATACCAACAAACAATCACACTACACTACACTACACTACACTATCAGCATTTGATTATTTACAATTTTTACCTATAGTTCCTTAAAAAAATAATGAATACTTTAATTTGACCGCTAAAAGATCCTTTTCTTGTGATTAATCGCATTTATATGTGATGACATTTTAGGTCAATCATAAGTTACAATACCTTGCCAGACATTCTTGTATCTAAATAGATTCATTAAAAGGATCACAATGAAACTTATTAAATCAATTCATGAACTCCCTAGCTGGTATAACCTAAAAAACTATAAAAATGCAAATAAACTAAGTTCTCAAGGATGGTTTGCAAATCTAGCTATACGAAAAGAGGCATCTCAATACTTTTCGAGTATAGGCATACCCATTAAATATTGTGGATACAATTCAATATTAGAATCTAGCCCCATAGTCATGTCTGAGATCCATTCAGTTGAAAATGCAAAATATGAGGATAATCGTTATAACCTGGTATACACACTTGACAAATATCAAGCTTATTCAATTTTTCTTGATTTGCCTCAAACAGAACAAAACAAAATAAACAAAATGTTTATAGATTTGTCTGATGAAGATACTGATGTAGATATAATCGAAGAAATTACTAATGAATTGGATGCTCCACTCTACCAAGAACTCATACTAAATGATGAGAAGTGGAAAGACCCTCCTCAAAATCACCCCTTTTATGAAAAATGTTACAATACGTTGTTTGCAGGAATAAATCTTGAAGCAAGCGATGACATAATTTTTGAGCATTTTAAGATATGGCTTAAAAATGCAAGAAAAACACATAATCTTAGTTCTAAAAAAAGCCAATATTCTGAAAGTAAATTTAGATTATGGTCTGATGCATCCGTTCTTCCGTATCTCGATTTGAGAAATTGGGCTGATGAAAATAATTTAAAAATCACAGATAAAATAATGGGTGAAGCAATATACTCTGAAGAAAAGATCGTCACCATACCTGAAGCTGTTCGAAAAACAACCAAAACTACCGCTGAAAAGCTTATGCGCTATGGTTGGGCAATACTTCGCCAACAAGCCCTATCAGAACAATACCCAATAAAATAGGGATAGTTTTTTCGAAAAAACATACCTCTCTATATCTTGCACAATACTGAACAATAACCGCCATCACAGTCAACAAATCCTAAAGGAGATACAGACATGGCGGAAACCATAATTAGAATTGCACAAGTCAGACAAATTACAGGCTTACCTCGCTCTTCAATATATCTACGAATATCTGAAGGAACTTTCCCAAAACAGATTCGCTTAAGCGAACGGTCCGTCGGTTGGGTAAAATCTGAAATTATCGGTTGGGTTCAGTCAAAGATCGATGAAAATAGGAGTGGGAAATGAACACGAAATATCAAAACCCCATAGCTAAAGCTTTAAGTAAGAAACCTTCACGGCGATTAGCCATTAACGCTCATTGTTACATGTGTATGGGTGGCTCAAACACAGACTTAAGGACACGTATAAATGTTGTTTCCTTAATTAGAGGGTGTAACAACAAAAACTGTCCACTGCACCATTTTAGGCCCTATACCCCATCGTCTCAACAGATTAAACAGCATGAAGTGGAGAATCTAAAGTGAGTTACTTTGAAATCGATGGTGAATTAAGGCCACTAATAAAATCGGGAAAGTATGATGCCGTTTTTAAAGGTTTCAAAACTGTACGTATGTTTAATGGCCGAGCAGAAAAGCTGGAGTTACTGTTTGATATTATTACGCACGGTAAATACTTCGGTATAAATATACCTCGGTATTATAATGTAAAAATTAAAGGTAAAGCTCAGACTGAAGGCTGTTTTAAGGCACCACAAAGTGGGAACTTCTTAAGAGAATACGCAAACCTTTTTGGGTTACCTCAGAGATTGGATCGTATACCCATGTCAAAGTACAAAAACAAAATTTTTGAATGTTCAGTAAAAACCGTAAAAACTGGATACAACCAAGCTAAAATTCATAAACAGCTTCAATACAGCGTTATCGAGGAGTTGATAAAAGTGAAAAATTTATAATGTTACACCTATCCTAAACCTTAACTCATACCTATACCTACCATATAAATCGGTATAAATGAGTTAAGTATATGAGTATTAATAGTTTTAAGAATAAAAGTGTTTTTTATATTGGCAAAGAATTTGAGTGTTTGGACACGATAGCATTCAAATAACTAACTTACTCTATCTATCGGCTTGGGTAGTATTACATTGATAAACAATATATCAATTGTAATACCCCAAGTTCCAAAATACTGCCCAGAATATTCAGATTAGTTCATTGTAATAATGTTGTATTCTAAAAATACAAAAATTTAATCCATCAGCGAAAAAATGATCAGCTGTGATCAGGTATTTAATTATTTATATTGGATCAATATTTAACTTGATACTTTTGAGTATGGTCAATATCAGCTATCACATTCATATTCCGTTAATCTATTTTTCTTGGTAAATGGAAATAATTATATTACTCATCAACCCAAGAAAACTCTTTTATTGTAGACAATAGTATATTCACCTAAATAGATTCAATATTATCAAAGTAATCCACCGACCATATTTGCTCACAAATTCTCTGGACTAATTCGGTTCTTTCCTTAATATCTTGTTTATAGAAACTTACATGTGGTTTAAATTTCAATCCCTTAATTAACTCTGACTTTAAGAAATTAGGGTTTTTTTCGTAATAGCTAAAATGTAATGTCTGAGCATATGTGTTTTCTTTAATATAATGCTCAATTTTGTCTTCATATTTATCACTGCTAAAAGATTGATTAGTACCATTAGGTAAAAGAATTAAAGCTCCTATCGAATTCCGCCATAATTGGAAATCATTTTCCTGTTCAAATTCAGACTTATGTTCAGAAAACTTATTTCCCCATATATGCTCAATTTCAAACTGTTTTCCTTTTGGGTGATGGTAACTCACATAGTTTGAACTTTTACCTATCGCTTCATCCATATAACCAGATATTCTTGATAATAAATGTTTCACAAACTTCCTATTTTGGCCATGTAATCCAAAATCAATAATAGCATCCCATTTTTTATCAATACCATTAATTTCATTTGTCAGATTTTTAGCAAGCTCAGTCAACGTATTGTTTCTTATTAGTTTAATTACGTTAAACATTGTGTATTTAATAGACGTTTGTCCAAATTTTTTGTAATTTACAGATCTTCGGACAGTAAAGGTTTCTACATACCGAGCAGTAAAGTCTAATTTTTTCAGTATAGTATCTTCATCATCATCAGTCATTATCGATGAAAGGAGTAATGAATCTTGTAGAGATTCAGCAATACCCCAGTTGTCTATATAGTTAAGGTGAGGTGCATTTTTTCCATATTCAGATTGATAGGTCCAAATCTTAAGATACCATTTAACATAAAAAGGGAATTCATCTTTGAAATACTTAAAAAATTCGTCTGAAGTTTTAAGTTTAAATAATTTCTTGTGATTATCTTTAAACCAGCTATGAAATTGAGAACCAATCAATTCAAAATCTTTGTTTTCTGAACCAACCTTACCAGGTCTAATGCTTACAGCATATTTACCCCTGAACCAAGACTGAAAAAATGATTGATCAGCTGTTTCATCAAATGAATGAAGTTTTTGAATTTGAGTTTTCCAAATATCATTGATTTCTATCCGTTGATTTGAATCAGTTATTTTTGATAAAACATAACCTTTTAACATTTCAGAAGGCGTTAAATTAAGACCGCGATCATTCATTGTTTCAAAAATAGTATATGCATTTTCATCAGAGTATGCCGTTATTTCCACTATAACAACATTCTCAATAAACCAATCAATAAAAAACGGTAACGCATCTTTCATCAATTCTTCAGGAAAAGATTGAGAAACATCTTCATATCTACTTACCATATTACGTACAGTTTCATCGTCCTTATCATTAGGTGTGTATTCCCCTGATTCAAATAATGCGTGCAAGCACCCCTCTCTATTTTCATCTGTCATATTGAATGACTTAACACGGTGCTTTACAGAGAAAATAAGATTTGTTATAGGAACTTTTTGCTCATCACTAAACTTTTTTTGTAAATTATTTAGATATATTAATATAAGAGTGATAGATGTAATTCTTTGCTGACCATCAATAATAGATTTCTTGGCTGTTTCTGGATTAATACTAAAAACAACAGGCCCTAAATAATAGCTTTGATAATTAGCAACTTCTTCAGGTTTATCCCCATCATTATATGATTTTAAGAATGTTGTTGTTAAATCTTCTACAAGTAATTTTATATGTTTCTCTTGCCAGCGATATTCTCTTTGAAAATAGTCGATATAAAACTTCTGATCTTTAAGCAATGAATTAATGCTTGTATCAGTCGCTTCAATTTTATTTTTTAAATTTCCACTCATTTAACAATATCCTTATATGAAGGTTTATATGATTCCCTACTTAACAAATAACTATTGTATATCCCAATACTCATCACATTGCCGCTCACTTACCGTTAAGCACTTGTTTTCGGTAATCAGGCTTGATCCTCAATCACATCCAAATAGTTGAGCACAGCTTCTACAAAATGTTCAACCGATATATTTAGCGTCCAATTTTCTTTTCGGTGTACCCCATTGAATTGAGACCATACTTTATGTTCGCCTAAATTTAATTCTTTTGGAAAAGCATTTTTAAAAAAATCATTTGCATGAATGATTTTATCGCATACATCTTTTATTGAGATTTCTTTTTGTTTCATATTGCTATGAGAATAGTAATGAGCACAATGTGACAAATCCACATTGGCTATATCTTTGAAGTTATTCTGATACAGGTTAATCCTTATCGAGACAGCTAAACTCAAAATACTACTTGATACTAAATTCTGAAATATTCCCCGAGTTATAGAAAGCTTTTCGTTATACGTAGAATCGCTAAATAATTTATCACTCGTAAGATCTAAACCATGACAAATTAGACATAATCGTCTAACTTCATTTAAATCTTGTCGATGTTGTCCAAATATTTCACTCATATTTATATTTAATAATACTCTTTAATATAGGCATATGCCTTATCAAACAACACTTGGTCCTTATGGAGCTTATATTTTAAAAGTGCTTTTCGCAGTGACTTCTGAACTTCTCTCTCACCCGAGGTGGATTGTTGCCAGCCAGGAAAGCGAACAACTCTTACGATGGCGTCTATATCAGTTACTATGCGCTCAACGACAGCTGGAGTTTGATCAGTCTTTAACTCCAAGAATAGGTCAGTTAATGCAGCCTTTGGAGTCTTATCCTGTAACTCTGCTTCTAGTTCTTTTTCTGCCTGAACTGTCTCTTTAGCTATTTTACAAAGCTCTTTAACGAATTCGATGGAAGTAATAAGACCCTTCTCTGCTTTATCACGCAATGCTTCTAATCGCTCACTTAGTGATTTAAAGGCAGGTAGATCACCATGCTTTTTGAAACGCATGATGAGGATCTTTTCGAGTTGTTTAGTCTTTTTAGGGTCGGGGTTATTAAAGATATCTTCAATCACATCGGCATCAAGTACAAACTCATCTAAGGCATGCACATCACCTACATGAATGTTGTCATGAATTAATTGTGTGGTTTGAGCACCCAAGGTAAGCCACAAAAGCTTGCCGACATTATCTGAGGCAGGTTTTACAGATTCATAGACTTGAGCGAGCCATTTATAATCTTCATTATATAAATCCAGTAGATTATCAGGTGAGAGTGACTCCCATAATTTTGCAAGAAATTTAAAGTCCCTAGCAAAGGCATCTTTTTTCTCATCACCTTGAATTGCATTTTGAGCTGCTTCTAAACCTTCGAAACCTTCTATGGTTCTATCCACTCCAGCAAAATGTGCGAGTGCATCTCGCATTGCCTGTGGCAACTTCTCACGCAGTTCATTCAAATTACTGATGACCTGCTTAATACTCTCTTCGTCAAATTCCAGGGCTTTGGCTGCATCATCAAATACACCAAAGTAATCCACAATCCTACCAAAAGTCTTATTTGGATATAAACGGTTAGTACGACAAATAGCTTGTAGCAATGTGTGATCTTTAATTGATTTATCCAGATACATCGTTTGTAAAATCGGCGCATCAAAACCGGTCAACAGCTTGGCTGTAACAATAATGAATTTTAAGTCCGATGTTGCATCATTAAATTCGTCAACAATTTTTTCTTGTTTGCTTTTATCAACAGCCCACTTTTTCTTAAAATCAAAATCATCGTTAGCCGTTGTTGATATAACAACTGTGCTGGCTTCTTCGGGAAAATGTTTATCCAGCTCTTCTTTATACTGTACGCAAGCATGTCGGTCAGGGGTGACTATCATCGCCTTAAAGCCTTGTGGTCCAACCTTCTCTTTAAAATGAATCTCAATGTCATTTACAATTTTTTCAACACGCTCAGGTGACTTTAAGAATGCAGACATTTTCGCTGATTTTTGATTAAGCGCATCGGCTTCTTCATCGGTTAAGGCCGCACTTTCTTTGAACTCTGCAAAGGCTTTATCAAGAGATTCTTTATCTACATGCACGTCAACTAATCGAGGTTCAAAGTGTAGTGGTAATGTAGCGTCATCCCGAATGGAGTCATGAAACGTATAACGACTCATATACCCACCTTGGTCTTCTTCTGCACCAAAGGCCCAAAAAGTATTTTTATCAGCTTTATTTACTGGTGTACCAGTTAACCCAAATAAAAATGCGTTAGGTAAAGCAGCGCGCATTTGTCTGCCTAAATCACCTTCCTGGGTACGATGAGCCTCATCAACCAACACAATAATATTGTCACGAGTATTCATATCAGGCTTAGCATCGCGGAACTTGTGAATCATCGAGATAATAATCTTACGTGTATCTCGCTCTAACATTTGCTGTAGTTCTTTAATGCTATCAGTACTTTCTACATTAGCGACATCAGCAGCATTAAAGGTACCACTAATTTGCGTATCTAAATCGGTACGATCTACCAATACAATAACTGTTGGACTTTTTAGTGCAGCTTCACGGCGTAGTTTTTGAGCGGCAAATACCATCAACAATGATTTACCAGAACCTTGAAAGTGCCAAATCAATCCCTTTTTAATTTTTCCATCAATAACACGTTGTACAATTTTGTTTGCACCTTCGTACTGCTGAAAACGTGTAATCACTTTGATACGCTGTTTTTTATTATTACTGCTAAACAACGAGAAGTTACGCATTATGTCGAGCAAGCGAGCAGGTTTAAGTAAATCAATTAACTCTTTACCTACTTCACCTAGTCCAAAATTTTTAGCTATTTGACTATTATTAGTATCATCGTCATCTTCTATGCGCCATGGAGCCCAAAATTCTAAAGGACAACGAATCGCACCATAGAACAACTCTTTACCTTCTGTTGCGAAAGACAAGATATTTGGCACGAACAATTGAGGTACAGCATTTTCATAAATATTGTGCACTTCATGAGCTCCATCTAACCAACTTATTGATGGACGAATAGGTGTTTTAGCTTCACCTACAACTACAGGTATACCATTAATTAACATCACGACATCGGGTATTTTTGTTTCACGATGATGTATACGGAATTGATTAGTGATGATGTATTGATTGTTGCTAATAATATCAAAGTCTATCAACCGTACTGGCACATGGCGGTTATTCTCACCAAAGGGCATGGTCTTCTCACCAGTTAACCATTGGAAGAATTCTTCATTAGCTTTCACCAAACCAATTTGATTTACCGATATTAAAATAGCACGGAGTTTGTAGATCACCTCATCGGCCAGTTCTGGCTTTGCTTCAATTTCAGGATTAAGGCGCAACAAAGCTTCTTTTACCTGCGACTCAACCATCACCTCATTCACACCACGACCAAGTTGTTCAGGTGATTGGAACTGCCACTCAGCACCATAGGGTTTTACTGGATTTTCAGTGATTTGTCCTTGATTGAGGTTTACACCAGACATTTGATGAATAATGTAATGCTCTACGCTATTTAATTCGGTAAATCCCATACCTAAAACACCTGATTGATTAAGCTTTTTTGAAATAATTTTGCTTTTAATAACTTATCTTCAATTAAGAATATATTTCTTGAAATACTTTCAAGAAAGAAACCAATTTCTACTTGCTCTTCCAGAGATCGTTCTGGCACCTCAATCTTCTCAATATCTGAGCCATAAACATGCATTACTGTAGCACCAGTACCAAACTTATTTAATTGCTGTCTTACCAACTGAGAATTCATTAAATAACCTAAGTACGTACCATCCATGTTTTTTGGTCTAAATACAAGAATGTCACTTCCTGCATAGACTTCTTCTTGTCCTACAAATGCAGCAGACTTACCTATTTCAGTGATTGTTTCTCCTGAACCAGCAAATAAGATGTCATTTGTTTTCAAGTTAATCGCTTTTTTTGCAGAATCAGGTGAAACAAAAGAATAGAACTCTCTAATAATACGATCATGCTTTGTATATAGTTCACCGTACCTAACGCATGGAATACCGTTTTTAATTACCTCTGATTTAGCTATACCTTTTCCTTTCAATATCTCGCCCATATTCTTTAAGGTGATGATATTCATTTTTTTTGACAGTTTCTTTATTACTTGTTTAATTGTATTTCCTGTCAAATCTACACCATGAATCTTAGATTCAATTTCTACATCAAGTGTTTTCGAAAGATGAGTTTTTTCACTTAAATCGGACTCAACGACTGAGTCACAAGACCACAGTAACTCAGCCAATTCAATTTGTTGATCTTTGGGTGGAAGAAGAAACTCATAATTTGCTAAATCTTTAAACTTAACCCTTGGTGACAAACCGCCTGCTGAGTGAGTAATCGCATAGTCAAAAAACTTTTCATTATTAACAATAAAGGGTAATAAAGCTGGTATGAGTATTTCTTTTGCACGCATAACCGTTATATCACCAGAACAGATTCCTTCAAATTTTGCTTGTGCTGCTTTTTTTAAGTAAGCTCTTCGACGGCCAAACAACACATCCTCTTTAGCAAATATCTTAGTGAAGGTAGTACTCTTTTCAATGCTTGCAGAGCGACGTAAATGGATATCTTCGCTATCGATGTGTTCTAATCCAACCACATGCTCTATACCTTCTGCGACCGCGTCTTTAGCTGATTCTTTTGGTTCGAAAGCAACATCGCCAAATTTAACTTTGGTCCAGTAATTTTTATCAATGAAGAAATCTCCAATAGAAAACTGATCAATCATTTTGCCAACACCTTAAATAGCTGCTCCATCGATATTTTCACGTCAGCTGATGATTGTTGCCACTCGTAGTATGTGCTTGTGAATAAAACCTCATCTTTATTAGAAAGTGAGTCTGGTCGGATATAAAGGTTAATAGCCATATTGAAATTTTTAGCCGACACATCTTTTGTATCGACTAAAACAGCAAAGCTATCATTACTAGTAAAGTTCTTATAAGCTGCGAATATTTTATCAATGTGATTCTGTTCTAAATATCCCATATTACTTTCTTGCTTAACTTCTTTAACCGCATTAATGAAGAGAATCTTATCTCGCTTCTTTTTTTCCTTATTAGTTTTAGTAATAAGCAAACAGGCTTCCATGGGTGAGTTATAAAATAGGTTTGGCCCCAAACCAATAACACACTCCACTAAATCTTCTTCTATCATCTTGCGACGCATATCTGCCTCAGAATCACGGAATAAAATACCGTGAGGCCACAGAGAGATAGAGCGCCCATTATCTAAATCCAAACTCTTTTGAATATGCTGTTGAAAGGCATAATCTGCACATCCCTGTGGTGGCGTACCCCAGATATTTCTACCATAAGGATCATTTTCAAAACTTTTTTGATCCCAAGACTTAATTGAATATGGTGGATTAGCAAGAATAACGTTGAATTTCTTCAGCTCGTCCTTTTCTAATAAGCCAGGACTTGCCAAGGTATCACCACGCACAATGTCGAACTCTTCAATACCGTGCATAAACATGTTCATTCGTGCTATAGCTGATGTCAGCAAGTTTATCTCTTGACCATAAAGTTTAAGAGTACGGTACTCTTTACCTTCATCTTTTAAATGCAGAGCACAGTTAAGCAGTAGACCACCTGACCCACAGGTAGGATCGTAAACCGATTCACCTGGTTGCGGATCCATAATCATGGTCATCAGTTTTACTACGGTTCGATTGGTATAGAATTCCGCTGCCGTGTGACCACTATCATCAGCGAACTCTTTAATTAAGTATTCATATGCATTACCTAATTTATCATCAGGCACATTACTTAAATTAAGTTTATGTTGTGAATAATGCTCAATAAGATTGGAAAGCATTTCATCAGAAAGACGTTCTTTATTTGTCCAGCTGGCGTCACCAAAGATGCCATGCAAAGTATCTGGATTTGTCTGCTCTATGGAGCGCATAGCATTTTGTAATGCCTGACCAATATTCATGGTGACTTCTCGTACATCTTTCCAATGAGCACCTTCGGGTATTTGGAAGTGATGATTCTCTGTAAAAGTAGCAAATTCTAAATCACCGTCACTCTCAGCTAATGCATTTTCAAATTCTTCATCATAAACATCCGATATACGTTTAAAGAACATCAATGGGAATATGTATTGTTTATAATCACCCGCATCAATAGTGCCACGTAATGCTGTCGCTGCACCCCATAGATATTTTTCTAAACCTTGTTGTGTCATCATTGGATAAACTTCTCCAATACTGATTTAAATTTATCCTCTGCCTCTAAGCTTGCTTGCCAGGCTTGTTTTAAATCTGCCATGGCTTCTTCTACCGTTGGTAAATTGTCTTCTATTATTTTTTCAACATAGAGTGGAATATTGAGATTAAAGTCGTTTTCTTTTAACTCATCCATTGAAGCAACTTTGACGTAATTCTCTATATCTTTGTAATCACGGTACCAGTTATGTATTTGCTGTACATGTTCTGGTTCAAGAAAGTTTTGTGCACGACCAACTCGAATTTGATCAGAAGCATCAATAAATAATACTTTGCCTTTTTTCTTAACTTCTTTGTTTTGTTTAAACACCATTACGCATGCGGCTAGTTGAGTACCATAAAATACGTTAGGACCTAGACCTATGACAGCTTCTAGTAAATCTTGTTCTAATAGTGCTTTTCTGATTTTTCCTTCTGCTCCTTTACGAAATAAAGCTCCATGCGGGAGTACCACTGTCATACGGCCCGTACTATTCATGGATTTAACCATGTGTTGTACCCAGGCCATATCACCATTACCTTTTGGAGGCACACCAGCAATATTTCGTCCAAATGGATCATTAGCCCAGTTATCCGCCCCCCAGTCCTTTAGTGAAAATGGAGGGTTAGCAATAACACAATCAAAAGTTTGTAATCCATCGGCTTCAAAGAAAGCTGGATTGCGTAAAGTATCTCCACGCAAAATTTCAAAATCTTCAATACCATGTAAAAACATATTCATTCTGGCAATGGAACTTGAGGTTAGATTTTTTTCCTGACCAAAAAGCTTCAATGTACGATAGTCTTCATTGTTATGCTTTAGGTCATCTACACATTCGAGCAACATACCGCCTGTGCCACAAGCAGGGTCATATATGGTTTCACCTTCATGCGGGTCAAGTATTAAACCAAGTAAATGCACAACCGAACGTGGAGTATAGAACTCCCCTGCTTTTTTATTAGTTAGATCAGCAAAATGCTTAATGAGATATTCATAGGCATTACCGAGCATGTCTGGGTCGGCGTTTTCACGCCCCAATGTGTATTGGGAAAAGTGCTCTACTAAATCAATCAGTAGTTTATCAGTAAGTTTATTTTTATTACTCCACTGTGCATCACCAAAAATGCCGTATAGGTATTCCTGGTTTGCCTGTTCGATACCACGAAGTGCTTTTTCAATAGCTAAACCCACATTGGTAGTTGTCTCACGCACATCTTTCCAATGACAACCTTCAGGAATTTCAAAGCGATGCATTTCAGGGAGAGAGGCATATTTTTTATCTCCATCTGACTCTTCTAAAGCAACATTGTATTCTTCATCGTAAACATCAGATATACGCTTAAAGAAAAGTAAAGGAAAGATATATACCTTGAAATCAGAAGCATCGACGGGACCTTTTAAGATCCAGGCAGCCTTTGATAGGTATTGTTCAAGTTGAGATAGAGTTATTATTTTGTCGTTCATTCAGGTTTTTAACTTCTTATAATGTTATTCATTTAAATATTATTTATTGTGAAAACAATTAGTTTTACAAATCCTATTACCTACATCTTGTCGTAACAATAAAAAAAATATTTAAAATACCGTAATTAGCCAGTTTTCGTTCAAACTGATTGTGAAATATCCTAATGATCACATCTAGGGGGGATACGATGTGTATTATTATTCTTATATTGTGGCCTTAGATTACTGGATAACTTGTAATGATACTACCTAAGTACTTGAATAAATGTAGTTTTATTCTATAGTCTTAGTTCTTGGATAGGTTTGTCTCTGAAACGGTTTTGGACGTTAGATGAAGGGTAGATTTGTTAAGTCTATGCATTTAATCGCATGTGTACGACCTATCCAAGTCCTAACTAAGATTTTTCAATGATTCTAGGTAATCACTGTACCACTGCATCATTTCTCGCCGTTCTTCTAGGTATTGAGAACGATTGTATGCTGCCCTCACTTTATTTCTTTCACCGTGGGCTAACTGTCTTTCAATAACATCCACTCGAAAACCGGATTCATTCAATATCGTACTAGCGGTTGTTCTAAAGCCATGTGCGGTTGCATCATAATCAAGTCGTTTTCTAATAGCATAAGTCAGTGTATTTTCACTCATTGGCTTTTTACTGTCATGACTGCCTGGAAACACTATATTATATCTTCCTGATACTTTTTTGATTTTCTCTAATAAGGCCAAAACTTGTTTTGAAAGAGGGACAATATGCTCTTCTTTCATTTTCATTTTTTCAGCCGGAATGCGCCATAGGGCTTTATCTAAATCAATATCCTTCCATTCTGCTGATCTCAGCTCACCTGGGCGTACAAAAGTATGAACAATAAACTGAAGTGCATATTGCGTTAAGATATAGCCTTTATAGGTTTCAATTGCATTGAGGAAGGACGGAAGTTGATCGAGTTTAATTGATTTTCTATGCTGAACTTTGCGTGTTCTAATCACCCCTTCAAATCCATCTGCAACGTTATATTTAAGAATACCTGTTTGAACAGCATAACGAAGCACGGAGCGTATTCTTTGTTTAATGCGGCTCGCCACATCCAGAGAATCCCTACTCTCTATTTTTTTAATAACCATTAAGACATCTCTAGTCTCAAGGTCTTTTACAGGCACTGTTCCTATGTAAGGAAAAGCATCAACCTGTAAAGATTTCCATACTTTGGTGGCATGGTCTTTACTCCATAGCCCTGATTCTTTTTTAAACCATTTATCTGCGATCACTTCAAACGCTTGCTCACCTGAAGCAACCTTCTTTCGTCTTTTTTCAATGGATGGATCGATGTTATCAAGAAGAAGCCTTTTCGCTTCAAGCACTAATTCTCTCGCTTTTGAAAGAGAGACGACAGGATAGACACCAAGGGCGAGTGTTTTTTGTTTTTGTTGGTATCGATACGATAAGCGCCAGTATTTTGAACCGTTAGGACGCACCTCTAAATTGAGCCCTTTTCCATCGGCTAGTTTATAGGTTTTGTCCCGTGGTTTTGCGCCTTTTACGGCAACCGCAGAGAGTTTTTCGGATTGATTTTGAGTCGCCATGAGTGTTGGTACATTCCATAATCAAACTGAGGAGATACCAACATTTATACCAACCGACTAATTGGATGTCAATGAATATTAGTGTCCCTAATGGACGCTAAATGTGCGGATAAGTGAGGTTTTATGCGGATTTAGGACTTTGATGGATGTCCTAAAACAGTTAAATGGTGCCCAGGGCCGGAATCGAACCGGCACGGTGTTGCCACCGAGGGATTTTCTTACCATCTACAGCTTTTGCTGCTGCTTTAAAAAAGCATTTGTGGTCTGGACTTTCTCTTCATCATATTTGCTAATGCAAACTTAGATGGGTGCCGTCAAGTCTCTACACGTTCAAAACTTTCGTTAAGCTTCGCTCGGGATTGCCATCACCATTACGTGTTAAGGTTTCCCCGAATTTGACACCATTCACACCAGTAGTTTCCTAATCTGGGTGCTCAAATTTTTAAGTCCCTTGCGTCTACCAATTTCGCCACCTGGGCATTTCAGAATGGTCTTGATTCGACGGAGCGTATTCTATGTTATGTGGTTGTTTTTGTGAATCTTTTATTGGCTTATTTAGCAATTAAT
>Ga0316205_10002088_pt1 | contig 21972 bp, 16 predicted proteins | sample 3monthpyrite_MG_FD_204941 | JGI IMG/M metagenome (GOLD analysis project Ga0316205, IMG submission 204941) | Microbial mat bacterial communities from mineral coupon in-situ incubated in ocean water Damariscotta River, Maine, United States -... | ecosystem: Environmental > Aquatic > Marine >... | reverse complement strand
CGACATATCGACCAAGATTGCCCAGTCGATCATGTTTTCGCGGCAATTGCTGTCCTACCCGAGTGTCACGATTATCGACGCATTGTTGGCGCGGTTCTTGCTGAGTTTCATCACGCATATCATGGTGTTCTACATCGTGTTGCTTGGCATCCATCAGATATATGACTTGCGGCTGATTGTAGATTTTCCGACCGTTTTTGTGGCCTTGATAGCTACTGCGGTTTTTGCGTTGGCAGTTGGCGTTGTGAACTGCTTCCTATTCACTCGGTTTCCTGTCTTGCGGACAGTCTGGTCTATTTTGACGCGGCCATTGTTCATCATTTCGGGCGTATTTTTTCTTTATGAGGATGTGCCCGTCGAATTGCAGCCGTATCTTTGGTACAACCCGGTTTTGCATCTGACAGGCATGATGCGAGATGGGTTCTATGCAACATATGATGCAAACTATGTATCACTGGTTTACCTATTTCTTCTGTCCTGCATACTTCTGACGATAGGGTTGCTGCTGCTTAAGCGATATTACCGTGATCTGCTGGAGCACTAGGTATTGCCAGTTGAGCAAGGTGGTGCCTAGTGCTAACCCTCTCCCTTCTTTCCATCGACAGTTGTTTTTGAAATGAAAAATGCCCTTCTTGCCAAAGCGGTAAGCTTCCTGACCTTTTTCGTCCCCAGACCATTCATGGACTACTATGCCTTCAGGGTATGGAGGAGCGGGCTTTTTGATAGCAACTTCTATAGAGGTGTAAGCCGCGGTGTGAATCCCGTTTATCGCGCATTCCCAATACGCCACTACGTCCGCTTCGGCGAGGATATTGGATGGCAACCGAACCCCGATTTTTCACCCGAATCTTACAAACGACTGAACCCTGATTTAGACGATCCCAAAATCCGTCCTTTGCTGCATTACATTCGATTTGGCCGCAAGGAAGGCCGACTTTTCAAAAGCCTATCGGCCGGGCCTAGTGCCGATGACGTATCGATTGTTGATCTGCGTAGTTTGGCGACCCTTGCACCGGAAACGCCTAACCGGTTCGCAGTATATGCACATGTTTACTACCATGATATTTGGCCCGAGTTTGCCGCGAAGCTATCTGAAGTCGACATACCCTTCGATCTGTTCGTTACTATGGCAAGTTTCGGTGACAAGACTGATGAGCTGCGGGCCCAGATCTTGGAACAATTCCCGACGGCCAGAGTTATCTTCATGCCGAACCACGGGCGCGACATCTACCCTTTTGTCCATCTTGTCCGATCCGGCTTACTGTCAGGCTATGAGGCTGTGTGTAAAATTCACACCAAGAAGTCTCCGCACCGCAAAGACGGTGATATTTGGAGAGATTCCCTTGTGTCCGGGCTGCTGCGTGGCACCGAGACCTCGACGTATTTGGACTGGTTCCTAGCCGACCCCATGGCAAGCCTATGGGTGGCGGATGGTCAGCATTATAATGACCCGGTTTGGTGGGGCAGCAATTTCAAGGCTGCAGATTGTCTTTTACGCCGCGTCGAAATGCTAGCTGACAAAGATCGATTATCCTTTGCTGCGGGGTCGATGTATTGGCTTAAACCTGAACTGATTGCGATGGTCAGGGGCCTTTCGTTGTCCGCTGCGGACTTTGAGCAAGAGTATGGCCAAGTTGATGGCACGGTCGCGCACGCGTTCGAGCGCGCACTTGGCTACTTGGCCGAGGAAGGCGACCACCAGATTGTTCAAACCAGTCAACTCGAACACCACCGTGAAGTCCCACCGGTTGAGAAGCCGAGCTTCGTTTCTGCGTTTTATCTACCCCAGTTCCATCGGGTCCCCGAGAATGATGCATGGTGGGGGGCTGGCTTCACCGAATGGGTTGCTGCGTCTACCGCGAAACCAAACTTCAAGTTTCACCAGCAACCGCAGTTTCCCGGATCTTTGGGCTTTTATGACTTACGCCAAACAGAAATCATGGGCGAACAGACCCAATTGGCGAGGGCAGGGGGCATTGATGCCTTCTGCAGTTATTTTTATTGGTTCGATGGAGAACGCATTCTCGAGGCTCCGATCGACCGACTTCTAGACCGCCCCGAAATTGATTTCCCCTTTTACCTGTGTTGGGCAAACGAAAGCTGGCGGCGGAACTGGGACGGATTAACCGGTGAGGTGCTTCTTGACCAAAGCTACGAGTGCGGATTCGAGGAGAAGTTGGCTCACGACACCGCCGTTTACATGCGCGATGCACGATATCAGAGACCGGACGGAATGCGGCCTCGGTTTGTAATATATCGGCCGGAGGACATACATGACCCCGTAGCAAGTATCGAGCGATTGCGTGAGGCTTGGCGCGAGGAGAATATCGGCGAGGTGGAATTAGGCGCGGTCTTGTTTCACGTTGATGGAGAGCAGAAGTTTGACCGCAGTCTGCTAGACTTCTGGGTAGAAATGCCTCCACACAATTTGGTTACGCCCGCTGAATACTTGGTAGGTGGGCCGGCTGATACAGATCTCGACCTTGAGCCAGCGCCGGGGTTCAGCGGGTTGATCTATGACTATAGAGGCGTTGTAGCGAATAGCGGCAGCCCTGATTACATGGAAAAACTACCCGAGAACACCATCACAGGAGTTATGCCTTCGTGGGATAACACTGCCCGCCGCGGCCTTTATGGTCATGTCGCGTGGGGCGCTAACCCGATGTCCTTTGATAGTTGGATGGCCCAAACTTGCAAAACTCGCATTGCGACTTCATACCGCTCGGAACTGTTCATCAATTCATGGAACGAATGGGCAGAGAAGGCGATGCTGGAACCATCTCGTCAGTACGGGGACGCCCATTTGAAAGTGCTAGCTAAATGGAGCAACGCGTAATGGCGAAGGTGATTTCTGTCGGTGACCCAAGAAAGGGCGTTTGCTGAGGTGTCAAAGATTATTCTTCATATTGGCACCCATAAGACTGCCACAACGACCATCCAGCATACTTTCGCGCATAACCATAAAGTAGCGTATCGGGCAGGGTTGGTGTATCCGATTTTGCCGCTCCAGCATCACGGCCTAGTGGCCGACTGGATAAAGCTGCCGGAGTTCTATCATTACCCTGCGGGTGCGAAAGCGCACTGGGAGAAAATGGCAGAGGTAAACGCGGGCACTGACAGGACGGTGCTGATTTCTACCGAAGAGCTATCGCGAGGATCGCCGAATAACCGCGTCAATTTTGCGGAACTACGAGAATTGATATCCCCATTTGATGAGGTCGAGGTGGTCTGCTGCCTGCGGGACCAACTGAGCCTGATCCAATCGGTATATTTTGAAGTCTTTCGCAAGAATGTCGGATTTGACTGGCCAGATTACCTTGGCGGTTGCTTCCAGAAGCGGCTGGCTACGGGTGTATTTTTGGACTTCAACGCCCTTTACGATATGTTGCTCGAGAACTTCTCACCGGATGAAATCAGCTTTTTCCCCTTTAGACCAAATGGTCAGAGTGCAAACCCATTGCAGAATTTCTTGAATCATATCGGCTTCGAGAATCTCGGAAAGGAGTTGCGGCAAGAGGATGCCAACAGGTCAATCGCACCGCTGCAAACCTGGCTGTCAGGCCTGGTCAACCGCCCGAAAGCCTTTGATCCCAAGTTGGCTCACGCGGTGGACCAACTTTTCGATGGGCGGCGCACCACAATGTTCGCACGCGCTGAAGCAAAGCGGATAAGATCCGAGTTCTCCGAAAGTAACGCGGCCTTCCTGAAGCGCTATGCTAAGTTGACTCCCAAGGATCTTGAAATGCCGGACTATGAAGCCGATGGCTACTTTTTTCGCGATGATATGACGCCACAACTCTGGTTGAGACTGGCGCAAATCATGCTGCAATATGATCGCGAATGATGGGCGACTGGATCAATAGAGTCAGGTGGCACCTTGGGTTGAAACCCAAGAGTATAGCCTTGGACATCTACACCAAGCACAAAACGCGCTTTGATACATATTCGCCACTTCTGGAATTCCATAAGGAACATTTTGCTACGCGCCGGGCGGCGGAGGCAGCCATATCGCGCAAGGGTGGCAAGTTGCCAGTCTATCACACCGCCTCAGCCACTCCCGCGATGGTCGAAGTGGCAACCGGGGCGATGTTTTTGGACATGTATAACTTCCGCGAGAGTTTCGTGGACCCAACGGGTCTTAATGCGCGGCAACGACAGCTTTTGTTGTCTGTGCAAAGCCGCATTGCCACGCGTGGCCAGAGCGTGGCGTTATTCGAGTACAACACACCCTTCCAAAATGAGCTTGTCAAAAGCGGGTTGAAGATCACCGGCAGCCATTATGTTGACGACGCTGACGACCCTGTCCGAGAGGATATGCAACACCTAAGCTATGGCGATGCGCTGTTCGACTTTGCCATTCACTGCGATGTGCTGGAACATGTGCCCGATCACAAGAAGGCTTTGGCTGAGTGTTACCGGGTTCTCAAACCTGGTGGGTTGTTGCTATTTACCACGCCCGTTTTCCCGATGGAGAAAAATGTTCTGCGTGCTGAGATCGGCCCTGACGGAGCGCTTATACGCCATCATCGCGACGAGATACACGGTGACAACCTGTCGGATGGGGTTCTGACGTTTCACAACTTCGGTTGGGAGCTGGTCGAAAATCTGCGCGCTGTAGGTTTCTCCGATAGCTATCTGGAAGTATGCTTGGCTAATGAGCTAGGTTTTTTTTCGACAAACTGCCCTCTTTGGACCAGTCTTGAACCTTTGCAACCTGGCAACATGCTGCCGCTCGTGGTGATCGCTGAAAAACCTGTATGAGGGTGCATGTAAGTCTTACATGCTACTGTTTCCTAGATTGCTCTAGATGAGCTATAGTCGATAAAGCCACCCGATTTTTGTGAAATACCTGCTCATAGTAAGAGCCGTAATAGTAAAGACCGTCAGATGCCGCTCACCTGGAAAACCGTCAAGAAAACCATTGCAGAGAAGTCTGTTTCTAGGGTGGGTCCGTCCAGAATTGATGTGAAGAGCTATGAGGACGTCTTCGATCCCGAGTTCTATAGAGAGCAACTTGGCAGACCAGGACTAAGCGATAGCAAAGCGCTACGCCACTATCTCTCCGAGGGATGGAGGACAGGCCTTGATCCGTCGGCCAGCTTCTCGACGCGGAGCTATCTTGATGCGCACGCCGACGTGCGCGAGGCGGGTATGAACCCTCTGACGCATTATGTGCTGCATGGTGTCCAAGAAATGCGGCCGATGAAGCTGGTACATGAATACAATGGGCGCATTGACGATTTGCAGCTGAACGCTATCCGAGGGTGGAGTGTAGACGTTTCGGCCCCTGACCGGATATTCGACATCAATGTCCTGATTGACGGACTATTCTATACCACGGTGAAAACCAACCAACCCCGAAGCGACCTATTGGGTTTGGGCATCAGTCAGGGCCTGGGCGGGTTCGACGTTGATGTGCCATTTAACTTTCTCGAGCCGGGAGAGCACTTGGTTGCGATCGAGATGCCCGATGGCTCTTTGAAAACAAAGACGATCGAGACCCCCGTATGGGGAGCAATCAGCATACCGCGGCCGCAAGAAGACAAGAGTGATGTGCCGCTGCGTATTGTGGTGCCCATCTACAATGCGGCCGAGGACTTCGCTATATGTTTGGATCGGCTGAAGGCCTACACGCCGCAAAACATCGAGATCATTCTGATTGATGACTGCTCCCCTGATTCTACAATCCGGAAAATTCTGGCCACAGTTCAAGACAATCCACAGTTCCGCGTACTGTCGAACAAAAAAAACATCGGCTTCACTTCTACCGTCAATAGAGGCCTGCAAGAAGCGCAGGGTGCTGACGTTATCATTTTGAATTCTGACGCGCGGGTCACTCCAAAATGGACTGAAGGCATGCGAGCAGCGGCTTATTCCAGGCCGAATGTTGCAACCGTTACTGCAATGTCGGATCGTGCAGGAGCCTTTTCGGCCCCTAATATTGGCAACGATAATGCTCTACCATCTGGCGTCGACGAAGCCGACTTCGCACGGGCTTTCCGGCGTCGCAGCCTGAGGCTCTATCCTGAGGTTCCCACTGGCAACGGATTTTGCATGTATATTCGTCGTGCGGGGCTCGATGCGCTTGGTTCGCTCGACGATAAGGCCTTTCCTCGCGGATATGGTGAGGAGAATGACTACTGCATGCGAGCGTTGCAAATGGGTTGGGTGAACCTCATCGACGATGCGACCTATGTCTTTCACGAACGGACCAAGAGCTTTGGTGAAGCTAAGACTGAAAACATTACCAAAGGACGAGCTGTCATCGACAAGCGCTATCCAGAATACAAGTTTTTGATCCAACGTTACCACACCTCCAGCCTTATTAAGGCCGCTCGATATCAGGCAAGGTTGGCACTCTCCGACTGCAGCAACGGCAAGGGCGTCTTGCCCAGAGCGCTTTTTGTGATAGCAACGCAGACGGGTGGCACTCCACAGACGAACGCTGACCTCATGGGGGCCTTAGATGATGCGTTGGAAACATGGGTGCTACGATGTTCTTCACGTGTGCTCGAGCTTTCGCGATACGAAGACGGCACGATGATGACCGTGCGCAAGCACACTCTGTCAGAAGCAATCGAGCCGGCCAATCATCGGTCTAGTGAATATGATGCGGTTGTGGCGGAATGGCTGCGCTGGTTGGATGTGGATATTGTACATATCCGGCATTTGGGGTGGCACAGCCTGTCGCTTCCTGCGTTGGCCAAGAAAAGTGGTGCGCGGGTATTCTATTCGCTGCACGACTTTTATACCTTGTGCCCAAGCTTGAAATTGCTGGACGAAAATAATACATTTTGCGGTGGTAAATGTACTGCCACCAATGGGACTTGTCAGATCGAGTTGTGGAACGCTGATGCGTTGCCAGATATAAAGAATTCCTGGATCCACCAGTGGCGAGATAAAATGGCTAAGGCCATCGAGTGTTGCGACGGGTTTATTACCACATCCCCAAGCGCGCGCCAACGGGTGCTAGAACATTTACCGTCGATCCCGGAAGACCGGTTCCACGTCATTCCTCACGGCCGTGATTTTGCAAGATTCGAGCAACTGCAACACCTTCCGAGTCTTCAAGAACCGATTAGAATCCTTGTGCCTGGCAATATCGATAATGCGAAAGGGCTGCAGGTCATTTCGCAGGTTCTGAGCTTAGACGTTCTGGGGATGTTTGAGTTCCATGTCCTTGGGACTGTTAACAAGAGGCAGATGATTGGCGACATACCGAGGCTCATCGAACATCACAAATACAGGCGTGAAGATTTTGGCCAAAAAGTTCGCGACATCGCCCCCCACTTCGGGGCAGTTTTTTCAATCTGGGACGAGACCTTCTGTCATACATTAACCGAGATGTGGTCGGTAGGCTTACCGGTTGCTGTGCTCGATTTTCCGACTTTGCGCGACCGTGTAGAAAACAGTGGTGCAGGCTGGATCATGGAAGACCTTAAGCCTGAAAGCATTCATGCGGCCTTGACCAAAATTGCGAACGATCCAGCGGAGATGAAAGCCAAGGGTGACGCAGCCGTCGCATGGCAATCGAGGCGGGGTGCCGGCCAGTCTTGTCGCCAAATGGCAGCTCGCTATCTTGACGTATATCGTATGCTCACGACGGAAGCTCCTGTACCAAATGTTGCCGTTGTCGTGCCAGCGGACAAGGGACTTAAGAGCGCGAACGCTAGCTCCGAAATCAGAGTCTGGGAGCGTACACGCAATAGCGTGGACAGGCCGATTAACTATATTCGTATGGATATCGACGGGCTGCTTGCTAACATGGAGATGGGCACGGTATCGGGAGCGATCATTCAGCGTACAGCTATCCCGGCTCGAGTGATTAATAAATTAATCGAGACGGCGAAAATCAATGGCGTTCCGTATGTTTACGAGATCGACGACAATCTGCTTGAGGTTCCTGCTGATAAAGATGCCGATGGATTTTACGCGTCCTACGCCCCATTCATATCGGAGCTGATCAGTAATGCAGCAGCGGTGACCGTTTCCACCGAGCTTCTTGCAGCGAAAATTCGACCCCACAACGACCAAGTGGAGATTGTGCCCAATAAGATATCGTTGCGTCTATGGGCCGGGCTTCAACCTGATAAAATCGAGCATATGCCGCGGCTACTCTATATGGGAACGCGAACACATGATGAAGATTTGGCATTTGTTCTTCTGGCAATTGAACTCGCGCGTGCTACCTATCCTACTTTGCGACTGAGCTTGATCGGTGTGACATCAAACGCGGACTTGCCTGATTGGGTGGATGTAATCCCAATAGAGGACGAAAACAAAAGCTACAGCCAGTTTGTACCGTGGATCAAGACTCAGGTAAGGGATGTCGATCTGGGTATTGCTCCTTTGATGAAGAGCGAATTCAACCGATTCAAATCTGGGCTGAAGGTGCTTGACTATGCAGCGCTTGGCTTGCCGGTTATTGCCTCCCAAGTCCCATCCTATAAGGATATTCTTGGGCTGCGGCCACCCGAAGGCGTTATACTCATCGCGAACTCTGTAGAGGTTTGGGCTCAGACTATTGTCTCAGAAATTCGTAGATCACGAGTGCTTCACGAGCGAGGGCTACAGCTTCGCAGTTGGGCGTTTAAGAATCATGCTCTCGAGCCCTCTCTGAGCGAATATGATGATTTCGTTCTACGCACGATTTCATAAGGGCTCCCGCAATAGGGAGCGTATTCCGAAAATAGAGTGAAGTAAAACCTGTTGGCAGCGGTGTAAGTGAGGTCTCATAGATCGTCGACCACCATAGCTTCGAAGATAAATTGGCGGACTGTGATACAATGATACGCTCCGGCCTGTGTAAGGACATTAAATGAACGCTCCTGATTTTCTAGTAATAGGCGCCCAAAAAGCTGGAGCCACATGGATTTATGATTGCCTGAACAAACATCCCGAAGTTTTCATGCCGAAGGCGGTGGAATTGTTGTATTTCAATAAGTCAAACTACGCGGATCCCAAATTACGTGAAGCGTATTTTGAGAACTTCAAGGATGCTGAAGGGTTCAAGCGGGTTGGCGAGAATACACCTAGTTATTTGTGGACAACGGATCGTAAGCGTTCTCTCACACAACCACCCAAGAGCTTTAACAGCGACATCCCAGCAGCGGTTCAAGATGTTTTAGGCGATAAGGTGGACATGATTGCGTCTTTGAGGCATCCAGTTTGGCGTGCAATCTCTGCGTTCAGACATCATGCTATGCGCGATCGGATTGCTCCGACGATGTCTCTTCGGCAAGTGGCACATAGCTTGGGAATTCTTGATATCGGATTCTATGGCGCGCACCTTGATACATGGCTTAGTTCAGTCGGAAAAAAGCGACTAGAAGTTCTCATTTATGAAGATGACATCGTAGCCGACCCTATGGAGGGGTTCCGCAAGCTTTGTAAGTTCCTAAATGTTGACGAGACCTTTGTCCCAGACGGGCTGAGGAAAGCATCGAATACGGAAATAAGGCGCAAAATGAGCCTTACGGGGATTGCTGTTTCCGGACACCCGTTACCAATCGGTCCAGCTGACATAGAGTTTTTGATAGAGGCATATGTAGATGACATTGCACGAACCAAGGCAATCTTGGGCAAGGATTTAGCGTCTTGGGACGAGAAAACCGAACGGCTGCAAGAATGGTGTAAAAGCGCCAGAAGCCCAAAGGCAAGGAAGCCTGAAGTAAGCAAAGAGTCCCATCCAAATCCGGCGATTCAACGCAATAGAGATTTCCAAGACCTAGGGCTCAACGCTAGCCCTGCGGTGACAAGCAATCTGGATCGACGCTTTGTATTTGAACCTCCGTCACGACTTTCTAACCTCAGCATGCGAGGTGATTGTTCCATCGGGGCATTCTCCTACACGGTTACAGGCTTCGCATATGGAACACATATTGGGCGCTACTGTTCTATTGCACGCGATGTAAACATTGGACAGTTTAACCATCCGACGACCTGGCTTTCGACAAGCCCTTTTCAATATGAGCAAGGTTTTACCTTTGCGACGGGTGCAGAATTTGAGCACAAAGCTGTGTACGATGCGACCCGACCCGATCCTGCACTTTCTGCACTGGCGAGGCGTGAGTTGATCCGCACAACAACTATAGGAAATGACGTTTGGATCGGGCACGCTGCTGTAATTATTGCGGGCGTGACCGTTGGAGATGGTGCTGTGATTGGTGCCAATTCCGTCGTGACCAAAAATGTGGAGCCCTACGAAATCGTTGGCGGCACCCCGGCCAAGCATATCCGCTTTCGCTTCACGTCACACCAGCGCACACGGTTGCTCAAACTACAGTGGTGGAAATACGCTACTTGGCAACTCGTTGACGTGCCCTTCGCTGATATTGATGCGGCACTCACTGAAATTGAGAAGCGAGTGAAGGCTGGTATGCAGCCCTATGTGCCGGGCAGGGTCACAAATAAAGAAGATAGCCCAGTTCTTGAATATCCTTGAATAGACCATCAGCGCCTATTCTTGTCAGGGATTGGCGATCCCATACGCCTGACGTGAAGGTCGTGATAGGCTTCCAGAAATCACGCCGGCATGCATTGCGCCGCGTAGGAGCCAGAAAATTGAGCGTTCTTTGGAGAGTGCCGTCATGGCACTTCGGGTCACGCAATAAGCGCATTTGAGGGTGGCCACTCCAAACAACGCAACTCTCGACTTGCCTCTACCATCAAGGGTGCAGTGGCCGTAGATCTTACCAACTGCATGTTTGCGTCGCAGCAGCCAGCGTAGCGACATGCGAGGTGGCGTCACGGGCTCGTCGACAATGGCATCAAGACAGATCGCCATTGGCACACCTGCGCGCGAGGCACGGAAAAAGAAGTCGACGTCTTCTCCGCCGGTTTTCCCAAAGGCTTCATCAAACCGCAAAGAATTAAGCGCAAGACAAGAACGATCGAGCAGCACATTTCCAGAAAACCCGGTTTCCACGACGCCATTTCGGGGCATCGGTTGATTTGAGTGTGGCTGAATAGCCTTCATCCAAGCGGGCGCATGATCTGGATAGGTCGCGCGAGTCGGGCCGAAGATAACACCTGCATCAGTTGTGTTGTAGGCTTCTACAAAGCGAGCAAGCCAATCAGGATTAGCTAGCTCGTCATCATCGATAAATACCAGGACATCGCCAGTGGCAGCATCCAGACAGGCGTTTCGAGCAATGGAAATATTGAATTTTGGGGCAAAAACGTACTTTCCCGACAGCCCTAAGGCGTTAATACTGGCCTGAACCGTCTCTTTGATAAGACTTTGTTCATCATTGTCGACGACGATTACATTAACCGAAACATCAGGGGGCAGAACCTGTGTGGAAATTGTCTCAAGCGTATCAAATAGGGTAGATCTACGAAAAGTGCATATTCCAATATCAACCTTCATACGATTGCCACCTTTGGGCTGCAGATTGATCACGAGCTGTCACATCTGTGCAAATCGCAGTGGGGAATATTATTTTTCCCCTTACGATGCTTAAGATATTGATGAAATGTACAACGACAAGATGAAAAGGCTTATGTTGAGATGAAGATGACAACACTGCTGATACCTTTGCTGGCCGTCTCAGTGCTGGCTGTGTTTGGGTATTCATTATTGGGTGGCTCAGTCTTGGTGTGGTTTCTTGTTTCTTGGTTCGCTCTCGTCCCAGCGGTCCTGCTCTATGTTAGTGTGAGCAGTAAAGCGGACTTGACCGCCGTGAGAAGCGCGAGAAACAGATGAACTGTTCTCGCGGCTTCGCTGCGCTAAGCCGCGCCGCCAAGACGACCTGAGAGAAATGCGCTGATCGTTTTGGCAAATATTCTGCAATCGGTCACGAGCGTCCCGTTCATTGCATAGTCAATATCCAGCCTTACCCGTTCGTCAAAGCTTAAATCTGAACGACCACCGATTTGCCATGGACCTGTCAAACCGGGCTTCGTGGCCAGGTAGTACTTAACCATGCTTCCATAGTGGCAAAGTTCGCTTTCAGTCACAGGGCGAGGCCCGATAAAGCTCATCTGACCAGACAGGATATTGAAAAGCTGTGGAAGCTCGTCAAGGCTGGATTTACGTAGGAACTCGCCCACGCCTGATATAACCCGAGGATCGGCTGTTAGCTTCTGAGTGGTGCTCCACTCCAACTGCTTTTCTGGGCACGAGCGTAGCACATCTTGTAGTTTCTCTTCAGCACCCGACACCATCGTGCGAAATTTTAGGCAGCCGAATTCTTTTCCGTTCAAGCCGACGCGCTTGTGGCTAAAAACGATTGATCCACGGTCTCGGCAAAAAATCGCCACCGCAACTGTTAGAAAAAGAGGTAGAAAAATAGCGATAATTAGGAGCGACCCGACGATATCAAAACCGCGCTTTACTACTCTATGAAAGGGGCTGCGATATGGGCGGTAATCTAGCCCGCCAAGATCACGGCGTGTAGAAAAGAATACTTCTTTATCAATCACTTGGTTTAAATTATGACGCGTATCACTGGCAGCGAAGCGGAGGGTCATCTGGGTATCCTCAACAAGTTTAACAATTAATCAACTGATCTAAGTTTACCCGATGTTAACATGGCATGGGAAGTCTAACTTGATTCCGAACACTTTTTTCACACTTTTGGAGTTCGGCTACTTCTCGCCGATTGTAGTTTTATTTTGTGAATCTAGCTCTCTGGGTATTCGCCCTGTCAGGCTGAAAACCCTTAGACGTATCTAATTTATCCAATATTTTCAATATACTTATGGAGTGACCCAGTGAAAACACATCGCTTTGCTGTTTGCCGTTTTCAAGCGCGCGCCCCAGCTCGTCGATCTGATATTGCAGTCCCGTTCCGACGTAGTCACATTCCACGCGTTTGCCGCTGCTTCCGAGAACAATCTTCGCAATTTTGCGCGATTTTGGCCATATTCGTGAAGACTTCACCCGAATCGCTAGCGCCGATTGTGGTGCCTGAGCTGCGTAGAGTTGGGACTCGAACGTCCAGATACGTGCGGACTGTGCCTGAATGAAGGGAGCAGAAACTTCAACCCGGCCTCTAGTACCAGTAATTTCGAGCCGGTTTGGGAAATTGGCCTCGTGGCTGGTGGCAAAGCTCGAGTGAACGCCGTCGTGGGTCAACATGGCTGTGCAGCTTCGTATCGACCCCGTGTCTGAGCGTGAAACCTGACCGGATACGATTTTGGCTGAACCAAGCAATTGTGTCAGCATTGCGACGCAGTAAACTCCTACATCGAGCAGAGCGCCGCCCCCTAGCGTTGGGTCGGTGATAGGATCACCAGCCGCTTCTTTTCGGGCAAAACCAAGAGTTGCATGGGCATGGAGTGGTTGTCCGATTTTGCCTCGCGTGACCGCCTCGCGTATTTGCGCAAAGCCGGGGAGAAAGGTCGTCCACATGCCTTCCATGCAAAATTTTCCAGCCGCATTGGCCGCGTCGGCGATGGCACGGCCGTCTTCCGCGTTGGTTGCGAGTGGCTTCTCGCACAGCACTGCCTTGCCACCTTCAAGCGCCAAAATACAATGATCACGGTGGCAGGCATTAGGAGTCGCAACGTAGATCGCATCAATTTCATCACTGGCGGCCAGATCCGCATACGATGGATAACCGGTCACATTTTTAGCAAATTTTTTGGCGTTTTGCGGGTCGCGCGAGGCCACGGCAACCAGTCGCCCGGTTTCACTGAGCAACATGTCTCCCGCGAACCTGTGAGCCATAATGCCGGTTCCCATGATGCCCCATCTAATTTTATCCATTGCCCATCCCAAGTTTACGACATGTGCGTAGCACGGTTTGTTCCGCCAACTGGCGCAGCAAAAACAAGCTGACCTCAGCACCTCTGAAGCAGTTGATAGCACCACGTAGGTCGCGCGCCTTTACGGCGTCGATCAGGCGCATCCAGTGCCAGCGTTTTTTCGTGTCCGTCAGGTGGCGGCGCAGCACGCGGCGTTCTGGGGCGGCTAGGTTGAATTCATGCTCAAGCGCCAGATCAGCTGTCACCAGAGCTCCTAGATCGGCAGTGCTGTGGCGGCCGGACAGTGACCCCGCACGCATCACAGCAACGTATCCCTTTGGGTCGGTCAGGTAAAACTGTGCACCGTGAGCCAGCATTTGCGCGTATAGCATGTAGTCTTCGCCAAGGCGCATGGCCTCATCATAGGACAGCGTGTGTTCGACTAGAAACCCGCGACGCATGAGCGGCTTGAGAAACCCCATTTCGCCGCGCGCGCCATTGGCGGTGGTTAGGTTCCCCGCAATGAAATCTTCAAGCGTGATGAGTTGCACACCAAGGGGGTCTTGGGACCAAAGCCTGCTGCGTGGCCCGTCAGGGTCGGCTTCATCCACGCGCAAAAGATCGTCTGCCAGAAGGTCTGCTTGGTGATTTTTGGCAAGTTCCACTAGGCTCTCTAACCGTCCGGTGTCCATGTAATCATCGGAGTCTAACACAGTAACGTAACGCCCGCTGGCCATGGCTAACCCTTTGTTACGTGCGACCGCAGGGCCGCCGTTCACGGGGTTTTCAATGGCTGTTATGGTGTCGAAGTTAGTGGCATAGCGGTGCGCGACCTTGAGGGTGTCATCTTGGGACGCGTCGTCAATAATCAGGATTTCAAACGTCACGCCTGACTGAGACAGCACGCTGTCTACCGCGCGGGGCAGGGTGGCGCTTGCGTTCCAAGCGGCGATCAGAATTGAGACTTCGGGGGTGCTGCCCACGTGTGTCACTACTGCTTATCTGAAAAGTATTCGGAGCAGGTTTGCCCTATGTCGCCTGTAGGGCGGTAAGATACACAATAAACAGACATTTGGCTGTTCGGCCCTTCGGGCGGAACCTTCCCGAGCCATTGGGCCTGCCGTTTGTTGCCTGCCCACAGGTTAAAGTAGAGGCGGCTCGGATGACTTGGAATGCGTTGCGTTTCGGAGGTGACGCGGTAGATTTCTTTACCATTGGCGAACCACGTGATGGAGTCCTCATACCACTCGTACGCAAAAACATTTGGGCCTTCCGCAGCATCGAAGCCAAGGTCAATCCAGGCGCCCGGCATAGGTTCGCCGTCCACAAACTTGTTGAGCCAAATTTTGGTGGTGTCTTTGCCCAAGATCTCCAAATCGACTTCGTCGTGTGGGTCTTTGAAGTAAGGGCCGGTGTAGGTGAAGACGGCCGACACAACCCCAGATCCTCGTGCGGCGGTCATCACGACCTCATAGCGACCATAGTGATTGGCTTTCCCGCGCTGCAACTGTGCACCCATGTAGGGTTTTTCGCTGCCATCGTTCGCAGGCTTCAGTTCGAGTGTCAATTCTCCGCCGCCCTGAGCGGGTACAGATGACAACTTGACCGATACGAGTTTCCTGCGCCAAGTTGTGAGAAATCCTTTTCCCCCTTGGTCAAAGTTTGCGATAAACCATCGATCCCGAAAGCCGGAGTCATCGAAGGTCTCGATAAAGCCTTGTGCCGATGCCGTGGGGGCTAACAACATGAAACTAAATATGAACACGAAAAAAAATCTGCAATTCTGTCGGAAAAAATACATACTACCTCACAACGATACAGCGCACTTAAGTAAACAGTTGTAGTATATGTGACCAAAAATGAACGAAGCAACACTTATAATCGCCGCTTGGAACTCAGCGGAACTGCTGCCCAAAAGTATCGACTGCGCGTTGAACCAAAGTGGAGTTAGATCGCAAGTTATCGTTGCTGACGATGCCTCCACCGACGACACGGAAGCGGTGGTCGCGAAATACAGTGACGTGCTATACACACGGCTGACTCAGAATGGTGGGCCGTCGGCAGCGCGCAATGCCGCGATAGAATTAGCAACAACTGATTGGATCGCGGTGCTTGATTCTGACGACACGATCCACAGTGACCGGCTTCGTCATATGATAGATTTGGCACAACGCACGCAGGCTGACATTGTGTTGGGGAACTTCCAACGAGTGGACGAGGACGGGACTCTGCTGAGGGAGCCGCATTTCTTGTACGGGGCAGACATTGATCCTGAAAATGCGCTGACGCTCAAGGCTTACATCGGTCAGAATATATTCGATGACGTAGCGCTTCAGACCGGCTACCTGAAACCAATATTCCGTAAATCCACAATGGATCGTATGGGGCTGCGATATGACGAGAAGCTACGCAACAGCGAGGACTTTCACATCGTGCTGCGCGCCATAGCGCTTGGTGCAAAGGTGGTGATTTCGACTGACCCGGAGTATTTCTATACCGTTCGGACTGGATCTATCTCCTATCACGTGGACACAGAAAAACTTACCGCATTGCAGCAAGCAGACGCAGCCTTTGTAGAGGAATTTTCGTCGCAGATGGATGAAGACGCCCGTCGGCTGTTCGCTCGACGCTGCCGCTCATTAATCGACGTAACCGAGGGTGAACGCGTTATGGGCTTCATGAAAAAGCGCCAGTTTGCGAGGGTGCTCGGACATTTGCTGCGCCGGCCTGCTACAGTTTCTCGCGTGGCACATCAGTTGATGGAAGCTTTGGGGAAACGGCTTGGAAGACACATTTAAGATGCCCAATCCATCGGTGCCACCGCAGGTGCAGAGGATTGTACACGGTAATCGGTGCCGTATAAATCGGGATGCTGGATTGCCAGAGATACTTCTGTGATGTGTAGTGAAAACTCGCCACCCAGTCGGGGGGACGTCCCAGATTTTATCGCCGCCGCCATGTCCTGCACGCCTATCATGAAATCCAGATGATAGCCCTGCTTAGCACTAGAGATATTGCGGGTCCGCGCGGGTTTGATCAGCTTACGACCCGTCCAGCCAAGTCGTTTTTCAAGCTGACGCTTCAAACGTGTATCAGGCACTGGCACGGCGTAGACGGGGGATTCGAAATCCCAAGCTTCCTCCAACTCGATATGACCGTCATCGCAAAACACCCTGAAACGGTGGTCATGCGGGGCGACGATGCTGTTACTGATCCGCGCCACAATACCAGAATCGAACTCAACGCAAGCACAACTGAAATCGGGGGTAGTGTAGTTCTGCGGCGTGTGTTCGCCGCGATCGGTGATACACAGCTTGGCATAGCTCACGACCCGTCGGGCAGGGCCAAACATGGCGACTAGCCAGGACAGGACGTAGCCAGAATGCTCCAACGTGCAGCCGGTTTCCAACTCGTCGGTACACGGCCAAGGTACGTCAGTCGGGCTTTTCCAGCCTTCCATGCCGATGCGATGAATTAAACCGTCGTCGACTTCCGCGTAGACAAGGCGGGGCTCTCCCATTGTTTTGTTGCGCACGGCGCGCATTAGAGTTTGCGCGGCTTCGCCCAACACACTGGACGGCGCACACACGATATGAAGCCCTTGGACCTCGCTGAACCGTACCAGCTCTTGCGCCTGCTCCAGCTTTAGCGCCAGTGGCTTCTCGGAGTAGACGTGCTTTCCAGCCTTTAACGCCTCCATTGAGATCGCGTAGTGATGCTTAGGGTTGGTCAGGTTTACGACGATGTCGACCTCTGGGTCGTCCAGCACGGATTGCAAGTCGGGATAGGTGTTGAGGCCATAGTGCTTGGCGAAGGCCTCGCAACGCTCCGTGTTTTTATCGTAGACGCCACGGACCGTGATTTCGCCTGCGCCGTTGCCCAGGCTTGCGTTGTAAAGGTCCGCAACATATCCGCAGCCAATATAGGCGATGCTAGTCGTCATAATCATAATACCATGAAATCAGAGTAAATGAACTGCATGAGAAGGTGTTGGTTGAGGCGTGGCAAAGCAAGGGGAAATTGGCTCTTTCGGAGTTAATTCTGAGATTGCAGCGCGTTTACAAATTCGCTGCAGGTTTTCGTATCACTACCCTCGGGTTGGAACGAGACGCAATGATAGAGTGCCTCAGCCGTGGTGTCCGGAGCAGGTTTTTTTAGCCAATTGTACAGGCCTTTATTGCCTGCCCAAATGTTCATCATGATTTTGGAAGGGTGTGACGGGATCGTAGCATCCTGCGCCGCCAGATTGTAAATCTGCTTGCCATTTACAAACCAAGTAATGCGATCAGCACGCCACTCGAAGCGATACAGGTTTGGCCCTTCTGCTGCATCAAAGCCAAGCTCGATCCAATTCCGCGGGATACGCGTGCCTTCCACAAAACGGTTGATGCAGACCTTAGTCGTGTCGCGGCCGAGAATTTCAAAGTCGATCTCGTCATGGGGGTCGCCGAAAGGCGGGCCAGTATAAGTGAAAAATGACGACAATATGCCGTCGCCCTTGGCAGCCTGCATATAAACCTCATAGTCGCCATAGCCATATTTTCCGGCTCTCTGAAGTTCTGCCCCGACAAAGCGTTTTTCGCTTTGCTCGGGATTTGGAGCTAAGGAGAGGGTCACCGTGCCCGCCGTGTTCGGGTCGTCTGATGGGCGCACCGAAACCATGTCTGTGCGCCATCTGGTCGCGATAAACGTCTTGGGCTGGTCGTAATCGGCGATGTACCAGTCATCTTCGGACAATGGAGCCGAAAAGGTTTCGATAAACCCTTGCGATTTAGCCTGCGCATTGGCGTTTGTGCTGAGGGCGGGCAGGGGGGACGTGACAACACATGCCGCCGCCAAAAATCGTATGAAAAATGCCATTATCAAACCCGAACCTATGCAAAACCAAGTTAAAACTTACGAGGCTGGCCGTTTCATTGCAATGCCACTGAAGGACTAGGCGCGTTTCAGGTGGGGAAAGAGCAGTTTTGCGAATCTTATGGTTCTGGAGTAACATTATTTATACGCCGATTTTGAGCGGTATTTTTGTTTGTGAGGGCGGTATGTCCAATTATAGTTACCGTGCCGATATTGACGGGTTACGAACTGTCGCGGTGTTACCAGTTGTGGCATTTCATTTAGGGATTTCTTACATGCCCGGCGGATTTGCCGGCGTCGACGTTTTCTTCGTCATTTCCGGCTTCTTGATCACCCGCATCATCTTTGGAGAACTGGAATCCGGCACCTTCTCCCTCACCGCTTTCTACGTGCGTCGAGTACGCAGATTGATCCCCGCTTTGTTCGTTGTGATGCTGGCAACATTGATCGCAGCCTACTTGTGGTTCCTTCCCGAAGATATGGCCAACACTGGTAAAAGCACGATCGCAGCGGCGCTGTTTGCGTCCAACATTCTATTTTTCCTAGACGCCGGATACTTTGATGCCGCGTCCTATACCAAGCCGTTACTACACACATGGTCGCTGGCAATCGAAGAACAGTTCTACCTTGCCATGCCGCTTTTGCTGATGGTGTTGACACGTTTTGGTGCGCCGGTCAGGATCGTGATCTTTGCTATCACCGCCGCGTCGCTTTTCTTAAGCATCTGGACCACATCTCAATATCCAACGGCTGCTTATTACTTGCTGCCATGGCGGTCGTGGGAGCTGGGGATTGGCGCCTTGCTGGCCTTGGGCGTTGTTCCTGCAATTCGCCACCCGGGGCTACGCGAACTGGCGACCACGCTTGGCCTTGCATCGATCTTAGGCGCGATGCTGTTCATTGACCGCTCAACCCCGTTCCCGGGCAGCGCGGCGTTGCTTCCCACGGTGGGAGCGGCACTTATCTTGCATGCTGGCCAATCAGGTACGACCGTCGTCTCGCGTATATTGTCGGCGCGCTTGCCGGTGTTCATCGGTAAGCTGTCCTATTCGCTGTACTTATGGCACTGGCCTGTGATCGTCTTTTTCACATACCAGACCCTCCGTATGCCGGACCCGCCACAAGCTGCAGGGCTTTTTGCGCTGTCTTTGGCTTTGGCATGGGCGAGCTACATGTTCGTTGAACAACCCTTGCGCCATGCCAAGCCTGATTGGCGCGTTGGACAGGTGTTTTTGACCGCGGGTGTTTCGGTAGGGTTGGTTATTGGGGTCGCTGGCGCGTTCTATATTTCGCGCGGATTGCCATCCAGATTGCCGACAGACGCGTCGCGGATCGCCGCCTTCAATGCGGACTTTCACCCAGACCGCTATCGCTGTTGGGGTAAGAAGTCTAAAGAGGGGACATGGGCACAGCCCTGCATTTTCGGCGCGGACCCGTCGCCCACGGTAGCATTGATTGGAGATAGTCACGCGAATGCGTTGGTTCCCGCGTTGGAGCAAACCGCTGAATCACTGGGATTCTCCTTTGCTTTGCTGGGCAACGATGGCTGTCCCGCTTTGGCCGGTGTCGAGGTGTACTGGAGTGGCGAAGACCATAGTTGTGCGGCGGCAATGGCCGCGTCGTTCAAATGGCTTGATAACAATCCGCAGGTCGAAACAATTATCTTCATGATCCGTCCCGCCCTGTATGTGAAGGGATGGTTGCCCTACGGCTTCAAAGAGTTCGGCCGCGGCGAATTGCTGATCGGCGATGGGGCTGGACCTCTTGCGAATGAGGCGGAAAGGGCGGATTTCTTTTTTGGACGTTTGTCTCAAACCCTTGGTAGATGGCGTGCGGACGGGCGACAGGTGGTTTTGGTCTATCCGTTCCCCGAGGCAGGAAATAATGTTCCGGCCAGTTTGGTGCGCCGTATGGTGAAGGGGAACGCGCCAGAGACCTACGCATTGGACCGATCATTGTTTGATGCGCGCAACAAAGATATTGTCGGGGTCTATGACGAACTGGTGCGGAAATATGACCTGACGGCGATTCGAGTGGATAAGAGTTTTTGTGGCAACGATTCGTGCTCACTCTACGTTGAAAATACCCCAGTGTATTACGATAGCAACCACCTCAGCGCGACGTATGCGCGTAAGATTTCCCCCCTTTTTGAGGATGCGCTGGCTCCATTGATTTCTACGGCCGAAAACTAACAATTTCGAGTTAATACAGAATCTTGCGATCTGTCGGTGGAAGATCTGTTAGCGCTAAATTGTGCCCGCTCGCGTAGGTGACATGTCTTCGAAGCAAATAGAATCGTTTGGAAAAAGGCTGAACTATGATAATTACGTGTCGGTGGGTTCGACTCGATATCATTTTGTGACTTATTTATTTAGTGTGGAGTAGTGCAAGAATGCCGCCCAGAACACCTTTTTTCGAGAGCTTCGATACCTTCGATACAAACCAAACTTGGTTGATCTCGGAATACACAAACTCCGCAAATTTTATCGATACGGCATGGTCTGCGGACAATGTTCAAGTGTCCCTTGGCGAACTGACTTTGGAGTTGAATGGCACGAGTGCCAACGGCAAAAATTTCACCGGCGGAGAGGTGAAAACCAACCTGGAATTCTTCTACGGCACCTATGACGTTGTCATGCGCCCGTCGGATGCACCCGGTGCGCTGTCATCTTTCTTTGTGTATACAGGCGCCCCTTTCGGGGATCCAAGAAGCGAAATCGATTTTGAATTCGTTGGTGGCGACACAACAGAGGTATTGTTGACTTACCATACCCCCGACGGCGTTGAAGGTGTAACGGTTGACCTCGGGTTTGACGCAGCTTTGGCCAGTCACACCTATTCGTTCGACTGGTCGCCAGACTCCATCAGTTGGTTCGCGGACGGCGTTCTTCTGCACAGCGTCACTGCTCCGGCTATCGGCATTCCAGCAGTCGAGGGGCAAATTTACACCAGCATTTGGACCGGCTCTAACAGCTTCACGGGAACTGCCGCGTCAAACGTCGTTGCAACCGCTTCATATGACTCGATCAGCTACACGCCGCGGGCCGAGCCATTTGCGGTGGGTGATGCCTATAATGTGTCGGTGGATGCGACGGTGCAGCTTGATGTTCTCGCCAATGATTATGCGCTCGACGACAGTTTGGTAACACTCTCTATCGCGGCCCAGCCCCTAAACGGTACGGCCTCGATCGATGCTCAAAGCGGCGAGTTAATCTACACACCTGATGTAGGCTTTTCCGGTGCAGACAGCATCAGCTACATGATTTCCGATGCCTACGGTCAATCTACTGGGGTGGTCACAACCACTGTGTATCTCGGCGACCCTATTGCACCTGGAGCGACGTTGTTGACGGAGGGTGTTGACGACGTTGTGTTGACGGACGGTGCGGATTTTGTGGATGCTCTTGCGGGCGATGACATTGT
>Ga0316205_10002087_pt1 | contig 21972 bp, 11 predicted proteins | sample 3monthpyrite_MG_FD_204941 | JGI IMG/M metagenome (GOLD analysis project Ga0316205, IMG submission 204941) | Microbial mat bacterial communities from mineral coupon in-situ incubated in ocean water Damariscotta River, Maine, United States -... | ecosystem: Environmental > Aquatic > Marine >... | reverse complement strand
AGTGGAAAGAAAAACACGCCAGCTAATTCCATCCGATCTAAAGCAGTTCCTAAATTTCTCACATTATAATCGCCTGATGAATTGCCAAAGCTTCTATTTTTAAACATCAACCATTGCTCATCATGGCTTTCCATATAACTCATCAGATGATTAAAATTGAACCCACGTGAACTTGATAATACGCCTGATAGATTTGAGGCATACCCCATCGTAGCCTCGTTGTATTCATTGTTATGATTTCCCCAAATCATCATACCGGTATTAGCCAAAACAACTTCTTCACTATTTTCTGCGAAATGTTCCAAAATCACATAAGCTGCAGGATTTATACTCTTTATATGATTGAAGTAGTCTAACCAGATATTAATTCTGGATTGATCATACGCTCCCCAAGCTGCTACATCATTCGGGTTGTTTCTTTGTGTGAATCCTTTACTTAAATCAAAGCGGAAACCATCAACTTTATATTCTTCCAGCCAGTATTCCATAACGCGTTTTGAGAAATACCGAGTTGCTGAACTTTCATGATTAAAATCATAGCCCACATTAAAAGGATGGCGAGCTTCAACATTTAAATATGGATTTTCAGATGTAGGCTTTCCATAAACATCATTGTTCCAGAGCCTGACTAATGGATTTTGCCCAAATGAATGATTTAAAACAACGTCAAGAATTACAGCAATCCCTCTTTTGTGGGCCTCATCTATAAAACGTTTGAATTCATCTGGTGAACCGTAATATTTATCAAGTGCTAGATGAAATGCCGGGTTATAGCCCCAACTTTCGTTGCCTTCAAATTCATTAACCGGTAAAAGCTCAATGGCATTAATCCCTAAATTTTCCAGATAATCGAGAGTATCTATTAATGTGGTGTAGCTATGATCCGCGATGAAATCGCGAAGAAGTAACTTATAATTCATAAGTTTATCATTTTCAGGTGCTACGAAATTAGTTACCTCCCACTCGTAATCCGCTTTTCCTGGCGTAATTACGCCTACTGAAAATGAAGTTTTACCTTCCGGGTAAGGCTTTAAATTTGGAAAGACAGCCTCAGTTATAAATTGATCATCAAAATCATTTAGAACTAGTTCAGAATAAGGGTCAGCAACAATAATATCACCATCAACCAGATATTGCATTCCGTATTGCTCTCCGGGTGTTAAACCATCAATTTCTAACCAGAACCACATACTATCTGCATTTAAAGAATCACGGTACATTTTATAATCTAGATCAATCGTCCAATTTGTAAAATCGCCAAACACAAAAACATCATTTTTATAAGGTGCAAAAAGAGATAAGGTTACTGAAGTGCCATCTTCTCCATAGGTTATGCCATCTTTCAGACCTGTGGGGCGGAGTTTATCTACATCTTCTGGATTACCTATAAAAGTGAAGTTTAGAGAATCAATAGTAGTTGCACCTGATTCTGTTACGGCAATTATTTTAAACTCATTTAAACCTGTTAGCAGATTATAATTGCTGATGTCTTTTTCGAAAAAAAGTTGGCGCTCTCTATCATAATTGTCTTCAAAATTTCCAACTAATTGATCATTCACATAAACTTGTGAAGCAGTAACATCAATAGAATCAGAATCAGTTGAAGCAACAGTAACCCAGACCTCCAACTCGGAATCTGCGATCCCATTCTCGCGACCCATTTGAAATATCAGAGGATAGGTTACCTCTATGAATGAATCTCTATTGGCTCCAATTGCTTCATCATTTAATGGATCTGTAAACCAATTCCATTCAGAGCCACTATTGTTATAGTGTTCATGAAATTTGTAGGCATAGCCTGATAATCCATTATTGGTTGCATTACCACCCCCAATTTGAAGCGGAATAGTTTTATACCAAAATCCATTATCAGCATCTTCGGTCATCAATGAGCCGTCACTTGGGCTAATTACCCCACTACTATTATTCCCCCAGTTATTGAACTCGCCGGGTACAAAAGCTCTTACAGCGTTTTCTGCGGTTTCAAATCGAAATGTTACATTTATAGTTTCCTGAGCATAACCTTGATAACCGGTTAATGATAATAGCGTGAGTAACAGCAGGCTATTGATAGTGAATAGTTTTTTCATGATATCTCAGTCGGTTGACGTTCTTAATATTAATTCTGGTGAATAGATAGTTTGAGAAATAGCTTTATTAGCATTTTTTAGTCGCTCTATCAGGTTTTGGGTAGCATAATAGCCCATATCTCTCATAGGTTGTCTGATGGTGGATAATCCAATGTATTCAGAGAGTTCGATATCATCATATCCTACAATAGGAATGTGTATACCGGAATCGCCCATGGCTTTTAGCGCCCCAATTGCCTGTATATCAGATGCACTGAAACATGCATCGGGCGGATCGTCCATTTTTAGCATTTCAGACATTGCTTCATATCCACCGCGTTCGGTAAATCCATCACGATACAACGAGTTCCCTGCTATCACATATTTATTATCGAAAGGTAATTCACTTTCTTCCAGCGCTTTTTTATAGCCCATCAATCGATCCCTTATTGGTTTCGACGATTGCAAAGCCGATAGCATGGCAATCTTAGTAAATCCTTTTTCAATTAAGCTTTTTGTTGCTCTATATGCCCCTTGCACATTATCCACAGAGACGGAATCAAATCCTTCAAATTGTTCGTCAATCAAAGTAATGGGTACATCAAAACGCTTAAGTTTTATCCATTGTTGATCGGTGAGATGAATTGAGATGAAAAGATAACCTTCTGCCCATCTTCTTTTCAGAACATGCTCTACTTCTTCAAAGAGGTTATCACCAGAAGTTGCATTAAAAATAGTAAGCTCATAACCAAGTTCTGAAAGCTTATCCTGAATTCCTCCAAGTACTTCCATAAAGAAATAATTAGAAATGACAGGAACAACAGCCATAATGGTGTTACTCTTGCGGCTTGCCAAGCCTTGTGCATAAGCCTGAGGATGGTAGCCGACAACCTCAGCTACATCGAGTACTTTTTTGCGAGTTGCATCAGAAACACTGTTACTCTGATTGAAAACCCGAGAAACGGTTGCAATACTAACCCCTGCTTGCTTTGCGATATCGTAAATGGTAGATGCCATTCAATAGATTTTTAAACACGCAGGTACCTTCCAAAGTACCTGCGAGAAGACTTATATAAAATATTTTATTTGATAAGCATCATTCTTTTTGTGCTTACAAAACTTCCTGCCTCTAAACGGTATATGTACATACCGGAAGAAAGAGCAGACGCATCAAACGCAACTATATGTGTACCTGAATTCAATGCTTTATTACTTAACAGCGTAGCCACTTCCTGACCCAATACGTTATACACAGACAATCGCACATTAGCTGCTGTTGGCAGGCTAAAGCTGATATTTGTGGATGGGTTGAATGGGTTTGGATAGTTTTGGCTAAGTACAAACCGGCTTGCATTGTCATTTTCAAATTCACTAGATGTATTGATTTCACTATAATCTGGTGGAGTTTCGTAGGCAAGATCGCGTGGTGACCATGTTAATTGAGGGAAAGCATACGTTGCCGGCCATGTTACATCCGGTAAGTCGTCCAGATCGTCACCGTCTGCGGTAACAATTGGTCGGATATATTGATAGTAACGACGTCCTGCATCAAAACCTTCACCGTTTACAATAAGTTCACCTGTCTCGGTTGTAGGCTCACCATAGGCAATACGGAAACCAATGTGGTTTAACGTAAGCGTTGATAAAGTTAGATCAAGGGTGTAAACCATATCCTGATCGTCATCCGTAAACATGACTAAATCTCTTTGCTCAAGAGAACGAGTAGCAAAATCACCATCACCCGCAATAATACCATTGGTTAAAGCGAAGAATGGAGTATCTACAATCAAGAATACAGAATCCTTTGCGGCATTGAATGGCGTAGTTCCATCATCGCGAGCTGCAGCTGGAGACATATCAATGCTGAATGTAGCAACATGTTGCCCACCGCCTTCAGTGTTAGCAGGAGTAATCAATGCTTGAGGTGCAACACCGTTGAAGTTCTCAGAACGAACAGGTTGATTTTCAAGATTTTCAATGATCAATTCGCGGTTACCACCGGCTGTAATACCGGGCTCTTCCCATCCTGAATTATTTGCTTCTACACCTTCAAGGTATAGTTCACTTTCAGATGAATCTCGGCGTCCATCCCATTTTATATAGTACTTGTAAGGCACAACCTTTGCTTCTGCACCTGTAAATGGAATATTTAATTCATCATAATTTCCAGAGATGTCGTTAAACGTCATTTGGTTATCGGTACTCCAACCGTTGAAATCACCGCGAACAAACACAGTATCAACTGCAGAATTGAAGAATCCGATTCCTTCAAGAATACCAACGCTCACTTCGAAGTTAAGGGTAGTACTAATTAGTTCAGTATCAGATGGACGTTCGCCAGAGAAATAATCCCAATGGAAAGTTGTATCTGAAGCAGAACCTATGGTTACAAACCTATCTGCACCATTTTCGTATCCACCGTCGCCTGTATCATTGTTTAAGAAAAACTTATACTTAACGGTATTGTTTGGTCTTGAATCGGGAGCAGAAGCTGCTAATTCCGCAGCATCAAAATAAATAACTCCAGAATAGAAGTGATTTTTACCCACAGCACCTTCAGCAGTAAGCATTGGAGCTGAAGCATCCCAACCTAATGGAACCGGAGTACCGCGAACAGCTACTGTATGCGATTCAGGATCAAAGCTGCCATCTTGCACTTGTGCTCCAACATTTACACGGAACCAAATTCCTACGGTGTCAGTTTTTGACTCGAATGGTGCCATGCGAGTTTCGAACCATTGAAGATCGGTTGTAACATCGTCGGTTGCATCACTTGCAAGGATAAACTGGTTATTTCCACCACTTTCCCAACCGGTTTCGCCACCGTTTGCTAAGCCGTTATCTTTATCTGTACCGGCCCACCACTTATAATTTAGCGTATCACCAGGAGACATTTCAAAAGTAACAGTCCAATAATCACCACCGGCGTTGGTTGCGTTCATTGACCCTGAATCCCAAGTGATCATACTACCAAGACCAGTTCCGGCTGCATCAGGACCTACAGTTCCGCCTCTGATTTGAAGTGTGTGGTCTACCATTAAAGTGTCGGGCATAGTTGCCGTGTTCACATTAAATGTTACAGATACTGGTAAAGTAGGCTCACCATAAATGCCAATGTTAGAGAAATCATTTTGGTCATTTACAATCCATTCTGAATCATCAGCATTGGTTCCAGCTGAAGTAGCCCAGTCGGTTTGCCCCATCATAACACTTGGCTTACGAATCAGAGTTTGCTCGTTTGTAGCTTCTGTAGTACCGGCCACGTCCCAAGCTGAACCAGGATCAACTCCTAACTGACCAATAACGTCAATTACAGTCCAGGTTCCTCCATCATCCCACAGTAATGCTAACGCATCATCACCATTGTAGAATGTAATTGAGTGTGTGGTATCAGCTTCAGCTAAAATTGCTGGATCAGCAGATGAATTTGCAGCAACAAATACATCTTCAGCTGCAAGTGTGCCTGTTAAATTCAGCGTATCTTGCCAATCTGCAGAACCGTTGTTAGCACGGTACATTCTGAATTTTGTTAAATCAACTTCAGCACCTGTAGCGTTGTAAATTTCAAGCGCTTTATTATTGCTTGATCCTTCAATGTATTCGGAGAAAAAGACTGCTGGTGCAGTGCTACCCATTTCACCAAATGTAATTTGGTCAAAGAAAACTACATTGGTATCCGTACGATCAACAAAATCAGGGAATACAACTATACCGGTAAAGTCATCAGCAAAGTTAGGTTGTACTGAAAAATCGAATGTAATTTCTTCCCACTGATCTGTTAAGGTATTTGCGACTTTGATTTCGCCATTTGATGCACCTGTCCCAGTTTCAAATTTTAGACCTACATCACTTATAACTGATTTCCAAACCCATATTTTTACTATGCTGTTTGAAGCATCAAATTTAAATGGTGTTATTTCTCTAGATACGGTACCTGCCCATGGTTGACCCGCAGGTACAACTGTAAGTTTAGCAACTTTTGCTGATGTATTGCCGGTCATATCGGGATTATCGATAATCTCCAAGGCTGGATTAGTTCCGTTTTCAAAAACTTCCCATGTCCAGTCAGCTCCATTTCCTCCTGCTTCAAAATCAATTGGTGTTGTTTGTGCAAACACCATTGATGATAGCGCAAGTATGGCTATTGTTAATATTGATGATTTCATATTATTGTTATTGTTGATTAAGATTGTAGCTTTATGCTTTTTAAGTCTTACTTGTTATGTGTTAGTGTTTTTGTTAAAAGAAAATTTGTACACTTAGTTTGTTTATATCGCCTAAGTAGTTGTATCCATGATAGGTGTAGTTGAAAGCCAAACCTACATCGCTTGCTAAGGTATATTTCACGCCAATTCCCCCATTAAAGGTTTCAATGGCATCTTTCTGGCCTATATAAGGCACGCCACCTCGAAGGAAAACTTTATCATTCAATAAAGAGACTTCCCCTCCTATACTTAAACTTTGGGTATTATTAGATGGGTTATTACCATCAATTGCGATGGTTGCTTTTACTCCATCTCTATCAATTGCATCCCATGCTAATCCAACTTTTAACATAAGTGGTAGATCAAACTGATCGGTAGTTAAATTAGCGTCGGGTTCATAGTTTCCTTCTCCTGCCTCATCAGGATCGGATCTTATAATCAAATCATTTCCTGTCATCTGAAGTTTAGAACCGATATTTGTAACGCTTACACCAAATCGAACACCGTAGAATGGAGTATCATATATGGTTCCAACATCGAACGCTACAGTTGAAGCTGTACTTTTGGCAATTTGCTCATATACGACTTTTGCCGTTCCTCCTATGGTGAATTGAGGAATTAAATATTGAGCATAGCTTACTCCGAAACTTACCGAATAGGCATTAAATGTACGCCCTGTAAGACCTTGTGCTTCTGCGGTAGTTTCTTCAAACTCGCCATAATTCATTGCCAGTACATGCACTCCAACAGCTCCATTTTTTGTAGGTAAAGCCGCCCCTAAATAGGAATGGTTAATATCTAAATACCAATCCGTTACTTCAACTTGAATTTGCCCAGTAGTAATATCGGCTAGTCCGGCCGGATTTAATACCATCGCGGATGCATCATTTACCGTAGCAGTATATGCACTCATAGCAGAAGCACGAGCACCCACCGGGATTCTCAGAAATTCTGCAGCAGTTGTTCCGGATTTAGAAAGCTGAGCTTGCACTAGGTTAGTTGGTGCAAATACTGCAATAATTAATAATGTGAATAATAATTTTTTCATGTTCTTGATCATTTTATCACTGCAAATTTTCCAACTTTCTCGCCAATGCCGGGAGCTTCAACATGGAAAAGGTAAATGCCATACGAAATTTCCAGATTATCTTTGGTTAGCATATCCCATATATAAGTGCCTCCATATCCATTTATCAAATCAGAAGGCGCTATGTTGACTTCACGTATTAAAACACCAGAAACAGTAAATATTCTAAGTGTAGAAGGTGCCGGCATTCCTGTGAAATGTAATTCCCTGTTTTGCTGCCGATTAGTAGCTGTTACTGCTGCTTCGTAAATGTTTGCTACTTTATATGGATTTGGGATAACTAATATGTCATCAAGCTCTGTTCGTGCAGTATCTTGATCTACTCTAGGAATATTCTCTGTATCGAATGTAAACTGAAAGCGATCGGCACTGATGAATGGCTTATTTGTAAAAATCTTAAGGGTATCGCCCGGCTCGGGATTTCTTGTAAGAAGCGCTCCCTCCGATAAAAAAGCGGCCATTGTTACTCTATAAGTCACTGTGTCTTGTACGTCTCGAAAATCTTCCACAAAATAAATCAGATCAGAACATCGGCCACTTAAACTTGAAACCGCTGATAATTGACCCGGATCCGGCAATGTATATCCAACCGGTGGGAAGAAAGTAGGGTTACAGCGCTGTTGAAACGTCGTTGGACTTTGCAAATCAAGAAATGCATACGTTACTTCTTCATCCAAATAGGTATTGTAAACTCTAAAATTGGTTGCTACAGAAGCGAGGTTTGTAAACGTTCCCGGTGAAGTTTCAACTACTTTTTCAACAGATTGGCCAAAGCCGACATTATCACCAATTAATATTTCATAATCAGAAATCTTAGGTGGACCTAAGGTAAAAATCTCGTAATTATGAGGTAAAGTCTCTGTTATAAATGACCAATCAGTGCGGTCATCATCAATTCCGGTTTCTTCGATGTTATCGAGTTTTATAGTGAAACCTTCAACAATTGGATTATTGCCACCGTTAAATTGAGTAGATCGTGAAATCAATGTGTCTGGTGTTCCAGTTGTAATATTTCTTAATGTGAAATTTTTTGTAGTTAGAGTGTCTGGTCCGTTTGTATTTACACGAACAGTATCCTCAAAAACTACATCATAGACGTTATCGGGAATTAAAATTCTAGGATCAATTATTTCTACAGCAACTGTTCCACCAGGTGAGCCTTGTGCAATTTGTGCAAGTGGTGTTTCAGGAGAGATGTACCCGGCCACTTCTTTTGATGGCCGGACTTCAATCACATTTTGTCCCAATACCACAGATCCATCAGGATTTAGTGATATTTGCACAGGCGATTCAGACGGACTAATACCGCCTACGGCAAAACCTCTATCATAACCGGTTACGGCGTAATAGTATTTCCTGCCATTTACTACATCAGTATCAACAAATACACGTTGTAAACCAGAGTCATCACCTAAATTGAATTGCAGTCCATTGTCAGCAATTGGATGGAATCCATTAATACCATTTCTTAAATCATAAATTGCACGTGGCGTTAAGAATGTTCCCGAGCCAAAACCATCCGTAATGGTTCTAATTTCTTCAAAGGAAACATCGGTGGTGCGATAAACTTTATATCCTTCAAAATCCTTTCCATCTCCTGTTTGAAGCTTAATATATCTGTCTAAAGATTCTTCACTTTCTGTATCCCAGTACAGGGTTACTTTGCCATCGCCGGCTACAGCAGTTAAAATTGGGGGAATAGGTGCAACAGCAAATTGATAATCTGCTTCATAAGCGGTTGTTGCATCGTTTAAACGAGCGTTAACCTTATTCCTATCATCTATTGCAGATCGATCTTCTTGGGCTGCTGTTATAGCAACTGCAAATCGTTCCGATGAACCAACTGAAAGTGGAAATAAACCAGATGAAACATAAATATCTGAATCTGTTCCCGGCGTTTCAAGAAACTCTCCTGGGATCAAATAATTCGTCCAGATATCACCATCCTGATTTACCTGAAGGGCGCCAGCATCAAAAATTCGAACTCGGGATACCCCAATTAAATCTGTTTCTGAAACATCGGTTTTATCAATACTTGGTTCACCCGGGAAAGTAGTTCCGGCACCTGATGATGGCAATCCATCACCTTGACCAGCACTAACCGTGTTTTCATCACCTACAATACCCACGTCGTCAATCACAGAATTCCAGTCATTATCATTGTCGAAGAAATCATCACGACCTTCATCAATCATAGGCGCACTTGTCGCATAATTTTGAAGTCTACCGCCAAATTGGTCATTCACAATTGTTGCAAATGCAGCATCATTTGATATTCTGTTTCTAATTGTTTGATTTGGAACAATCATTCCTCTAGAAAGTGTATCGCCTACATCAAATTCCAGATAGTTGATGAATCGAACAGGTCGTGGTAAGAACGTGCCGGAGAATGGATCAAAGGTATTTTTAGTTAGGTGATTGGGTTGGTTTTCATCAATCAAACCGTCGAAATCGCTGTCTAACCCATCAATGTGAATTCCAAAATTAGGATCGGCTAGTGGTAAGTTGTCTTCAGTTATCCGAATTGTACCACCAAAAGTCCAGGTTACGCCTTGCGAGACAAATGGATCACCAGTATAAGTGTCAATTACTCGAGAATTATCATCTAATATTCGAACAATTTTGTCCCCCAAGTTAATCACTCGCTCATCAAAATCGGTTGGGTCAAACGCACGGATCAATGTATCTACTAAAAAATCGCGAGAATAAAAACCACCGGCTGTAGTTGTTAGCCCGGTATATAAATCAACATTATCAGAATCACGATATTGACTTAAAGGATCATAAGTGTCAGAGTCACCATCATTATCGATCCCATCAATTGCATTTCCGGGAGTTTCTATAAACTTCAAGCCCATTTCACCGATTAGAGTACCGCCAAATACTTCTCCTCCACTTTGTCTATCAGTATCAGTCAGGTAGGCGATCGCTCGAATGTTATCAAATAAAGGCTCATCCGTTGGCCCTCCGCCGGCAACGAAATCAGCAATCCATAATCCAAATGCCATTCTTGAATAATTATAGTTACCGTCATTTTTAATTTCAAATATGTTGAAATGTGTAGCATTTACTAATGTTTGAGACCAAGCCAGGATTCTTGTATCCATAACAATACCCATTCCACCTCTTGTTGGATCAGAATCATCAGGTCGGAATACATTGTCGTCTTCATCAGAACCATTCACAAACCGGGTATATAAATCGTCACCTGCTTTGTAGTAAAACTCAACATCTGCATTGAATTGATCGCGACCAAAGAACCCATTCCAGGAACCTGCCCAACCATCTCCACCATCTTCCAATTTATCCGGCCAGATTTCAGGCCAGGTATTACCAAGTGTTGAAGCAGGTCCTCGATCACTTCTCGCCATTTCATCAGAGTCATCTCGTGCATAGCCTTCGATAGGATTTAACGACCAATTTTGTGTCCCCGTTCGGTTTGTTCTGTAGGCAGAAACATCAACCATTGGAAATGCCTCACGCGGGTTATTTTGATTCTGATTTGGAACTTCTGTACCAAACATAACACTCATGAAATACATATAATCACGATTTGTATTTCTTGGGAATTCAAACAGTAATTCATTTAATGACGAACTGCTTCTCCGCCCTGCATGGCCAGTATTATGGTAGGTAGCTCGTAAACGATTCCCATCCATAATGGAAATTTTTCGTTGATCAAAGTCTGATCTTTCCTCACTTGGATCATTGTTCTGCCCAAAAACGGGAATAACAAGTATTAGGGAAAATCCTAGAATAAATAATGTGGTTATTTTCTTAGATGATGTTTTCATAATTAGAAAGAAAATTGAACTCCTAGTTGAATTCTGCGTGGTTCTGCGTATCGCCCTGGGTCTTTATAAAAATCTGGATGCGCATTGTCAACTATACTGGCAGGCAACGGTACATCGGGTTCACCGGAATCGGTGAAGACACTATTAATAATTTTTTGATCCAGTAAATTGTAAATGTTTAAGAAAACCTGAAGGCGATTACCGCCAATCTCAAAGTTTTTATACGCATTTAGATCAATAGTAAATCTATTTGGTAATCGCGCTGTGTTTCTTAAATCGCGGGTGGTGGCAACTTCTCCAACAAATACGCCCGGAATATTACGATCAGGAGTATAAGGTGAGCCGGAACTAAATTTCGCGAGTACGTTTGTACCCCATTCATTGCCGGTGTAAAACATAGAGCCGTTTATAATATGGGTACGATCCCAATCAAGTGGCTGAACTAGTTTTGTTAACGTATTGTTTTGATTGGTAGAATCAATGGCTCCACCTTGTCCTATGATGGCAAAGAATTCTGAAGCCGGATCTGAATTACTTCCTTCAACAACACCGAAAGTATAATCCAATCCAAAATTGAAACGCTGGCTTACATATTGATTGAAGGCAAAAGTAGTTCCAATTGATCGGGAGAAATCTCTATTGAAATAAATACCATAATTAATTGATGAACTTGCAGTAACCTGAGGACGACTAGAGACATAATCTCTTGTATCTTTATAATATGCTGCAATTTCAATAGCTGTACCTTCAAAAATTTCCTGCTTTAAACCCAGTTCGTATTGAATTGATCTTTCCGGTTTCAAATTTGGATTACCAAATAATGTTTGATTTCCCCCACCCTGTCGTAGTAAAATTTGAGAATTCGTGTATAATCGGTCATACGATGGCATTTGGAAAAAATAACCATACGAAAAGTAGATTACACCGGCATCATTAATTGGATAAGCAACCCCAATACGAGGACTCAATTGATATTTTACATCAGCATTTTTCCACCAGTACGCTTCACGTTCGGCAATGGTGATATCAGGTTCGTTAGAATCTTGTTGACCATTGTTATTTATATCTTGATACTGATTTTCAGCCTTAAGAGGTAAGTTAATATCAGGATCTTCGGGATCGGCGGGAATCAATGTATTTGGATCAAAATAATCCAACCTCAAACCAACATTAATAATCAAGTTTTCATATTCAATTTTATCTTGGATATATCCACTTAATGTGATCGGATTTTCTGTGTAACGTTGATAGCCAGGCGTGTTAACTTGCGGAATCCCTAATTCAACGTAAGGTAATAATTCTTCTGGTGTTCCTTCCGGTAATTCAATGCCTTCTTGATCGAGTGGTGCGAGACCTAAGCTGCTAAATTTAATTTCATCAAATTGTGCATTTACACCCGCTTTTACAAAATGGTATTCATTAACCTGAGATGATATTTCAACTTTAGCAATATATGTATTCGTAGATCGGCTAAACCTATTATTACTAGTATTAAACGTATTGAATTGACCATTTTGAGTTATTTGGTTACCGTATAAAAAATTCGATGTTCCAAACAAATCATTCGACAAATTATCATAATTAAAATATCGGGGATCCCACGGATCTTTATATAACCGATTTTTAAACTGATTAAATCGATTTGCCACATTTACAGTTAAAAATGTTTTTGTGGATGGGGTAATTGTCGTCTTCAAATTCATCGTATAATTATCACGAAGCGTTGTGCTCTCGCCTAGTGGAACAAATTTGTTAGCAAAATTAAACCCTCTGCCTTCTTCGGTTGCAAACGATCCGATCAAATTAAATTTTAAGCTGGAGTTAAGTCTGAATTCCAGATTTCCCTGAAATGATTGGGACATGTATTGATTCATATTAACCAATGAACTATCTCGGGTACCATCATCTCTAATTTCTAAGAGTTGATCACCACCAACTAATACCGTATCCACTGAATACCACGGCAAATCAAAATTAACTTGCTCATTATATAAGGTGCGATATGTATCAAAATCTGTTCCTAATGGTACACGATCAACATATTTACCACGTGGCGAAAATGAATTACGTCCGTTAAGCCATCCTTCATTTTCAAACTGACGAGCAGTTGCAAAAAAAGTGAGTTTATCTTTAATGATAGGTCCGGATACCGAAGCATTAAAATTTTGCATTCTCAATGGATTAAAGCTGTCCAATGAAGTGCCAATTCCATCATATAATTGACTTTCATTGCTTGCCATATACCCGCCACCCCAAGCTCTAATGTTGGCTTGATAATCATTACCACCGGATTTTGTAACTACATTTACAATACCTGAAAGGGCTTGACCATGTTCTGCATTAAAAGAGCCTGAAATAACTTGTAACTCTTGAATAGACTCATTTTCTAGTCGAACTCCCGAACTACCATCATAGTCATCGGTTACTCTAATACCATCAACCACATAAGAAACTTCTGATGCTCGACCGCCACGAATGTGAATGGCACCACTGTTACTAACATTCACACCGGCCTGTAGTTGAATAACATCGGCAACTTCTTGAACAGGTAATTTCGCAATTTCATCGCTACTTACACGCGCTTCAGAACTGGTTATATCTTTAATAACCGTTTGACGTCGAGCAATAACAACAACTTCTTCCCCCTCAAACGATTCCGGTGCAAGATTAAAATCTTGGGTTGTTGTAAGGTCTGTTCGAACAATTACTTCTTGAACTACAACGGTTGCATATCCAATGTACCTTGCTTGCAATGTATACGAACCGGGTGCCACATTTAACATCAAAAACTTTCCATCTATATCGGTAATGGCACCTTGTGTAGTTCCTAGAATTCCAACCGTAGCTCCAATTAATGTTTCACCGCTGTCAGCATCATATAAAGTTCCTGTAATTTTACCGGATTGAGCTAAAATCGCAGCTGGTAAAGCAAGAAACAATAAGGTTAATAGTATCTGTTTAAGCATTTTCATCAATCATTTTCAGATTTTTATAGTGAGTGCATTCAATTTTTCCAGATCAACAACAGCATTGTGTTTTGCTTTAACTTCTTGGATTGTCTGCTGCCTTATCTGCTGTAATTTTTCTCTGATCAAATAGTTATCAACTCGTTCTCTAGCTTCATCAAACGAAAGCTCACGAGCTTCTCTTCGATCAATAACTTTATAAATATGATATTCATCCGCTGTATATAGCATGGGCTCTGTGATAGAGCCAATTTCAATATTTGATATTTTCCGGCTATTAAACCCAAAATCATCCAGCGGGATAAAACCAAGATCTCCTTCGGTAAATAAATCTTCATTATATATACTATAATCAAGTACAAATTTTGAGAAATCAGCCCCTTCCTTTAATTCTTTCGATAACTTTTCAGCTGTTTCCTCACCTTTAACAACTAAACGCTGAACATGAATACTTGCTGGTTCATAGAAATCATCACGCTTTAAATTAAACGTGCTAAACAATTCAGCAGGCGTATTACTGATTGAAGATGCTAGATATTGTGTGGCTAATTCTTCGAGATAATGCAGATATGTTTCTTCGATGGAAGCAATCACAGCAGGTTGTTGATCAATTCCTAATTCCTCAACCTGCTCTACCATGAAAGATCGATATGCTATCCCAAGAAGAAAATTCTTAAAGGAAATTTCATCACGGATGGTATTTAGCATAGCCACCGAGCTTATTAAGAGCTCCTCAGTTAATTGCTTATAACCAAAAACGAAATCATCATACTTGAGTATTTCACCATCAACTTCCAGCCTGCTGATAAACTCTGGGTTCTTATTATATAGTCCTTCACCTGAAGTTGAAATAACCCCAAATAAAGACTGCACAACTTGTTCATCTAACACTGCTTGTTCGGTGAAATTTTGAAGATGTGACCGCTGTGCCATTTCCTCTTTTTTCTTCCAAACATAAGATTCTAGCCTGTCCCTACTCTGATTAAACTCGTTTTCTGTAATTAGTGGCCTTGTAACCCGATCGGTTAATTTGATGATACTATAGCCTTGAGCCGTTTGAATTGGCATGCTAATATCTCCAACATTCATTGAAAACGCCTGATTCTCAAAAGAAATATCTAGATCATCAGTTGTAAATCTGCCTATATCACCGCCATTTTGAGATAAATATGTATTAGTAAAAGCTTCTTTAGCTAAATCCTCAAAACTTTCGCCTTTTTGGATTCGAGTATAATATTCGTCTGCTATTTCTTTTGTTTGAGCATAAATATGAGAAGCTCTAAGATTGCTATTAAAACGAATAAAATATTCACGCAGATCAGCATCGGTTACTTCAACTTCATCGAGAATTACTTGCTTGAAAAATTCTTCGGTCAACACTCTCTTTCTTATTGCTCCTCTTTGATACTCGGCTTCCGCAGTAGTGTTTAAGCCTATATCTTCTGCAAAAACAGCTAACACATAGGTATTAAACTCAGAATCCAGAATGGCTTTTTTTGTTGTTTCTGTAGGGGTTAAAACCTGACCGGTTCTATAAAAATATTCTTTGAATGCATTTTCAAAGTGAACAACAGAAACACTGTGATCATTGATTTGAGCAAGTACATTATCCTCAGTAGGCGGTGTGTTGTTTGAAGAACATCCTAATGTGAAAAGGATTAGTAAAACTATGCGTCCATAGTGTGACAATATATCGGCCCCAACATTTTGATTACTTGCCCGAAACAAAATATGTAAGCGCTTACATTATTTCAACCTTTTTTTAAGATTTTTTAGTGAATTTATTAAATCAAACCAATTATAGTTAAATATTATTTCTTCTAAACAACCAATTAATTGTTTGATTTTAAATAGTTAAGAACAATATAAATGCTCATAGGAAGGCAGATTCAACGATGTTTTCCAAATCATTCTAAACAAAAATTTACACATGTAACTCGGTTACATTAGCAGCACATTTATAAGTCTGTGCGTAAAAATTCAGGTTTGATTATGAACTGTAATTACTGACGATGTATTCGTTTAATATTTTTCGAAATTCAGCACCAATATTATCCCCCTTTAGGGTCAACGCATGCTCCCCGTCAATATAAACCGGTGCTTTAGGTTCTTCGAAAGTTCCGGGCAGAGAAATGCCAATATTTGCAGCTTTTGATTCGCCCGGTCCGTTTACTACACAACCCATTACAGCAACATCCATTTCTTCAACACCCGCGTAAGTATGAGCCCAAATGGGCATAGATTCTTTAATGTAGTTTTGAATCTCTTCAGCCAGTTCTTGAAAATAGGTACTTTTGGTTCTGCCGCAGCCGGGACATGCAGTAACTTGTGGTATAAAACTTCTGATTTTTAAGGATTGAAGAATTTGCTGCGCTACTTCAACTTCTAACGCACGATCTGCGCCGGGTTGAGGTGTTAAAGAAACACGAATTGTATCCCCAATTCCTCGTTGTAAAATCACCGATAAAGCAGTTGAACTCGCTACTATCCCCTTCATTCCCATACCTGCTTCAGTTAACCCAACATGTAATGGATGATCAATCACATCTGATAAACGGGTGTACACTTCAATAACATCCTGCACATGCGACATTTTACAACTAACAATAATCATATTCGATGCAAGACCAACATCTTGCGCTATTTCAGATGATCTTCTAGCACTCTCAATCATTGTAGCAAGCATTACTTCACGTGCCGATTCAGGAACTGCTAAATGATTATTAGTATCCATTTTTTCGGCTAATAACTGCTGATCTAGGGAGCCCCAGTTAACGCCAATACGAACAGGTTTATCGTACTTGATGGCTTGCTCAATAATGGTTGTGAAATTCTTATCTCGAGCTTTACTCCCTGTATTTCCCGGATTGATGCGATACTTGGATAAGGCATTTGCCATATCCGGATACTTTGTTAATAATACATGACCGTTGTAATGGAAGTCGCCAATAATAGGAACGGTTACGCCTCTATTTAACAGTTTTTCTTTTATAAATGGGACTGCTTTTGCAGCTGGCTCGTTATTAACTGTAATTCTAACAAGTTCTGATCCCGCCTGATTTAAATGATCAATTTGATCAACAGTTTCATCAATATCGGCAGTGTCTGTGTTTGTCATTGACTGCACAACTATTGCTGCATTTCCACCAATTGCCACACCGCCTACATTAACCTGAGTGGTTTTTTTTCTTTCAATAGCCGACATAATGCCCTGTTCTAATTCTTTTTACTTAGTTCGAAAAGTTTTCGTTTTTCTTCTTTCGAAAGTGAATCATAACCATTTCTTGAAATTTTGTCGAGTATTTCATCTAATTCACTTTGCTCAACTTCTTCTATAATTTCAGCGTCGCTAACAATGCTCATTTTCTTATTCTTAGGTTTCGATGCAGCAGTAGTCTTAGGCTTCACTTTCATATACAGATATTCAAAATATCTGGGAATCATGCTTAAATCCGTTCCATTTGCCCGAGCTCTCATCAATAAATAGCCACCTAATGCGCCACCTAAATGCACAAATCGTGCTACATTATCTGCACTACTTAGAAATAAAACATCCAAAGCAATTAGCCCACCCACAACGTACCGAGCCTCAATTGGTGGCAGCAAAAACAACATAATTGGGGTACGCGGAAATAACATTGCAAATGCAACCATTACCCCGTAAACCGCGCCAGATGCACCAATTACCGGGATTGGACTGCCAGCCAAACTAACCAATACATCAATTAAGGCACCGGCTAAGCCGGCTCCAAAGTAAACTGTTAAAAAACTACGAGCGCCGATGGCTTCCTCAACCGGACGCCCCATCCACCATAACCATAACATATTAAATATGAAATGAAATGGGTTTGTAACAGAATGCAGAAACATATAGGATATCAATCTCCATGGTTGCGTAATGGTTGACCATATATCCGGAATAAAGCCTAAGTAAACTGTTAAACTTATACCTGTTACAGAACCAAACACCAATTGGATTACAAACATAATTGCATTGATCGCAATAATGGTACGTATTGCAATCGGCATTCTCAGAAAGCCTCTCTTTGCTGTATTTCCAAATGAATTGTATGCCATATTATTTCTCACTTGCCTATTTCCTTTATCGACCTAAGCAGACATTTGAGGTCTTTTAATTTTCCACAATTTAATAAGTGCAAACCCAACTACCAATCCACCTAGGTGAGCAAAATGCGCTACCCCACTATCCGGTCTTGTCAAACCAGAAAACAACTCAATGCCGCCATATATTGCCACAAAGTATTTTGCTTTTATTGGGATTGGAGGAAATAATAAGATGATATATTGATTGGGAAACATCATCCCAAAAGCCAATAAAATTCCAAAAACTGCCCCTGAGGCACCAATCGTATACCCCTGAGCTCCCCCAATAATCATATGCAATAGTGCGCCACCAATACCGGTTAAAAAGTAATAAATGTAAAATCTTCGAGTTCCCCATAAATTTTCAATCGCCTGTCCGAAAATCCAAAGTGCAAAAAGATTAAAAAATATGTGACTCAAATCTGCATGTAAAAACATGTACGAAACCAACTGCCATGGAAAAAATAATCCACTGCCAATTGGCCAGAGAGCTAGATATGGTGCTAGCAGTGTTCCAAAAGTTGTCCAAGCTCCGGTAAAAATACTTTTTGTAATTAAAAAGACTATTCCATTGATAAATAGTAGATTTTTAATGCCCGGCGGAAATAATGAAAATGAAGTATTCGGCTGAAATTGGTTCAAATCGAAACAGGTTTTACGTGATTTTTTACAATGCGTGAATATACGGTGATACCACCTAAAGTTACGCCGGGAATTGCTTGCCCGGGATACGTGGTATCACCCACTACGAATTGATCTATAAATGGCGTCTCCGATGATCCCTAGTTTAGCAAGCTGCGTGCCATACTTTGCTGGATTTCGCCCACTCTGCCTTTTTTGCGGTATACCCACTTTCCTTGCTCGATGGTGGTGTAAGATCAGTAAGTTTGATTTCTGTTTTTTTCAAATTCGTGAAAATTTTCTTTAACATATCAATGATAAAATCCTGAGAAACCTCTTTTCTTTTGATCGATGATTCCATTCATTGAACACTTAGATTCCGGTTTTTATTTGGTATTTGAGTGATTAATATTCATCGAAACAGTAAATGTAATAATCCTGCTTTCGATGATTAATCTTTTTCTTGGATAGGTAGTTGAACAACCGACTGTATGTAGTGCATCTACAGAAATCAGCGCTTTAAAATCGTTATTGTCCAAGAGTGTAGTAGAACTCAATCCGCCTATCCCTTATCCAATAATTATAGCGTCAAAATCCTGTTCTTAGAACTATGATATCAGTCTAAAATGTTCCGTTTAAGAATTCTTACATCAATCTGATACAATCCATTTTTGTTTAGCACTGGCAAATTCGTTTCTACCAACATACAATTCGTAGATTCCTGATTTTTCAGGTTTAAATATGTAATCGATCGTCTCACCAACTCCAATTCTTTTTGATTGTTCCGCTAGAACTCTTTGAGTCTCCGGTAAATCAGCTCCATCTTTCGCCCATACTTTTAAAGGAATAAAGGTTGAATCTTGCTTCATGAACATCTTAATTCTTCCTGCCGGGGCAATATTTATTAATCTTAGCCGATGTTCTTCACCTGTTTTGGCTTCTACTATTGTGAGAGGTTGATCTAATGTTACCCCATTAACCTCATATTCTGTCAAATTATTCGGTCTGGCAGTTAACCATTGGAAGGTATATATATGATCAAATTTCGAATCGTATTCTTGGTTTGCAGGTAACACAATTAATGGTCCATATAAACCACCTGTTAATTGATCAACATCATTTAGGTGACTATGATAAATAAAAGTTCCGGCTCGCAAATGTGATAATCTATAAACAAAAGATTTACCCGGTTCTATAACAGGCGACATTTTACCATCAGAAGCACTGAAATTTGGAACACCATCAGCCCAACTATCCAACTCAAGGCCGTGCCAGTGAATGCCGGTTGGTTGATTCATTTGATTCACAACTTTTACATCCGTGGTTTGATATTGCTTCATTACAAGTAAAGGACCAGGAGCAGTTTGCTTGGTTGAATCGGGAATATAATTCTCATCAAGAGAAAAAGAATATTTGTATGAACCAGACTTGGGGTAATCTTTAACGTAAAGTGTCATTTTTCTGGTTTCACCATGTGATATCAAATCAGAAGGTCCTGGTTGAACATCAATGCCTACTACTAAACCGGCCATATGAATATTATGATCATCTTTTTCATCAGCCCCCGGTAACCGAACTTCCGGCGAAACATGAAATGATAGATGACAATGAAACAACCACTTACCCTCTCTCTTTGGAACCCATCTCATTTTCATAGTAGTTCTACGACGCATAAATTCGGTTACTACTGTCCGTATATTCGAGTTGTCGTAAATATCATCTTTGAAAGCATTTCCATTTGATTCGACGTCATAATAAAATCCATGTAAATGCATGGGATGATTTCTATCGGAAGCGTTAATGATTCTCCAGGTTAGAGAATCACCAACATTCGGTGTAAACATTTGGCTAAAAGGCCAAGATTTTCCATTCATTGTCAGTGCTTCTAAAAATGATACGGAAAAGGTCGAATCATAACTTTGGCTAAAAATATTCATGACAATAATTTCATCGTCCGTACTTGCCCCTAGTTCATCTATAATAAAAGCACCGGCTAATTGTTCATTTTCATGAAAATTTCTTCTAGCATTGATTCCTATTTCTGCATAATAAAAATAGGTTCCAATTTCATTAGCAGTAAAACTCCATGATTCTATATCCTCGGGCGCAATTTCTTTCACAGTCTGTGAGTTTTCATCCCCTTTTTCGCTAAGTCCATATACGTATAGAATAGAATCAGGATGATTATTCCTTAAACTAACTGAGATCACAGTTCCCACTTCAACACGTAATAATGGGGCCGGAATTGAGGGATGTTCACCAACTTCATTAAAAGCCCAAAGCCTAACACCCGGCCGATCGGGAGTCTCCGGCCGAAAATCAGACTTTGTTATTTCGAGATTTAACTGAAGCTGACCATTTTGAAAAGTGCCTGCCGGTATTTTATTTGTGTTAGCGAAAACTTGCGGTAACTCCGAATCAATTCCGGCCGATAAATACTGCTCCGGTTCATTTTGTGCATTAACCGCATTTGTACACACTCCTATTATTAAAAGTATAATTCCACTGAATCGCATATTGTACCCACATTTTATTTCAATGAATTAACTTATAATTGAGCTTTATAACTAATTAAAATCATGAGACTCAAGCACCTCTGAATTCTGTCGTCGTTAGGATTGAACCACTGGTGTAGAAGTTATTTCAGTATCTTCCAAATAGGTTTTCGACTAGAAAAACCCGTCATAGTGTGGCGCAACAAGTTCAAATATCAGAATCGCGGATTTATTGGATGAATGGATTTCGATGAGGCGAGCATTCCAATAATTTTACCACTTCTGTCATTCCTCTCCGCCAGGCGGCGGATCGGAGCGACTAAAATTTAGAATCGAGGATTAATCCGTGATTCAAAAAAGTGATATGGGGAAGACAGATGGGGTTCTTTATGAAAGTGGAGGTTCGTAACTAGCTGTAACTGGTGTTGAGATATTCTGAACTATCCATAACAAACCTCCTCTGTCTCCTCCTGCATCAGGAGGAGGACTTTCTAAATGATTTTGGGTCATCCAAGGCGTCCTTCTCTTTGCCAAGGGGAAGACAGAAGGGATCTCTTGCTTGAACCCTCGGTCAGACGGGTAATCCGTCAGACCGTTGGACTCAAATATTAATGTCAGAATCGCGGATTTA
>Ga0316205_10002086_pt1 | contig 21989 bp, 18 predicted proteins | sample 3monthpyrite_MG_FD_204941 | JGI IMG/M metagenome (GOLD analysis project Ga0316205, IMG submission 204941) | Microbial mat bacterial communities from mineral coupon in-situ incubated in ocean water Damariscotta River, Maine, United States -... | ecosystem: Environmental > Aquatic > Marine >... | reverse complement strand
CGCGAGATGCGCGAAATAAAGGGCACCACAGCCATTTTGTATGTGCAAACCTGTGCGGCTGAAAAGCGGCGTCGCCGCAAGCGCGGGCTATTCCCCGACCCTGATAAGCGTGTGTTTATCAACCCCGCTGTCTGCGAAGGCTGCGGAGATTGCGGCGTGCAATCAAATTGCGTTTCAATCTTGCCGCTGGAAACCGAATTTGGCCGCAAACGGATGATTGATCAAAGCTCGTGCAACAAAGATTTTTCCTGCCTCAACGGGTTTTGCCCAAGCTTTGTAACGCTTGAAGGCGCGATTCCGAAAAAGCCGGAACTGGCAGAGCTGAGCCTGCCTGATCTGCCGGAGCCTGCGATTCCGGCCATTAACGGCACTTTCAATATTGTCGCAACAGGTGTTGGTGGCACAGGGATCGTGACGGTTGGAGCGCTGTTGGCGATGGCGGCGCATCTGGAGGGCAAAGGCGCCGGGATGATGGAAATGGCCGGGCTTGCGCAAAAGGGTGGCGCGGTGTTGGTGCATTGCCGGATCTCTGAAAAGCCGGAGGATATTAAGGCCGTGCGCGTTGCGCTTGGCGAGGCTGACGCCGTAATCGGCGGTGATCTGGTGACAACCGCCGGGCCGTCAACGCTTTCCCTTATGCAGCGCGGAAAATCCGGTGTGGTGTGCAACAGCCACCAGATTATCACCGGTGAATTCACCAAAAACACCGAATTTAGCCTGCCAATTGAGCGGCTCGAAGTTGCAATCGAAGGCCGGATCGGGGCTGAGGCGCTCAGCATGATCGATGCTACCGCATTGGCCGAGAAATTCCTCGGCGATGCGATATTTGCCAATGTGCTGATGCTTGGCGCTGCATGGCAGGCGGGGCTGGTTCCGCTTTCGATTAAAGCGCTTGAAAAAGCGATTGAGCTAAACGGCGCGGGCGTTGAGGGAAACCTGAAAGCCTTGCAGATCGGCCGCTGGGCTGTTGCATTCCCGGAGCAGGTAAAACCCGAAGATGCAGCGCTTAGTGCCCCGACCCTTGAGCAGATCATCGAGATTCGCGCTGCGCATTTGGTGAAATACCAAGGCACTCGCCTCGCAAAAAAATACCGGAAAAGGATCGCGAAAGTCACTGACCCTTCCCTGGCGGAAGCTATGGCATACGGGTATCATAAGCTTTTGTCTTATAAAGACGAATACGAGGTGGCGCGGCTACATGTAGAAACGCTTGAGGCGGCAGTGAGCGAGAGTTTCGACAATGTTACAGCGATAAAATTCCACCTCGCCCCACCGCTTTTCAGTAAAAAAGATGCAGACGGCCACCTGATAAAAAAAGAATACGGCCCATCGATGATGGGGCGCTTCAAGCTATTGGCCAAACTCAAGCGCCTGCGCGGCACGCCGTTTGACCCCTTTGGCCGGACCGCCGAGCGCAAAATGGAGCGGGCTTTGATAAAAGAATATATCGCCGATATGAAAGAGGTGCAGAAGCTTCTCCCTGATGGCGCCAATGAAGCGGTGCTTGAACTGGCACGCCTGCCGCTTTCAATTCGGGGATTTGGGCATGTGAAAATGCGCAACGCAGTGGATGCAGCGAAGAAACGCGAAACATTATTGGCAGAGCTCCGGAGCGCCTAGATGTCGGCCAAAGCGGGCATAATAATGTGGGCAAAAGAGCCGGAAACGGCGCCGCGGCGGTGGCCGATGCTGCCAAGTGGCGCGCCCATAGAATCGGTAGCGGTAAACAAGTCGGCAGGGGCGGCACCGGTTATACTGGCATAGTGGAACTCGTGTGCGTTCAACTTTTGGCCAGCAAATGGCCCGTTGAGCGCGTGAAGCGTGCGATATCCGAGATGGAGCTTGCGCTTGGCAAAACTGGTTGAAACCGGCAGCAACCCCAGCATCTCGTGCCGCAAGCCGTTCGCATCTTCCAGCCCTTCGCCCAGCACCATATAGCCACCACATTCGCCGTAAATCTCTGCTTTACTTGCGCGTAGCGCGTGTTTGAACCGTGAATTTGCCGCCAGCCTGCCCGCGTTTAATTCAGGGTATCCGCCCGGCAAAAATATCGCATCCGAGTTTGGATGCGGGGCCTCATCGGCGAGCGGCGAGAAAAACGAGATTTCTGCCCCTGCCGCCTGCCAGCCGGAAATCATGTGTGGGTATATAAATCCAAAGGCTTCGTCGCGCGCTACCGAAATCCGCTGCCCAATTGGCTTAAGCGCTTGGGTCTCGCCAGCTTTTGGCACCACGTCAGCGAGGCTCAGCAGCTTGTCCAAATCAACCGAGTCAGCAATCACCGAAGCCACACCTTCGATGAAGTCCTCCAAGCCTGAGTCTTCTCCAGCCTGCACCAGCCCCAAGTGTCGGGAGTCCCGCACCATCCGGTTATCGCGCGGAATGGCACCCAATACCGGTATCCCGGTAATCGCCCGCTCGATCATTTCCCGATGCCGAGCCGAGCCAACCTTGTTTAAAATCACCCCGGCAATCCGCACCCCTTTGCAAAACCCTGCCAATCCCGCGATCACCGCTGCGACGCTTTGCGCTTGTCGGGACACATCCACGACCAACACCACGGGTAAATCTAGCGCACGCGCCAGATCTGCCACCGAGCCTTTGCCCATCGGGTCATCTACCACAGGTGCGCCATCAAAAAGGCCCATCGCGCCTTCGATCAGCAGCGTTCCGGCCGCCTGACGATGGGCCATTGCCCGCAGGGTAGCCGGTGCCATCGCCCATGCATCGAGGTTTACACAGGGCTTGCCGCTTGCCGCCTCGTGGAAGGCAGGGTCGATATAATCAGGCCCCGATTTTGCGCTGCAAATATCGATACCGCGATTATGCAAAGCGCGGAGCAGCCCAAGGGTGACCATTGTTTTGCCCGCGCCCGAAGCTGGCGCGGCTAGAATAAGGCCATTTAGCGCCATGCCATGTGCTCGCGTAGCAGATTCCCGCGCCCGATGCTGATGATCGCCGGCGCCCCGATGCCACTTTCAGAGATATCCGCCGCCGCCTTTTCAAGCGTTGTGTCGAGCACACGCATCTCGGGGGTCGACGCGTTCATAACCACGGCTACAGCCGTATCAGCCGCCAGTCCGCCTTCGATCAATCGCAACGCAATCTCCTCCATATGGCGCACGGCCATATAGAGCACAATCATGCCAGCCGTTTTGCCCACAGCTGCCCAGTCAATCCCCTTGGGGGACAGGCCGGTCTGGTCATGCCCGGTTAAAAAGATCACCGAGGCGTTTACTTCGCGAGACGTCACCGGAATTCCCGCATAGGCCAGCCCGCCAATGCCCGCCGTAATGCCCGGAATCACCCTGAATTTAACCCCGGCCGCCACCAAAGCCAGCACCTCTTCAGCCCCGCGGCCAAATACAAACGGATCGCCACCTTTGAGGCGCACAACGCGCTTTCCCGCTTTCGCTTCCGCAATCAGTCGCGCGTTGATCTCGGGTTGCTTGGGGGAGGGCTGCCCGCCCCGTTTACCCAAAAATACCAGCTCGGCATTGCTGGCATAGGCGAGCACTTCACTCGACACCAACGCGTCATGCACCACCAAATCGGCCACTTTCAAAGCTTCGGCGGCGTGCAGCGTTAATAAGCCGGCGTCGCCCGGGCCTGCGCCAACCAGCCAAACCTCGCCTCGCGGAAATGCTGTCATGTTTTTACCTTCGGCCTCAATACATGCGGAATAGCCGGATCATAAAGCGCTGAGTCCTTGAAGTCCTCCACGCCCGCCAGAGCGGGCCCGATAAACACCATCGCTGTGCGGGTGATCTTTTCTGCCCGCACCAGCCCGTGAATATCCGCCAACGTTCCGCGAATGATCTTTTCGTCCGGCCAGCCCACGCGATATGCCACAACCACAGCGCATGCGTCACCGTAAAACGGGGCCAATTGGCGCCTGATTTCCCGTAGGTTTCTGATCGCCAGATGGATCACAATCGTGGCGCCTGTGTGTCCAAAATTCTCCAGTGTTTCCCCGGCAGGCATATCGGTTGATTTCATCGACATACGCGTAAGAATAATGCTTTGCGCAATTTCCGGGATGGTCAGCTCCTGCCCCATCGCTGCCGCTGCCGCTGAATAAGCCGATACTCCGGGGGTGATGTCATAGGAAATTCCCGCCGCTTTTAAGCGCCGGATTTGCTCGGCAATTGCGCCATAAAGTGCTGGATCACCGGAATGCACCCGTGCCACATCTTCCCCGCGCTGGTGTGCCGCCACGATTTCGGCGTGCGTATCATCCAGCGTCATCGGGGCGGTGTCGAGCACCCGCGCTCCTTTAGGCGCATAAGCCACCACGGCTTCGGGCACCAAAGAGCCGGCATAAAGGCAAACAGGGCAAGATTCGATCAGTCGGCGGCCCTTGACGGTTATGAGGTCCGGATCTCCCGGACCGGCACCGATAAAATGAACGGTCATGCCAGATCTCCATCAATTTTTCGCGCATAGCCTCGCGGGGTATACATGCGGGGGCCTTCACCCAGCGCTGCCAGCTTTGAATGGCTTGAGCCAACGAGCACAACCGTCAGCATGTCCACATCATCCACTTCAAGCGCATCAAGCCGGACATAGCGCACGGTCTCGGTTGGCCGTCCGAGATTGCTGGCCAGCATAACAGGGGTATCGGGGAGGCGATGCTCAAGCAAAATGTCACGCGCCTCGGCGAGAAGCGTGCGCCTGCGCTTTGAAACCGGATTGTAAAAAGCGATGACAAAATCACCCTCGGCGGCGGCTTGTAGCCGCTTCACGATATCCTCGCGCGGGGTGAGCAGATCACTCAGGCTAATGGCGCAGAAATCGTGGCCAAGCGGTGCGCCTGCGCGTGCCGCCGCCCCCTGAAGCGCTGAAACGCCGGGGGTGGAAACCACCTCAATCCGCCGTGCCGCGTCTGAGACGCCCATCGCTTCCGGCCCGCGGTCGAGCAATTCGTAAACCAGTGCGCCCATTGCATAAATTCCGGCGTCACCCGAGCATATGAGCGCTACGTTTAGCCCTTTTCCTGCTTGTTCCAGCGCGTAGCGGCAGCGGTCTTCCTCGCCACCGAGCGGAAAGTCGGACCGTTTTTTGCCAGCGGCCAGTGGCCCGAGCAGATCAATATAAAGCCCGTATCCGACCAGCTCTTCGGCTTGGGAAATCAGCACGCTGGCCTCGGGGGTGCGCCAGCTATGCTGCCCTGGCCCGATGCCGACAATCGAGAGCTTGCCCCGCGCCCGGCCGGAAAACTCCATAATCGGTGCCTCTGCCCGCGCCACTGCGCATGTGGCATTCAAGGTTTTGCGCTTTTCTATGGCCAATTCGCCCTTGGCTCCGGTGCTCGCCAGAGCGGCGCCTTCGGCCACCCCGTGGCAGCCCACTTCCGCAAAAACCACGTCGGAAGGGTTTGCGAGCCGCGCGGCTTCGGCCTCGAGTTCTGCCGCCGTAAACACACGAAACGGCACACCCAAACGCTTTGCCGTTTCAATCATCGCCGGTTCATCGGCCTTGAGATCAAGTGAAGCGACACAGGCTATTGATTCGGGCGCGATATTGGCGTTCTGCAAGCTTTCTTGCACCAGCGCCCACATCTCGGCGGGCTCACAGCCGCGCGCACAACCTAGGCCAAGGGCAAAGCGCTGGGGGTGGTAGGCCAGCACGGTGCTGTCCGTTTTTACCGGCGCTTCTGAGCAGACCAGCTTTACCGGTCCGTTGCCCGCTTCGAGATTCCAGATATTCTCGCCTTCAATCTGTGGCTTTTGTCCGTTGAGCAGTGCCATCATCACCGGCTTTGCGTCTTCTGGATTGGCCAATCGCCAACCAGCCGGCGGCTCATCAAGCGCGATGCCAAGCGACACATCGCCTGCGGTGGTCACCGCCGCATGGCTTTGCAGCGCGGCGGCTATTTGCTTGGCCAGGCGATTGGCCCCGTGATGGCCGCCTAAAAGCGGAATAACCGTTGAGCCGTCATCCGAAATGGCCAGCACCGGTGGTTCGCTGCGTTTGTCGGCCAATACGGGTGCCACAGCACGCACAAGAATACCGGCGGCACAAACGCCAATAACAGGATGGCCCGCCTGAAATAGCATGCGGGCATGATCGAGTGCGTTAGGAAAGAAAGCATCAGCCTTTTCGACACGGCCTTCGCGGCCATGCACGGGAGCGTTGAGCGCAGCAGCTACGCGGTGGGCGGTAGCTTCTCCGGCGCGGGAAAGGCACAGAACAATAGGGGTTAAGTCAGCCACGGGTCTTGGCCTTTCGTGATCAGGATCAGCGAGAAATAGGGGGCGGGATCAGGCGCGTGCGCGAGCGGCAGCACTTGTTGCGAAGGCAGGCTTGCACGCGCCACATACGTGGCGTTTGTGGCAAGGCCCATATCTGTGAGCAAGCTGCGAATACGGCCAAGATGGCGCCCGACTTTCATTATGGCAATGGCACCGGCAGCCTCTATCTGGCGGCGCATCTCGTCAGAGTCCAGCGGGCCGGGAATGATGGTGAGCACATCGTTGCGCGCCGTAAGGGGCCGGCCGGAAACAGCGGCGCAGGTGGTGACAGAGGTCACGCCCGGCACAACTTCGGTTTTGTAATCCGCAGCCAAGCGACTGAACAAATACATGAAGGAGCCATAGAAAAAAGGGTCCCCCTCGCACAGCACCACCACATTGCGGCCCGCCTCCAGATGGGTGGCAATATCTGCCGCGCCTTGGTCGTATGCCGCCTGTGCAGGGCCGCGCTCAACTGTCATCGGAATACGGATGGTGATTTCCGTGGCGCCAGCCGGAATGCTCATAGCGGCGATCGAGCGGGCAAAGCTCTCGCCATTTTCCAGCGCCGGATAGGCGACAACTTCGGCACCGGCAATCAAACGGTGCGCTTTCAGGGTCATCAGCTCCGGGTCTCCGGGGCCAAGGCCAACACCTATCAGCTTTCCCTTCATCGTTTTATCAAGCTCCACTGCACCACGGGCCGCATGGGCTTCCAGCCGGTTAGAGCACCAAGCCCCTCGGCGCGGCTTACCGCTATTTGCACAAGGTCGCCGCCATGTTTGCTATGCAGATCTGCCAGCATAGCTTGGCTTTCAAGCGTGACAGCATTGGCCACCAGCCGCCCGAGCGGGCGCAGGGCGGCCCAGCAGGCTTCAAATGTTTCCACACTTAGCCCTCCGCCGATAAAGATCGCATCCGGCGGCTCCAAGCCCTCCAGCGCGTCCGGCACACTCCCCTCCAGCAACCGCAGCGAGGGCACGCCGAGCGCCAGCGCGTTTTCTGCCGCCATTGTCCGGCGATCAGCCCGCGGCTCTATGCCAATCGCTTTGCTATAGCGTGCGGCCCGCAGCCATTCCACCGCGACCGAGCCGCAGCCGGTGCCGACATCCCACAACAGCCCGCCGCGCATCGGGATAAGCTTGGCCAGTGTCGCTGCGCGCACCTCGCGCTTGGTCATCGTGCCGTCATGGGAAAAAACCTCGTCGGGCAATCCCGGCACGCGGGGCAGCAGCGCTGCATCAGGCGCGGCAATACATTCCACCGCCAAGGTGTTAAACGCGGGCACGGTATGCGACCAGCTTTCTGCCAAGCCCTCAAAGCGCGCTTCATCTGGGCCGCCCATGGCGGCAAGCACCGTCATACGCGAGCAGCCAAAGCCGCGCTCGGCCAAAAACCGTGCTATCTGCGCCGGTGTTTCCTCGCCTGTTGTCAAAATCAGCAAGCGCACATCGGGCTGGATGAAAGCGATCATCTGCTCCACCGGGCGGCCATGCACGGTGAGGGTTTCGAGGTCTGCCATGCTCCAGCCCATACGGGCCGAGGCCAGCTGAAAGGCGGAAAGCTGCGGATGAAAGGTGATTTCTTCCGGTGAAAAATGCTGTCCGAGCTTGGTGCCAACCGAAAACCAGAGCGGATCACCGGTGGCCAGCACCACGACGCGCTGGTTTTTATAGGTGTTTAACTCATTGATCAGCGCGCCAAAGGGAGAGGGCCAGCTCAGGGTTTTGGCGGAAGGATTTGCCGCCAACACATGGTGCCGCGCTCCGCCCACAATCACTTCGGCAGCCTCTATCACCGCGCGGGTGGCGGGTGTTAGCCCTTCCATCCCGTCTTCGCCAATACCGATAACATGAAGCCACGCACTCATAGTTGTTCCTCCGGAAGGCCAGCTGCCAAAGCGTTAATCGCTGCTGAAGCCATAGCCGAGCCGCCCCTGCGGCCCGTTAAGGCCAGATATGGCACGCCGCGCGGGTTAGCGGCAAGCTCTGCCTTGCTTTCGGCAGCGCCGACAAAGCCAACCGGAAAACCCAAAATTGCAGCGGGTTTTGGCCACCCCTGATCCAGCTTTTCCAGCAAGTGAAACAAGGCTGTCGGCGCATTGCCTACGGCCACAACCGCGCCAGCAATATGATCTCGCCAAAGCTCTACCGCTGCTGCCGAGCGGGTGGTGCCCAGACGCTTGGCCAGCGCCGGCACGCTTTGGTCGTTGAGCGTAACCGTCACCTTATTGCCTTTGAGATAGCGGGTAATTACCCCCGCTTTTACCATTTCAACATCGCACAGTATCGGCGCTCCCATTGAAATGGCACGGTGCGCCGCGTGATAAACATCATCCGAAAACCGCAAATCAGCGGGCAAATCAACCATCCCGCAGGCATGAATTAACCGGACAGCTGTCGGATGCAGGCTAACTGGCAGCGACGAGAGATCAGCCTCGGCGCGAACCGTGGCAAAAGACTGCGCATATATCGCCATTGGGTCTTTGATATAATCCACTACCTTAACCGCTTGCGAACCGATTCCGGGCCGTGGGGGTGGTTGGCTTGTGGATATTCGGGGTGGGCGTGGTCGTGATGGTGGTGATCATGGCCGTGACTTTGGCTGTGACTATGGCTGTGACTATGCCCGTGATCATGGTGATGGTGGTCCATGTCGAGCCGGCAAGCCCCCGTGCAGAAATCGTCGCACAAGTCGCAGGTTTCCACGGTAGCCCCCGGGGCGTTGGCCCCTTGCCCTTCCACATGGTGGTGATGGCTCTCTTGCACAGCGCCTTGCTCGGCCTCAAAGCCCAACACGGTTTTGCGGTATTTACACATGCCGCAATTCATATTGTTTTCGCCGTCAATGATTTCGAGCACCCGCTCTGCGAAGGTTTCAATAACCTTCGGGTGGTCATTCAGGTAGCCAGCTTTGACGAAATCAATATGCGGGTATTTGGCGGCGGCTTCGTCAGTGAATCCGTAGATACGGTCTATCAACACACCGGCAAACAGGAAGTAAGGGAACAGGATCACCCGCTTGTATCCGAGCTTTGCCACATGGTCGAGGCAGGGCTCAACCAGCGGGAAGGTGACACCGGAATAACCGACCTCGGCCCAGCCAAAGCCCATGCCCTCTTGCAACAATCGCGCCACTTTGGAAACATTGGCATTTGCATCGGGATCGGACGCACCACGGCCGATGACCACAAGGCAGGTCTCGTGCAGCGCAAGCGCGCCGTGGGCTTCGTTTGCTTCTTCAACGGCTTCTGATATTCGGTCAGCGGCGGCGTCGAGCATCTTGGGGTCTACCCCGAGCTCGCGGCCATAATCTACCGCTACACCATGCTTGGCGGCATAGGTGTTGAGCACGGTCGGGATATCGTTTTTGGCGTGCATGGCGGCAAAAAGCATGCCGGGCACCGCCAAAATACGATCACAGCCCGCGTTGCGCAGATTATCCAGCCCGTCACGCATCACCGGATTGGCGAATTCAAGGTAGCCGTAATCTACCGGCCAATCGGGAAAATGGGCTTTGAGCCCCTGCGCCACCTGCGCAAACTCATCCACTGCTTTTTGACTGCGGGACCCATGCCCACAGACCATCACACCGATTTTGGCCATGATCTAGCCTTTGATCGCGTTGCGAACAGCCAAAGCCACGCCAAAGCTGATAACCGCAGCCAAATAGGCCCAATGTGGCAAATGGCCAGCCGCACCAGCTGGGTGCGCCAATACAGGTGTGGCAAGGGTGGTGGCAAAAATAGCAAGAGTTTTCACAGTGTTTTTCCTTCTGAGTGAGCGAAGGAAACGCTTTGTCATTGACAGTTCCGGCTTAAGCCCCCGATTTGGGTCGGCCCGCACCAGACGCGCTTCCAGCCCCAAAATGGGGCACCGTCTGTGGCGCGAATATAGGCGGCAGCCCGGATTGCTGCAAGCCGGAAAGCGACCCTTTAAAAGAAGATGCGCCCTTTATTTCGCGTGGCGCGCTAGCCGAGCGCGGCCTCCAGCGCCGCCCCAAGGCGCAACAGGCGCGATTCGGTCATCGGGCCTGTCATCGCCATGATGCCACAGCCCTCGGATTCGGTTGGCAAAGTCAACGCACACAGGCCCATCAGGTTGCCAATGCGGGTGTTGTTGAGGGCGAGAAGGTTTTCCGAGATGAAATAGTCATTGTCAGAAAGCAATCGCGCCCGGTCTGGCGGTAGAATTGAACTGGAGGGCACAAGAACCGCATCAAAGCCCGCGGTGAGGCTGGCGTATTCGGTGCGAAGGCGTTTTAGCTCTTTCCACGCCCGCATATATTCATACCCGCTGAAGGATTTTCCGGCTTCGAAACGCTGCCGCACCGGGCCATACATTTTTCCCGGGTTGGCTTCTATTTTCGCGCCCCATTCGGCCCATGCTTCGACCACGTATAGGCATCCGGCCAGCTGCATTGCCCGGGCGATGCCCTGATAACTGAAGCGCGAAATTGTGGCACCCGCCGTTTCAAAGCGAAGCAGTGCGGCTTCAAAATCAGCCAGCGGTTCCGGGCGGCAGGTCTCCAACGCTGTGGTTTCAAGAACCGCAAGATGGGTGCCTTTGAGCGAGGCTTCCGAGAGATCAGGCGCGGTGCTGCCCGCCATGGCCGCCAGAAGATGCGCTGCGTCTTCCACGCTGCGACACAACGGGCCAACGGTATCAAATTCGCTGCACAGCGGCACCACCCCTTTAAGCGAAAGCAGGCCAGAGGTGGTTTTGAGCCCGACGAGATTGTTCCATGCCGCGGGGATACGAACAGACCCGCCGGTGTCAGACCCGATACCGGCAGCCGCAAGCCCAAAGGCAACCGAGGTGGCGGCGCCGGAGGACGAGCCGCCGGGCGCGAGGTCGGGATTGTTGAAATTTGGCGGCGTGGCGGTAACAGGGTTGAGCCCGAGGCCGGAGAATGCCAGCTCGGTCATATGGGTTTTGCCAAGGCAAACCAGCCCCGCGCGGGTGGCGTTTTGCAACACCACAGCGTCTTGCACTGGCACGCGGCCCTCAAGCAGTGCGGAGCCGGCCTCGGTGGCGGTGCCGGCGGTGTCAAAAAGGTCTTTCCAGCTGATCGGCACGCCGTCTAGCACGCCCCTGCGAACACCTTCGCGCGCCCGATTGCGGGCGGCCTTTGCTTCAGAGCGCGCCCGCATTTCCGTGGTGCGGGCGTAAATTTGATCCCGATGCGGGTGCCGCCCGATCGCTAAGAGATATCCATCTGTCAGATCAACAGGGTCTATTTTGCCTGCGCCAATCTCGCGCCCCAGCGCGGTTGCGCTCATCATCTGCCAGCCGTCTTTCATCGCCATCCCTTTCGCAATTTCGTGCAGCGTAGCGCCTATTTCTGCGATGGACAATCGTAAGAATATGGCGCTAGATGGCGGCATGAAAATGGATGCGGATATCATCATCGTAGGCGGCGGGCTCAATGGCCCAAGCCTCGCGCTGGCCTTGGCCTCGGGCGGGCTTAGCTCGGTTATTATTGATAGCGTGCCGCTGGCAACGCGCAGAAAACCGGCATTTGATGGCCGCGCCTACGCGCTTTCGCTGACATCAGTGCGGATGCTGCGTGTGCTCGGGATATGGGATGCTGTGGCCGCTGAGGCGCAGCCTATGCTTGATATCAAAGTGTCGGATGGCAAGCCCGGCGAAGGGGCAGCGCCTTATTTTGTGCATTTTGATCACAATGAAATCTCCGAAGGCCCAATGGGGCATATGCTGGAAGACCGGTATTTGCGCCGCGCCTTGCTGGATGCGGTAAAAGCCTCGGACCTGATCACCCAGATTGCGCCGGCCACGGTCGAGGCGCAGGATATTTCTGCCGGACATGCTGAAGTGACGCTGGCTGATGGCCGAACGCTGCGCGGGCGGCTTTTGGTTGGCTGTGACGGGCGGCGCTCGGGTGTGGCTATGCGCGCCGGCATCGCCCGCTCGGGCCATGACTACCACCAATCGGGGCTGGTCTCTGCTGTCACTCACGAATTGCCGCATAATGGCATTGCGCATCAGTTGTTTATGCCTTCGGGGCCGCTCGCGATCCTGCCGTTGGTGGGGGGGCGTTCGGCGATTGTCTGGACCGAAACCACAGAGCGCGCGGCGGTGATCAACGCGATGTCCGACAAAGATTATATGGCCGAGCTACGCCCGCGATTTGGGGATTTCCTCGGGGAAATCAAGCTCGCGGGCAAGCGGTATTCCTATCCGCTCAATCTGACCGTGGCTAACAGCTTTGCGCAGTCACGGCTGGCACTGGTGGGCGACGCCGCGCACGGGATACATTATCTTGCGGGGCAGGGGCTGAATCTCGGGCTGCGGGACGTGGCCACTTTGGCCGAAGTTGTGCTTGATGCGGCGCGGCGCGGCGAAGATATCGGCAACGAACTGGTGCTGGCCCGCTATGCGCAATGGCGCGGGCTGGATACTGCGGCGCTCACAGCCTCGACAGATCTAATTAATAAACTGTTTTCAAACGACAGCGTGGTTTTGCGCGCCGCGCGGGTAGCAGGGCTTGGTATGGTAAATGCGATTCCCGCTGTTCGCCGCGATTTTATCCGCGAAGCCGCCGGGCTTGCCGGAGACCTGCCGCGACTGCTCAAGGGGCACGCCATATAAAAAGCCCCGATACATCGCGCTCGAGGCTTTTTTGACAGTATTGACAGTGGCTTAGTTAATGCGCCAGGTGCCGAGCTCACACACATTGAAGCCCATCGAGGTCACTTCATCGCCGTCTACAAACACGGCTTTTAGATCCCAGATGCAATACCCGGAGCCATCATCAAGATTGAAATCCACCGATTGGCCGGAATAGAGCATGCTGGAGCCAAACCAGTCGCGGCCCCATGACCGCTGATCGCGGTTGGATGCATAAAATTCGCGCATGGTGACACCGGTTACGTTTTCAATAGTGACCCAACGGTTCTGAGCCTGAGCGGCGGCTGTGCTTACAAAAAGCACAAATAAAGTAAAAAGTATCCGCATTATTGTTCCTCTCAACATTGTTACTTAATGGCGTAGTTATAGCGCCGGAAAAGTGACGAAATTGTGACGATCGCAGGTTTTGAAGACATATTCTACGCGGAATTATGTAAAATGGGCCGCGTTTTGCGCGGCCGCAAATATCTTGTGTTCGGCGTATTCATCGCGGAAAGGGCCTTGGGAAGATTTATTGCTATTCTTCCTGTCCGCCATTGTTCTCTGACGTGAGGGCAAGTGCCAAAACGGCTACGATCACAACAGGAATTATCCAGTTGGTAAAGCCCACATTCATCGACGGTTCGATTTCGATATTTGTGTTTTGTGGCGCTTCGTAAGTGAGGCTTCCTGCATTGGCGGTGGCACCCGAAAGGGCGATTAGGGCGGCAGCGGCGATTTGTTTCATAGGGGCTCCATTTTCAAATTTTAATGTGTAACAGGATTTCGTTGGTTTCCTGCGCGATAGATTTGCACATTATTGCCCCCTAGAGCAAGTTTTAAGTAATATTCAGGCGCGCATATGGACGCAGGGTTTCGTTTGCTTCGACTTTGCGAAACAAAACGATAGCACCGCTGGAATGGCGCGGATCATATGTGAAACCGCGCTCAGACATCGCCGCGAACACTTTTGATATCCCTTTTAACCCGGTAATATGATCATGCAATTCCAGATAGACCCTGTCCACCTCTGCCAAATCCACATCCTCGAACAGGAAGGTTTCCGCACCTTCAATATCGCAGACGATCAGGGAAACGCCTTCGGCTTTTAGCAGGCCGCCAAGCGACATTGTCGGCACTTTTATTTTTGCATTATACGGGTTTGGGCCTTGCGATAACGATCCCATCCAAAAATCTTCACGCTGGTAAAAAGTAGCGCTTTCACCGTCTCCGAGCACCACATTTAGCGCCGTTACATTGCCTACATTGTTTAGCTTATGAAGCGCTTGCATAAAAGGCATCAAGTCTGGATTGGCTTCAACCGAAATCACGCGCTTTGCGCGCCGGGCAATCAGGGTCGAGATAAATCCGATGCCTGCACCGATATCGAGCACCGTATCATTTTTGCGCACAATAAACGGGAGCTGCGCGGCCTCTTCAGCCTCAAAAAACCCCGATTTGATTGCGTGTTCGATAGGGGGCGTGATAATCGCCGGGTCAAAGGGAACCAAAACCCCCTCTGCTTCTAGATAGTTTTCAGAAATTTTTAGACGTGTCGACATGGCCGCAGACTGCGGCCAAATAAGTTAATTTTGGGTTAACAAATCTATCGCGGACTGCGCTTTGCCAAGATCCGCTGCAACGTGCGGCGATGCATGTTTAAGCGGCGGGCGGTTTCGGAGACATTTCTGTCACACAATTCGAACACCCGCTGAATATGCTCCCACCTGACACGGTCTGCCGACATCGGATTTTCCGGGGGCGGGGGCTTGTCATCTGGCAGGGCCAAAAGCGCGTTGGTGATGTCATTGGCATCCGCTGGTTTGGACAGGTAGTCATTTGCGCCGATTTTCACCGCCGCCACGGCAGTAGCAATCGCACCATAGCCGGTGAGCACCACAACCTTTACATCTGGCCTTTTTTCGCGAAGCAGTTCAACCACATCAAGACCGTTGCCATCTTCCAGCCGTAAATCACATACGGCATAGGCAGGCGGCTTGAGCGCGACTATTGATTTTGCTTCGGCAACGCCAGCCGCTGTGACCACCGCAAAACCGCGCTTTTCCATAGCGCGGGCAAGGCGGCGAACAAAAGGTTCGTCATCATCCAGTAGCAGCAGGGTGTTGTCCTCGCCGATATCGGCCAGCTTCCTCTCAGCCATGGTTTACTCCTGTTGTGTAGTGTTCTTGATGGCAAGACTAGAGTGACAATTAACCGAGGTCAAATACCTTGGCGCTAATTCGTTTGGCTCGTTTCGATAACATCCGCATAACACGCTACGGTTTCGGCAATTTCCTCTGCCCGCGGGGCGCGGCCAAAGAATTGGAGGAAGCCATAATCGGGGTGCATCAGATAAGTAAACGTGGAGTGTTCCATCAAATAATATTCCGGGTCTTCCGGCTCTGCTTCTTTGGCGAAGTAGACTTGATAGGCTTTGGCAGCCGCCTTTATTTGTGGCAGCGAGCCGCTGAGGCCAACCATGCGCGGGTGAATATAAGACGCGAAATCGCGCATAACGTCGGGTGTGTCCCGTTCCGGGTCAATAGTGATCATAACCGGCTTCACCATTGTGCCGCCTTGTTCCAGAATCTCGACAGCCTGCGCGTTGCGGGCGGTATCAAACGGGCAAACGTCGGGGCAAAAGGTGTAGCCAAAATAGACCAGTGTTAGGCCGTCGATCACATCGGCTTCGGTAACGGTTGCTCCAGCCCCGTCAATAAGCTCGAACGGGCCGCCGATTCTGGCGCTGGCCACGGTGCTGGTGGAGCGGCACTGCGCAAAAATGTCGTCCGGCAAGCGCTGTTGGCTAAAATAATAGGCGCCGCCACCTATAGCAACAGATGCGAGTGTAGCGGTGCTGAATAGTAAAATACGGTTCATTGAAACAACCTCTCTTGTGTTCAACACTTATCTAACCACCCGCCGGGGAGAATTCTACACTTTATCGACGCAAAATTGCCGCATGAACCTTGGCTGCGCGCGCATCGCAATGTGGTTTGGTTCTTTTGCATTCGTCAGCGGCATGGTATGCAGGCCCATGGCCGCAGAACCAAGTCTACATATCGTCTCACGCGATGCCCGTTTTAGCTGGGTTCGCCTGCGCACGCTGGTCATCCTGCGCTGGATGACCATTGCCGGGCAATCTGCCGCGCTCTGGGTCTCAACGGCATGGCTGGGAATTGATCTGCGGCTCGATTTGTGCGCGACAGTAGTTGGGCTGTCCGTGGCCTTTAACATCGTGGCAACGGTTGTTTATCCCGAAAACCGGCGGCTCTCCGAGCGGGCGTTAATGCTGACGCTGCTCTTTGATCTTGTTCAACTTGCGGTGCTGCTCAGCCTGACCGGCGGGCTGGAAAACCCGTTTGCCGTGCTCATGCTCACGCCGGTTGTGCTGGCCGCAACCGCGCTCAATGCCCGCGCAACTATCATATTGGGGATGATCGCTGTCGGGCTCATCACCGCCTTGCTGAAATATGCCGTGCCGCTGAAAACGCTGGATGGCGATACCTTGCAAGTGCCACAAATGCTGGCGCAAGGTTTTTGGGTGGCGCTGATCACATCGGCTGTGTTTCTGGCGATATACCTCAGGCGGATTATGGTCGAGATTTTTGCCATGTCCGAGGCTCTTACGGCGACACAAACCGCCCTGGGCCGCGAGCAGCGATTGACCGCGCTGGGCGGGGTTGTTGCCGCCGCAGCCCATGAGCTGGGCACACCACTGGCGACCATCAAACTGGTAAGCGCGGAACTGGTGGATGAGCTGGAAGACCAGCCAGAATTGCTCGAAGATGCGCAATTAATCCGAGATCAGGCGGACCGCTGCCGCGACATTCTGCATGAAATGGGCCGCTCGGGAAAAGACGATTTGTTGATGCAGATCGCACCGATATCGGCCTTGGTGCAGGAAGCGATGGAGCCGCATTTGGATCGGGGCAAGCGGATAGTGCCACGGATCAACGGCCGGATAAACGATGGCCCCGGCGCGGACCATATGCTGGTGGCACGGCAATCCGAAATCATCCACGGGATTCGCAATCTGATCCAGAATGCGGTCGATTTTGCCGCCAGCACTGTATGGGTGGATATTGATTGGGACCAGACGAGCCTGAAGGTGCATGTCGGGGATGACGGCCCCGGCTATCCTGCGCATCTGATTGGCCGTATCGGGGATCCCTATGTGCGCAACCGCGGGCAATCAGACCCCGCACGCCCTGGCTATGAGGGCATGGGGCTGGGGCTGTTTATCGCCAAAACCCTGCTGGAGCGCACCGGCGCGCAGCTGACCTTCGCCAATGGTTTTGAATGGGAAGACGAAGATGACGTGCCGCTCGAAAAAGCCCGCCCCACCGGCGCAATTGTCGAAGTGGTTTGGGATCGCGCAACACTCGAGGTAACTCTGGCCCAAGCCCGCGCGCCATTGGGGGAAAACAAGCCGTTTGGATACTAGACCATAGCGCCGCGCGCTTCATTGTAGTATTCACAAAAACGAGGGTGGCGCCAAATACCTGTGAAAAATCCTGAATGCCGGAGCAGTGCGATGAAAAGATTTACCACCATAGTTATTTTTTTGATTGCGATTTTTTCGTCTGTCAACATGCCCGAGCCGGTGCAGGCCCAAAACGGCAACGGGTTTTTTAACAATCTGTTTAGCGGCGGCCAGCGGGGGCGCAACAGGCGGGCTGCGGCGGCTGCGCAACGGATCGAAAACCAACAGGTCCAGACCGCACTTAATTTCTTCGATTTTGATGCGGGGGTGGTTGACGGTGTGCTTGGGAGACAATCCCGCACGGCGGTCAGCGCGTTTCAAAGCTTCCTCGATATGCCGCCTTCGGGCAGGCTTTTGGATTCCGAAAAGAGCTTCTTGCTCGATGCGTTTGATCATGTGATTAACGGAGACGAGGAGACCAGAAAGCAGATCGCGCTCAATCTTGTGAGTGCACAAGAAGTCCTCAAAAATCTATATCTTGGTGAAAATCCGCCCCTTGAAGAGGCCGAGCCGCTGCCGATGCCGGCGTTGCCGGGCGCACAGCCGTCTATGCGCGCGTTTTGCACTGGTATTGAAGCCGCTGATTTGATTGATCTGGTGAAGGCGCAGTTCTGCAATCTTCGGCAGCTCGCTATTGAGGATGGGCTGGATTTGCTTGAAACAGCGCCAAATGAGCAGCCAGCCGAGAAGGTTTTGGTGCAATGTCGGGTGTTTGCCGAAAGCATGGCAGGCAATATCGCCCGTATGGAAAGCACGGAGGCTGGCGCTTTCGTGTCGGAAATGGCGGCGTGGTCGAGCGACACAGGTGTTTCGCCCGAAAACCTCTCGAGAATTGCGAAAACCTGCCTTGGCGTTGGCTACGTGTTTGATGATTCCGAAGTCGCCGTCGCGTCTGCACTGGCGCTGACAGGGTTGAGCCAACCGGCTTATGCCGAGATCATGGCATACCACGTTGCTTTTGGTTTGGGGCTCGGCGGAAATGAAAACTACACTGGCGGAAGTGGCTGGCTTGAAGTTGCCATTTCCAGCCTGCCGGAAGGCATGGTTGAATTGACCGGGCAGGAGAGCAGCCAAAGGGCGGCGATTATTGTCGATGTGCTAAATATACTGGCGGCACAAGAATAAAATACCGTTGCCAGCCACATTCAATTTGACGTTGCATAGTCGCGCCGGTCAGGCCAAAATCCGCTTGTCCCGGACATAAGGTTACAGATGTTTTTTTTGCCTCAATCAGACCCGCGTATTTTTGCTTTGCCGGTGGGATGCGACTTCTCTCGGGCCTTTATTGACGGGCTGACGACGCGGCTAAAGGGTGCCCCGCCAGAGGCATGGGCGGGGGTGATGATACTGGTAAACACCCGTCGTGCCCAACGGCGGCTCGAGGCGCTTTTGATGGAGGCAGGCCCGCGCTTATTGCCAGATATCAAGGTTATCTCAGATATTGGCGCCGCCCCCGGAGCGCCCACCAGCCAAAGCCGGTTTTTGCGCCATCTCGCGCTTTCTGATCTTGTGGCGGCGTTTCTTGAAGCAGAGCCGGATATGGCACCGAAAACCGCGATGTTTGGGCTGGCGGAGTCTCTTGCTGATTTGCAGGATGAAATGGCGGGCGAGGGTGTGGATTTTGAGGCGCTGCACGGGATCAACACCGAAGGGCTTTCGGCGCATTGGACGCGGTGCCTGACCTTTTTGGATATCCTTGAGCGCTATCAAGCGACGCTCCCCGAAAAAATGCTGGCCGGGGCCGAAGCGCAGCAGCGGGCCGCGGTTGAATCTTTGGCGGCGCATTGGGAGCAAACGCCGCCTGACGGGCCGGTTATATTGGCGGGCTCTACCGGTTCGCGCGCGACCACGGCATTGTTGATGCAGGCGGTGGCAGCGCTGCCGCAAGGGGCGGTTGTGCTGCCGGGGTATGATTATACAACGCCACGTGATCTCTGGCCGCAAATGGGAGAGGAGCACCCGCAATTCGGCTTTGCCGAGCTTTCTGCCACGCTCGGATTTGACCCCGCCAACGTGCCGCTTTGGCACAACGTCACCGGGCAAAATACTGCCCGCAATGCCTTGGTTTCGCTGGCGTTGCGCCCGGCACCGGTAACGCCGCATTGGCTAGACGAAGCCCCTTTGCTGGCAGAAAGCTTGCCAGATGCCACCGCGCAAATGACCCTGCTGAGCGCCCCGGATGCGCGAATGGAGGCCACAGCACTTGCCGTATGCCTGCGGGAGGCACTTGAACGGGGCCAAAAAGCGGCCCTTGTTACGCCCGACCGAAACCTGACGCGGCGGGTGACGGCACAGCTGGATCGTTGGGGGATATTACCCGATGACAGCGCGGGCCACCCCGGCAAGCTCACCCCTCCGGGGGTATTTCTAAGAATGGTAGCGCAGGGGCTTGGCCAGCCTTTGGCACCGGTAAACCTGATGGAAATCCTGAAGCACCCGCTCTGCGCATCCGATGATAAAGACACGCGCAAAACCCATTTGCGGCTGGCGCGCAGCTTTGAGGCCAAAGCCTTGCGTGGGGGGGCGGTCGGGCTTGATCTCACCGGGTTTCTGCGGTGGAAAGAAAAGACCGAAGGCGGGGCGGACTGGCTGGCGCGGATAGCTCAAACGCTTTTGCTACTGGAAAGCGTGAACCCGCGCCCATTGGCGGATTGGGCTGCATTACATAAAGAAACAGCCGAAGGGTTGTCTGGCGCTGGCTTGTGGGAAAAAGAAGCCGGGCGCGAGGTTGCCAAGGTTTTTGATACGTTGGCGCTGGGGGCGGACCACGAAACCCCCTACAGTGCCGGCCAGTATCGCGCCCTGTTTATCTCGATACTGGAGCGGATCGAAGTGCGGGATGACCCGCTGCAAGCCCACCCCGATATCGCAATATGGGGCACGCTTGAGGCGCGGGTTCAGAGCGTCGATCTGGTGATAGTCGCGGGGTTGAACGAGGGCACCTGGCCCAAGCTTTCGGGGCATGACCCGTGGATGAACCGCGATATGCGGCGGCAAGTGGGGCTAACCCTGCCCGAACGCCGGATTGGTCTTTCGGCCCATGATTTCCAGCAAGCGCTGGGCGCCAAAGAGGTGGTGATTTCCCGCAGCTTGCGGGATGGTGAAGCGCCAAGCGTGGCGTCGCGCTGGGTTTTGCGCCTGCAAAACCTGATTGGTGGTATGCAAGGTGGTTCAAAAGCGCTGGCCGATATGACGGCCCGCGGCGCACTGCTGCTCGCACTTGCCGCCAGCCTGGACCGCCCCGCCAGCCCGCCGCAGCCCGAAAAGCGCCCTTGTCCGGCGCCGCCGCTTGCAGCCCGCCCCCGCAGGCTGTCTGTCACCAAAGTTGAAGACCTGATCCGCGACCCATACACCGTTTATGCCCGCTATGTGCTTGGCCTGCGCCCGCTTGACCCGCTTATACCGGTTGCCGATGCCCGGATGCGGGGGAATGTGCTGCATGCGGCCTTGGAGCGCTTTGTTGTGGCAAGTAAAACAGGGCTGCCCAAGAACCCAGAACACCTATATAACCAATGCATTGACGCCGCACTTCAAGCCAATGTGCCGTGGCCTGCCACCCGCGCATTGTGGCGGCATCATTTCATTCGCGCCCGCAACTTTTTCCTTGAGTCCGAGGCCGCGCGGCGCCGTATCGGCGCGCCATATGCAACCGAAATTACCGGTGCGCGTGTTGTGCATGGGGAGGCCTTCGACCTGACCCTGACCGCCAAAGCTGACCGGATCGACATTACACCTTCGGGCGGCGCTATCATTTACGATTACAAAGCCGGAAACCCCGAGGCAAAAGCGAAGATCAAGGCTTTTAAGGTGCAGCTGCCACTGGAAGGCGCAATCGCCGAAGCACAGGGATTTGAAGGCCTGAACGCGGACCATGTGGCCGGGCTTTCGCTGCTGTATTTCGGCAGCAAAGCCGGTGAGCTTGAATTTGAGCCGGAGGATCCGGTGATGGTTGATGTTTGGCGGCGCGTGGCCGGCTTTTTGAGCCTCTATCAAAGGGCCGAAACCGGATATGGCGCACGGTTACGACCAGAATTGATTTTTTTTGAAGGTGATTATGATCACCTTTCGCGGCGCGGCGAGTGGCCGGATGATGCGCCTCTGGTGGCGGAGATAGTGCAATGAGCGAAGCGCGAAAACATGAAGCGACAGAAGCACAAATTGCCGCCGCATGGCCTGCGCGTTCGGCTTGGGTTTCCGCCAATGCTGGCTCGGGGAAGACCCGCGTGTTAACCAACCGCGTGGCGCGGCTGTTGCTGCAAGGCACCGCACCGGCCAAAATCCTGTGTCTGACCTTCACCAAAGCCGGTGCTGCCGAGATGCAAAACCGGTTGTTCAAGCAGCTCGGCGCATGGGCGATGCTGGAGGATGTGCCGTTGCGCGTGGCGCTGGCTGCGCTGGGTGAAACCGATCTGCCCAAAGCCCAGCTGATGCGCGCACGCTCATTGTTTGCCCGTGCGCTCGAAACCCCGGGCGGATTGAAGATTCAAACGATCCATGCCTTCTGTGAAAGCCTGCTGCACCGGTTCCCGCTCGAAGCGCAGGTTTCGCCTGATTTTGATCTGTTGGACGAGCGGCAAGCGGCGGCGCTGCGGGCTGATGTGCTTGACGAAATGGCCGAGGCAGAGCCGGCTTTGTTTGCCA
>Ga0316205_10002085_pt1 | contig 22006 bp, 18 predicted proteins | sample 3monthpyrite_MG_FD_204941 | JGI IMG/M metagenome (GOLD analysis project Ga0316205, IMG submission 204941) | Microbial mat bacterial communities from mineral coupon in-situ incubated in ocean water Damariscotta River, Maine, United States -... | ecosystem: Environmental > Aquatic > Marine >... | reverse complement strand
TCATATATATTACAAATTATGTATATGTTTTGGATATACAGGAAAATTTATCGGGTTATTTGTTGAGTGTAGCGTATTGACATAATAATACTTTAACAGTCAACAAAAAAATTTATTATTACAGTAACACTAAAGCAAACAGCTATACGAAATATTATAATTAATGTAGATGATATAGATAACAGTGTCGTAGTTAAGTTAGATCTATTATCTATGTTTTATTGTAAATTATAAACTAAAATTTTATACAAGGCATATTAGTTGATCGGATAATGATGCTCATTTTTTTCATTTGGTATATTTTCTTAAGTTTTTTAATCCAGTTTTATGGTTAAAATATTGCTATGTGCTTACTTATATTCATTATTTATATTTTTAAATTGTTCAATTAATTTATCACAATCTGGTTTAGGCGCTTCACAAAGCGTCACTATTTTAGTTTCAATACCGTTCCCTTTTGCAACAATAGATTTTTTTATTACTGCTGGGTATGCTGTATGTTTTTTGGGAGAAAAAAACCAGATAACATGATTACCATTTTCTACTAATGAAATAATCGTCCAGCCGGCTTGATAGCTTGTATTAGCGGAGCTTTTATTTTTTAATTTATTCAATGCATTTTCTACAGATGAATACTGGATAGGGCTTGCATTTTTATTGGCGATTAGGACGGGTGAATATAATATTAATAAAGCTGAAATTATTTGTATTTTTTTCATATATGCTCAACTATAGGATTTATTGATTAAGACGCATAGAATGCCAGATTGCAGTGATTTATTAAAAGTTGAATGTTATATGTAGTTATTTTAATAAATTACCGAAGTCGTTTTGTAGACCAGCGATTTAATCTAGGGATGCCTCGAGTATATAACCAGGCAAAAAATTTTGGCATACCAGCTTCGGTGATTTTGTCTATGCAATGAACCTGCATGTCTTTAACAGTAAAGTTAGTGTGTAGGAATTTTCCATTTTCAAAACACAAACTGCAAAATTTTGTGTTTATTGTTCCATCTATATTGCTGCCTCCTTTGTGTGGGTCTTTTCTCATTGGCATACCACAGCTTTGACATGATTTGCTCATTTGTATATCCCTATTTTTATTCCTGAAGTTTATTTAGTTTATATAAAGACCTAAAGTGCAAGAAATCTGGGTCTATAGTAACTTACAATAAATTGATATGTCTATATCATTGTAGACGATTATACTAAGGTGCTATTAATCAGGGTGCTACCAGAAGTAAAGCAGCTAGAGTTATATGAATGCTTAGTTAAACAATTTAGGCTATAAATAAACTTTTAACCATTACTCCTCACTTTCTTCTGTCCATTCCTGTTGTTGCTGAAGTATTAATGTTTCTAAGTATAATTTACGCATAGTTTCTTCATACTTCTGACGCTTTAAGGAAGCTTCTCTCTCTTTATTTTTTTTCGCTGCGCTGGCTTGTGTTTTTTTAGGGGGAGCTTTAACGGGCTTAGGTTTTCTTTTTTCTACTTTTTTAGTAACTACTTTTTCCTTCTTTATAACTGCTTTGTTTTCCATTTTAGCAATTTTTTTATTGATTACAGCAATTTCCTTATCAACCTCAGCATGCCCAAGAGAACTGGCACTACCTAATAATTTGACCGCTTTCTTCAGGTCTCTTTTAACGCCGAGTCCGTGGTGGTGTAGTTGCCCTAATAGTATTAGAGAGTTTGCACGACCATTTTTTGCTTTTTTAGTTATATTAGATAACCAGTTAGCATGTAACGATTCATTATAACCATTCTGCTTAATATCAAGATAGATCAGGCGACTGGCAGCAGCGTCGTTATTTTGCTTCGCGGCTTTTTCATACCAGGCTTTGGCTTTTTCAGTATCTGGCTTAACAGACAAACCAAACTCATAGAAAGTGCCTAGCTTAAATTGTGCAAGTGCGTTGCCTTTATTGGCCTGTTTTTCCTGCATTACAAAAATACGGTGACCGAAAGAATTCTGGTCAGCTTTAAGAATGGGGCTCTGGAATATTAAACAGTATAAGAAAAACAATGAAATCCATTGTATTGTATTTGACTTGATCAAGCTAACACCTCGACAACACTTACTTAAAATGACTGATATCTTAAAAACCTAAAAGTTAAGTAAAAGTATAGTGTATAAATACAATAATATATTTATATCGTAAGTAATTGATTTTATTATAAAACTTCTTTTTACGTTTTAGGCGTGCTTAAAACCAGAAAATAAATGTATTCCTGTTTGAGCTTATGAAACTGTGTCAGATTAGTGATGTGTGCCTTTTAAAATACGTGCTTTATCTCGGTTCCAGTCTCGATCCTTTTCATCTGCGCGTTTATCATGTAACTGTTTGCCTTTAGCGAGGCCTATTTCAAGTTTTACATTACCCTTGCTCCAGTACATCTTTAATGGGACTAATGTGTAACCCTTTCTATCGACAGCACCTAGCAGTTTGTCTATTTCATAACGGTGCATTAATAGCTTTCTGGGGCGGGTAGGCTCCGGGTGTACATGGCTTGATGCGGTGAGCAGAGCAGTAATTTGACCTCCTACCCAGAAAATCTCGTTGCCTTTTACTATGACATAAGTATCGGTCATTTGAACTCGACCATCACGTATGCTTTTCACTTCCCAGCCTTCGAGTACTATACCCGCTTCGAAAGTCTTCTCAATGCTGTAATCGTGACGAGCCTTTTTGTTTAAGGCTATTGCACTACCCGGCTTTTTACTTGTTTTTTTGTTTTTCTTTGCCATTCTTAAATTTGTAATAGTTATGCTAGTGATTTTAAAGATCCGTGATTATACGTTAAATGCGGGACAGGGTTTGAAAACGTTTATCGAAAGTTAATAGTCGTTTAAACTTATGATACTTGCTGGTCATTAGAGTAAGGTAATTGATCGATTTAATCGGTTTTCCAATTAATAAAATTAATAAAAAATACAAATAAAACAATAAGATAGTATCAATACTAAGTAAATTATCATTTGGAGTTTAGATGTCTGAAGAAGTCCGTACCTCAATTCATGGCCAATGGTCGAACCGCATGGCTTTTATACTTGCTGCAACAGGTTCGGCTGTTGGTTTAGGTAATATATGGAAATTTCCCTATATCGCTGGAGAAAATGGAGGCGGGGCATTTGTTATTGTTTACCTTATTTGTATCGCGGTGATTGGCATTCCAATTATGATGGCAGAGGTAATGTTAGGGCGACGCGGGCGACAAAGTCCTATTAATACTATGTCTGCTTTGGCTGCTGAAGAAGGTCGTCCTGCCACCTGGACTTTATTAGGCTGGCTGGGTGTAATTGCTGGTTTTCTTATTCTGTCTTATTACAGTGTCATTGCTGGTTGGGCCTTATCATACGTATTTCGTACCGCTTCAGGGGTATTTGAAGGTGCAACCGCAGATGGGGTGAGCAGTATATTTACTAATTTTGTATCTAACCCGGAAAGCCTTCTTGCCTGGCATACCATATTCATGGTGGCGACCATGATTATTGTGTCCAGAGGAGTAAAACATGGCATCGAACGAGCCGTTAGTTACCTAATGCCAGCATTATTTGTTTTGTTAATAATTTTAGTATTTTATTCAATGTCCACGGGCTATTTTTCAGCGGGTCTAGATTTTCTGTTTGCTCCAGACTTTAGTAAATTGACAGCGAGCTCTGTTCTAGTGGCAATGGGACATGCCTTTTTTACTTTAAGTTTAGGTATGGGAGCTATTATGGTTTATGGCTCATACCTGCCTAAAGGAACATCAATTGCTAAATCTTCAATGATGATAGCGGCTGCTGATACGCTAGTTGCATTACTGGCGGGTATGGTGATATTTCCAATTGTATTTGCCAATAATCTTGAGCCGGGTGCTGGTCCCGGGCTCATTTTTCAGACCTTACCAATTGCATTTGGGCAAATGGAAGCGGGTGTATTAATAGGCACGTTATTTTTTGTTTTGCTGGTATTTGCAGCCTGGAGCTCTTCAATTTCATTAATAGAGCCGGCTGTTGCCTGGCTGGTTGAAAATAAAGGTATTAGCAGGGTTGCTGCTTCTGTGTGGTGTGGTTTTGCTACCTGGTTAGTAGGAATTGGTAGTGTATTATCATTTAATATATGGGCTGATAAAACCTGGAGCCTTAATTTGTTCGGTGAGGTTTTATTTGAAAATAAAACCTTCTTCGATACATTGGATGGCTTGACTGCAAACATCATGTTGCCTATGGGCGGGTTATTTATTGCGATTTTTGCAGGTTGGTTAATGAAGACAGAATCTAGCAAGAAAGAGCTTAATACTGAAGAAAAAGGGTATAATCTCTGGTTACTGCTGGTTCGAGTTGTTGCGCCTATAGCAGTAATGGTTGTGTTTTTAAATGTAATTGGCGTAATTAAATAAAACAGGTTTTAGTGTGACATTAATATCCCGCAATGCGCTGGTGCCATATTCTGTGGAAGAAATGTATTCATTGGTAGATGATATAGAGGCTTATGCCGAATTTTTACCCTGGTGTCGTTCAACAGATGTGATTTCCAGAGATGAAAATGAAGTTCAGGCAAGTATCGAAATAGCTCGTGGAGCGCTCAATAAGTCTTTTACTACGTTAAATCGTTTACAAAAAGATAAAATGGTCGAGATGCGCTTAGTTAAAGGGCCATTTAAACATCTACAGGGCTATTGGCGATTTGATGCTTTAAAAGATAATACAGCTAGTAAAATTTCACTAGATCTGGATTTTGAATTTGAAAACAAGCTGGTTGCTCTGGCCGTAGGTTCAGTTTTTAATCAGATTGCTAACTCTATGGTAGATGCATTCTGTAAAAGAGCAGTTGAGGTGTATGGTGAGCGAATCTGAAGGCGTTGAAGAGAAAGTGACCCAAATTAAAGTCGAAGTTGCTTTCGCCCGAGAAGATAAGCAACAGATATTAGATCTTATGGTTAATCAAGGTACAACATTGGAGCAGGCTGTTGAACAATCAGGGGTGTTGTCGTTATTCCCTGAAATTGACCTTAATGTTAATAAAGTCGGAATTTTTGGTAAGCTGGGTAAAAAAACCGCTGAACTAAAAGAGGGTGACCGGGTTGAGATTTATCGACCACTCATTGCTGATCCTAAAGAGGTGCGGCGTAAGCGAGAAGCTGACGGTAAAAAAATGAAGAAAGGTGGCGGTGATAAATAACTCAAAAGACCTCTACTAATGTGTATAACGCTGAGTAGCGGCAAAGTTAGTCTACTGCATCAGAAGTTCTGATTGCCAGTTACCCGCGTCATCAGTTACTCAACGGGCTGAGCAAGGCCTGGTGGTAGATCATTATTATCAAGAGTTTCTACTTTTGCCTTATCACCGTGTGCCTCAGGTGCGTAAGCGCTGTCATCAATTCTGACTAACGTACTATCTTCAAAATAGAGTGTTAAACGTGATTGTTTAACTTGCTTATTACCGGGTTTTAAATAATAAATATAATCCCAGCGATCCTGATGAAAAGGGTCTTTAAGTAAAGGCGAGCCCAGTACAAAGAGCACCTGATTACGGTTCATGCCTGTTTTAAGTTTGGCATAGTTTTCAGGCGTAACCTTATTTCCCTGTTGTATATCAATTCTATGAGGCTCACAGGCCGCCAGAAAGAGTGATGTAGCTAAAATGCTAATAATAATGAGATTCTTTTGCATATATTAATGATACGTATGTAGATTCGCGTATAATGAAAGCCTAGAATCTTAAACTAAATCCCTCCCAAAAAACAGCAGGAGTTTGCTTTGGAAACCGCTGATTTAAAAAAAGCAGGGCTTAAAATAACCTTGCCACGAATGAAAATACTAGAACTAATGGAGTCGGGAGATTTACGTCACCAGAGTGCAGAAGACATATATAAGGCTTTACTTAAGCAGGATGAAGAAATTGGTTTGGCAACAGTTTATCGCGTATTAACCCAGTTCGAGGGTGCTGGCCTGGTTACACGGCATCATTTTGAAGGCGGTCAGGCAGTATTTGAATTAAATCAGGGTGAACATCACGATCACCTTGTATGTATTAGCTGCGGTAAGGTTGTTGAGTTTATGGATGATGTTATTGAACAACATCAAAACCAGATTGCACAAGAAAATAAATTTACAATTACCGAGCACAGTTTAATTATTTATGGTCGTTGTGAGAGTTGTCAATAAATACTGATATCATTTTGTCTCTGAAATGCGTGTTTGAGTGAGACAAAAATATTTTTAAAACTGGATAATGACGATTAATTTTTCTAATAATCCTTATTTAAATCGTGTATTCAAAGATGAATAATCCCACGTAAAGAATTCATGCAAACAACTAAAGTCAGGCCTGATATCACTCATCAATATACTTTTGATGAGTATCTAGAAAAATTAACTGCTTACTGTGGCAATAATGAGCAGTTGACACGTGCCTGTAGACTTATCTGGGATCTACCTCCTTCAGAAGAAAATTTACCAAGCGGTTTAGAAGTCGCTTTAATATTAGCGGAACTAAGTGTTGATAAAACAACTTTATTAGTTACCTTGCTTGGTGATTTTCGTTTAAATCAAGATGAATTTATTGAAAGCCTTATAGCTGACTATGGTGAAGAAACTTATCATCTGGTAAAAAAAGTTCGCTGGTTGCATGATTTTCATATCGAAAATATTGAAGATAATTCACCAGAGCAAATAGAACGACTTAGACGTATGTTGTTATCCATGGTTGATGATGTGCGTGTAATGTTAATTAAACTGGCATACCGTGTTCAGCGATTAAGAATGATGGCAGGGCAGGATACGCCACAAAGACAAGTCATTGCCAAAGAAACCCTTGATATATATACACCACTTGCTAATCGTTTAGGCTTAGGGCAGTTGAAATGGGAAATGGAAGATCTTTCATTTCGTTTTATTGAGCCATTAACTTATAAGCGAGTAGCTAAGCTATTAGAAGAACGAAGAGATGAGCGCGAACAATATATAAAAGATGCAGTAAATGAAATTAGCAACATGCTTGATGCGAATGGTGTAGAGGCAGAAATTTACGGACGGCCTAAGCACATTTATAGTATCTGGAAAAAGATGACATCAAAACAAAAAGACTTTACTGAGTTGTTTGATGTTCGTGCGGTGAGAATTACTGTAGAAGCTGTTGCAGATTGTTATGCTGTTTTAGGTTTAGTGCATGGGCGTTGGCGACATATAACGCAAGAGTTTGATGATTATATTGCTAATCCAAAAGAAAATGGATATCGCTCGTTACATACTGCGGTCTACGGCCCAGATGGAAAGGCATTAGAGATTCAAATTCGTACCCGTGAAATGCATGAATTTGCAGAATATGGTGTTGCAGCGCACTGGCGTTATAAAGAGGGTAGTGTCAGTGATGATAGTCTTGAAAAAGGTATAGCATCCCTAAGAAAACTACTTGACCCAAATGAAACTAAAGACGAAGAATTAATAGATAGTTTTCATACAGAATTATTTCCTGATCGAGTATTTATATTAACGCCTAAAGGTAAGGTTCTAGACTTGCCTCAAGGTGCGACTCCCCTTGATTTTGCTTATATTGTGCATACGGAAGTTGGGCATCGTTGTCGTGGCGCTAAAGTTAATGGACGTATTGTTCAGTTGACGTATGAATTAAAAAATGGTGAGCAGGTTGATATTTTAACCAGTAATAAACCTGCACCTAGTCGGGACTGGATGAATCCAAACCTGGGTTATATAAAAACTAAAAGAGCAAGAGCTAAAGTAAAAACCTGGTTCAAGCATCAGGATTATGAGCTTAACAAACTTGATGGAAAAGTTTGTTATGAACGTGAATTAAATCGTCTAGGTTTAGTTAAAGCTTCGTTGCAAAAAGTGTTAGATTATTATGAGCAGCCATCAGCAGATGATTTTTTTGCCGCTATTGGCCGTGGTGATATAACGCCAGGGCAATTGGCTAATGCATTACATGATGTGTTTTTAGATAAAGAAGAAAGTATACCATTAGTTGCAAAACAATCTAAAAAAACAAAAAAACCTCTTGGCGGTGATGAAGTTCGTATCCGTGGTGTGGCAAATTTATTAACAACAATATCTAATTGTTGTAAGCCAGTTCCCGGTGATGAAATTATTGGTTATATCACGCGTGGGCAAGGTGTGGCGGTGCACCGTAGGGATTGCGTAAATATTATAAATCTTGAAGATGATAAACTAGATCGGTTAATTGAGGCGGACTGGGGTGAAGGTATTGGTAAGACTTATAAGGTATCTATACATGTTGAAGCTTTTGATCGTCAGGGATTATTAAGAGATGTGAGTAAAGTCTTAACTGATGAAAAAGTTGATGTGGTTGGTCTTAATACGTTATCTAATAAAGATGAACAAACAGCAGATATGACTATAACAGCTGAAATCTGTGATTTAAATCAGTTGGGCAGGGTTATGGATAAAATTAATCAGTTACAGAACGTGATTAATGTAAGTCGGGAATATAGTTAGATTGACGCCAGCTATTTCTATTTTTGTTAAGCCGTTTTTATTGTTTATATGATCTCAAAAATTCTTCGAATTCTTTAGCTGGCATAGGTTTGGCTATTAAATAACCCTGTGCTACATCGCAGCCTAATCGGTTAAGGTGATCTAATATTTCTTTAGTTTCAACACCTTCGGCGACGACAGATAATCCGAGGTTATGGGCTAAATCTATAATTGATTTTACTATTATCTGGTCATCAAAGTTGGACATCATATCTCGAATAAAAGATTGATCAATTTTTAGCTCATTTACAGGTAACCTTTTAAGACGGCTTAATGAAGAGTAACCTGTGCCGAAATCATCGATAGATAATTCAATACCAAAAGCACGCAGTCGAGTGAGTGTCTCAAAAATATAATCATGATCCGAAAGAAAAAGGCTTTCTGTTATTTCAAATATTAAACGTCGGCTAATTGAAAAATCTGTAATTCTTGACTGTACCTGATTAATAAAATCCGGGTCCATTAAAGTTTGAGTTGAAATGTTAATGGCAATTTTTAGATTATGCCCTTCTTTGCTCCATCTATTAATGTTTGTAACCGCAGTTTCAATTGCTTCATAGGTATATTTATCTATTAAATTATACTGCTCAAGCGCATCAATAAATATTACGGGTGAGATCATGCCTCTTTCAGGGTGAACCCACCTACCAAGTGCTTCAGTGGATATGACAGTATTTGTTTTGATATCTATTTTTGGTTGAAAATATAACTCGAACTGTTTTTTTTCAAACGCGAGGTTTAAATCAACAGTCAGGTTTAACTGGCTTTCATCTGCTTCATCTTCTTCATCATTAAACACATGAAATTTAGAGTGTCGCTCTTTGGCAACATTTAATGCAATGTCAGCATGTCGTAACAATGTTTTTCGGTCTTCACCATGCTCCGGGTAGTAACTTATTCCTATGCTTGCTTCTACATTAAACTCCTTTTCGTCAATGATGTAGGCATTCTCCATTTCTCTTAATATGCTACTGGTTCGTGAGATTGCATTGTCTTTAGACGTTTTAGGTATAAGTAAAATGAATTCGTCACTACCTAAACGGCCTAATGTTTCATTTGGTTTAAGGTGTTTTTCTATTCTATTGCAAAACTCAATTAAAATCTGGTCGCCTTTGTCGTGACCTAAAGCATCATTAATAGATTTGAAATTATTAATGTCTATTAATAAAATACAAATCGTTCCTTTTTCCAGTGATGAAAGAGATAATTGTCTGTTTAAGCGATCTCTTAAAAGTGTACGGTTAGGTATGCCGGTTAGTGAGTCGTATAGAGATAATTGTTCAACTTTTTTATTAGATTCTGAGTATTGTTTGTTTAATCTTTCTAGTCTATGTTGATGTATAATTAAAGCAGACTGGGTTTCTTCAAGTTCTTTTACAGCTAGCGCATTCTCGATTGCTATGCTTACAATGCCTGCGAACATGGTTAACATATTCAGGTCGCGCTGAGTAAATTCAAGACCGTCTTTTTTATTAATTGCTGCAATACCACCAAGAAAGTGTTTTCTTCCCTGTAGTGGAACAAGGATTAATGTTCCGGCTTCTTTTTCCCACTGATTGCGTTCGTCCTCATTAAGTTCATCAAGTACCCCTCTCCACCAGGGCCTTTTGTTTTTCCAGACCCAGCCGCATACGCCAAAATCCAGAGGCAGTGATTCTCCTACTATTTCATCAGTGTTTTCACCTGCACCGGCGCGATAAGTATAGGTTTCATTATTATTATCTAAAATGGGGATGAGTAATGTTTCAGCATGAACTAACTGGATAGCACGCTTGGCAACAGTATCAAATACTTTCTCGAGATTAAGCTCACTGGCTACAAGTCGAAAAGTATCCTGAAGTAATTCAATTTCAGATTCCCTGTCCTTTAACTCTTTTCTGAAGTCTATTACGTTAGATGTGGTTCTAAATTCTTGAGGCACATTAAACACTTGGTAATCATGATGTTATATTTTATTGTAGTACATAAATAGTTAAGTGCCTGAGATCAGGCGGTTATTTAAGTAATAAATACAGCGTAAAAAGATTAAAAATGAATAAAGCCGCTGCTATGGTTCTCCAGAATATAATGGGATCTTTTTCAACTAAAGGCAGGCTTTTTTTCATGAATAACTCGTTTGGGTGAGTCAGGTCATGATTAAATTCAGAAAAACTATCGTAACGTAATCTATGATCAATGCGAACAGCTTTTTCAATAGCGCCATCTAACCATAATGGAATCATAGGGTTATGTTGTAATGAGGAGGTGTATTTTATTTTGCTCATGGATCGCCAGTCGATGTTTTTCTCTGACTGGTCACCATAGGGAAGTTTTCCTGTAAGGACTTCATAAGTGATAACTCCTAACGAAAACAGGTCCGATTTATTTGAACCAGCAATTCCCATTAGATATTCAGGTGCAGTATAGTTTTTAGTGCCAAGTAGTTCGAGGCGTTCAACCGGCGAGGAAATTTCCTGTATTCCAGCTACTTTGACGGCACCTAAATCAATGATTTTTACGCTACCATCTTCTTTGATCATTATATTATCGGGTTTCAGGTCACGATGTAACATCTCAAGTCGATGCAAGCCACGTAAACCTTGAATAATCTGTTCAATTATATGGGTAACTTTTTTTATATCAGGGTTAGGGTTCTGCTTTATCCATTCTGCTAGTGTGATGCCTTCAATGTATTCAATTAAAAAGTACTGGCAACTACGCTTACGTTTTTGTTCATAGGTGACCATTACATTAGCATTATAAATACGTTTGCCAGCCCATTCTTCCATATGAAAACGATCAATATATGAAGGATCATCGTCAAAGTTAACCGATGGTGTTTTCATTAACATGATTTGGCGGGTTTCAGTGTCTTCGACCATATATAACTGGGAAGTGGAGCTGGCGTTAACCTCTTTAATCACTTTGTAGCCATCAATCACCATATCCGGTGATAAATCTGGCGGGAATGGTAAGCGCACCAGGTCATTAATAACTTCATTGGCCTGCTGGTTCGGCAGTTGTTCTATATATATTATCTGGCAAGTTACGTTATCGTGGCTTCCCTCTGCAAGTGCTGAGCTAACCAGCTTATCTGCCAATACATTAAGGTTGGCAGACTGACTAACAATTTCCCGAATTTGCTGGTCTGACATATAATCGTGTATACCATCGGTGGTCATAACGAATACATCATCAGATTCCAGATCTACTGATTTGTAATCAATATCAATGTGCAGGTCTACACCAATAGCACGACTCAAATAGTTCTTTTCTCTGGTAATCCAGATACGGTGATCATTAGTGAGCTGTTCGATATTTCCGTCTCGTATACGGTAAATTCGACTATCACCAATATGTAAAATATGCGCTGTGGTTGATTTAAAAATTAATGCTGAAAATGTAGTGACATAAGCTTTGGCGTGTTCTTCTGTGCTTTTTCCATAGAGCCAACTATTTAAAGCGGTAAGGACTTTGGCGCCTGAGGTTTTAACTGTCCAGCTTTCTGGTGTGCTGTAGTAATCACTAAAAAAACCTTTAACAACATATTCAGATGCTTCTTTTGGAAAAGCACAACTGCCCATGCCATCCGCTACAATCGCGCATATGCCTTTATTTTCGAGTAGCTGGCCTTCAGGAGTGACAATGCCATATGAATCTTCATTATTGTCTTTAATGCCCGCGTCTGAACTTTGTGCGATATTGATTTTTAATTGGTTAGTCATATGGTTTTATTTAAACAAAGATTGTTAGGAATTACTACTGAGTGAATGTGTGTTGGTTCCGGTTAAATTTAGCTACGCTGAAACAGACATAAACTATCCATAATTTAAAGTTGATTAACACCTTGTTAAAGAATATATCCATCGGGGAAAGACCGCGTTTTTTGCGCCCTGTCCCCTTAATCCATACCACCAAGAGCTGATAGTGTAGCGAGCCAACTCCGTAATACTCTTGATGGCATCAATAAGGGGACAGAGCGCCAAAAGGCGGGCGGTCTTTCCCCGATGGAAATGTTCCTTAGCCCTGTTAGTTAATTACGTTTCAATAACCTGCACAGTACCATCTGGTAATACTTCAGTCATCTTGTTAGAAGGCTCTTTAAGTATGAATACGGTTGCCAGAAAAACAAATGCTGCAGCACCCGAAATTACCAAAAAGAATATTTCTGAAGAAACAAATGAAAGTACGGTTAAGAAAGCGACAGCACCTACATTTCCATAGGCCCCCGTCATACCCGCAATCTGCCCGGTAAGGCGGCGTTTAATTAATGGAACCACAGCAAATACAGCTCCGTTACCAGCATTAACAAATAATGAGCAAAAAATAGTTACCGCTATTGCACCAGTAAGTGACCAGCTTGAACTGATTTGACTCATAAGGGCATAACCAATAATCAGGCTAAACATAATAATAACCAGACTGCGTTTGCGTCCGTATTTATCTGAAATCCAGCCACCCGCAGGGCGCATAATTAAATTTAAACCCGCAAAGATTGATGCAACCAGTCCTGCACCGGCAGGTGATAATTGAAATGTGTCCATAAAGAATAACGGTAACATTGAAATGATTGCAAGCTCAGAGCCAAAGGTAACCATATATGACAGGTTTAATACGGCTACCTGGCTGAACTGGTAACGTTCAATTTCAGGAACCTCTGATGTGAATACCTGTGAGTTTACCTGATACATGCGGAAGGCCTGAAACAGGTAGAGAGAAGCCAGTACAATATAAATAGTATTGGTTACACTAGTTTCTAACATGTCAATGTTTGAAGGGCTTAGTTTCCATGCAAGTATGGCAAGCGCAGCATACATGGGGATATTCATAATTAGATATAATATGAAATCTGTTTTGCTGGAAATTTCTAAAGCACCGCTTTTCTTAGGCTTGAAATAGGTTGAGCCTTTAGGTGTGTCAGTAGTGCTAAAGTAATAAATAAAAGAATATACAAATGCCAGTACGCCTGTGCTGGCTACCGCATAACGCCAGCCATCATCGCCGCCAAATAATAATGCAAGAGTTGGCAAGCTGATTGCTGCACCGGCAGAGCCAAAATTACCCCAGCCCCCGTAAATGCCCTGAGCGATACCGGCCTGACGAGCTGGATACCATTCAGATATCATGCGTATACCAATAACAAAACCGGCACCAGAAAAACCAAGTAGAAAACGCATGAAAGCAAGTTGCTCAAAGTTCTGTGCAATAGCAAAACCAAAACAGAGCAAAGCCGAAATCATCAGCAGAAAAGAATATATGCGTTTGGGGCCGAAGCTATCGACCAGCATGCCAATTATGATTCTAGCCGGGATAGTCAGTGCTACATTTAATATAAGTAACGTTTTAATTTGCTGGTCACTTAACCCCATTGTTTCACGCATGGCGGCTAATAGCGGGGCGTGATTAAACCAGATAACAAAGGTTATAAAAAATGCAATCCATGAGAGATGCAATATCCGGGTATTGCCGCTAAACGAAAATATTCTAATGCCATTTGAAGCGTTCATTTATATGTTGTCCTGATATTTAAATTTTTTTTTAAATAAGCAGATTTGATACCAAGTAATAATTATCCATATAAAACAAATATTTATAACATTATCAGTCTGATAAAAGAAGTGTAATGCACAATAATAGTGCGGTTTGTGTGGTTTTCATAAAACATTCAAACTGTACGGATCTTTTTGGTGCAGCAGTGTCAGTTGGTTATATCTATGGGGTGTTCAGAAGGTCGAGTCTGCTGTGTTAAATAAAAAATAAGTATTTAGTTATATGCTGTAAATAAGTGCGCCGCACTTTTATGGTGCGTTAAAACTGGATTTATATTAATTTATTAAAATAATAAAATAATATTAACCTTATTATTCAATATGTTAGGTTGTTTTATAAGCTATTGGCATGTACTGTGCATAATAAAATTTAATTACTAAATTAGCCCCATCGATGGAGTCAGCACATGAAAGAAAAACTAGTCGTTATTGGTAATGGTATGGCAGGTATGCGTACTGTTGAAGAACTACTGGAAATTGCACCAGATAAATATGAAATTTCAGTATTTGGAGCAGAACCTTACGGTAACTATAACCGTATCCTGTTATCTCCTGTTTTATGTGGTGAAAAGGCTATTGATGAAATCATGCTAAATGATGAGCAATGGTATAAAGATAATAACGTTACATTATATAAGGGCGTGAAAGTAACGAATGTTGATCGTAAAGCCTGTACGGTTACAGGTGATGATGGCACAACCCTTGATTATGATCGTTTATTGATTTCAACCGGTTCCGATCCTTTTATTATCCCTGTTCCAGGTCATGATCTTCCAGGTGTTATTGGTTTCCGTGATATTAAAGATGTGGATACCATGATTGAAACATCTAAATCCAATAAAAGAGCCGTTGTTATCGGTGGTGGTCTTTTAGGTTTAGAAGCGGCAAATGGTTTAATTAAGCAGGGCATGGATGTAACTGTTATCCATTTAATGGACTGGTTAATGGAGCGCCAGATGGATGATATTTCTGGTGAGATGTTAAAGAACTCATTAGAAGCTCAGGGTATGAAGTTTAAGATGAAAGCTTCTACAACCGAGATACTGGGTGATGGCAAAGTAGAAAAAATTGTGTTTGCTGATGGTTCTGAAATAGAAACAGATTTGATTGTAATGGCAGTCGGTATTCGTCCGAATATTGAACTGGCTAAAAAAATTGGTTTGCATTGTGAGCGCGGCATTGTTGTTAACGACACATTGCAAACATATGATCCAAAAATTTATGCAATTGGTGAGTGTATTGAGCACCGTGGCATGGTTTACGGTTTGGTAGCGCCATTGTTTGAAATGGCCAAAGTTTGTGCAAACCATTTGGCTGAATATGGTATCGGTATTTACGAAGGCACAATTACTTCAACTAAATTAAAAGTTACCGGCATTGATTTATTCTCGGCTGGTGATTTTATGGGTGATGAAACTACAGAAGATATTGTGGTTCGTGATGCAAGTCGTGGTGTTTATAAAAAGATTGTAATTAAAGATGAAAAAATATTAGGTGCAGTTTTATACGGCGATACAATTGATGGTGCATGGTATTTTCAGTTAATGCGTGAAGGCACGAATATCACTGATATTCGTGATGCGTTAATGTTTGGTCAGGGGCATCTTGGTGATTCTGGTCATGGTGGTAATGTTGTTGCAAACATGTCAGATGAGGCAGAGATTTGTGGTTGTAATGGTGTAACTAAAGGTGATGTAGTTAATGCTATTACGGTTAAAGGTTTATTTACATTAGAAGACGTACGTGCACATACGAAAGCATCATCATCTTGTGGTTCATGTACAGGTTTAGTTGAGCAGTTATTAGAAACTACTTTAGGTGGTGATTATGCTGCTCCTGAAGCAAAAGCAATTTGTGGTTGTACTGAGCATACTCATGATTATGTTCGTGAACAAATTCGTAAGCAAAAGTTAACCTCTATTTCAGAAGTTTACAAAAAGTTAAACTGGAAAAATGACGATGGCTGTGCAGCTTGTCGTATGTCAGTTAACTATTATGTCATTAGTTCATGGCCTGAAGAATCAAAAGATGATTACCAGTCACGTTTTATTAATGAACGTGCTCATGCAAATATTCAGAAAGATGGTACCTACTCAGTTATTCCCCGAATGTGGGGTGGCATGACAACGCCTAAAGAATTACGTGCTATTGCAAATGTTGCTGAGAAATTCAAATTAGATACGGTTCACGTAACCGGTGGTCAGCGAATTGGTCTGTATGGTGTTAAGAAAGAAGAGCTGCCTTTAATCTGGAAAGACTTAAACGATGAAGGTCTGGTTTCTGGTCATGCATATGGCAAGGCTTTACGTACGGTTAAAACTTGTGTCGGTAAAGAGTGGTGTCGTTTTGGTACTCAGGATTCAACTGCTATAGGTATAAAGCTTGAACAGTTAAGCTGGGGTTCGTGGATGCCGCATAAGTTTAAGATGGCGGCATCTGGTTGCCCTCGTAACTGTGCAGAAGCAACTATCAAAGACTTTGGTGTGGTTTGTGTTGATTCAGGTTATGAATTACACATAGGTGGTAATGGCGGCATTAAGGTTCGAGCAACTGATTTATTGACACGTGTTGATACTGAAGAAGAAGTATTGGAGTACGCAGCTGCTTTCTGTCAAATTTATAGAGAAGAGGCGCGATACCTTGAGCGTACTGCACCATGGATTGAACGTGTTGGTTTTACATACGTTAAAGAAAGCATTGTAGATGATGCTGAAAAACGTAAGCAACTAGCCGCGCGTTTTAAGTTCTCACAGAAAGTTACCAAGTCGCAAGATGATCCGTGGACTGATCGTTCAACAAATGGTGTTGACGCGCACGAATTTACGCCACTTAAAGTTATTGGTTAATATAAATCGGGGGCTCATTAATATTTTATTTATTTAAATATTTAGCAGTGAGCTGATCGCATGCATGCGATAAAAACAGATTAAAGATTGAGGTACAAAATTATGTCAAATTGGATTGAAGTAGGTTTAGTAGAAGATATTCCAGTATTGGGCGCACGTGTTGTAAAAAATGGTGATAATGATATTGCTGTATTTCGTAATAGTAATGACGAAGTATTTGCAGTAAACGATAGTTGTCCTCATAAACAGGGCAAGCTGTCTCAGGGTATTGTGCATGGTAAATCAGTAACCTGCCCGTTACATAACTGGAAAATAGATTTGACTAATGGTGAAGCATTAGGCCCGGATAAAGGTTGCACAGGGCATTATGCAACTAAAATCGAAAGTGGAAAAATCTTAGTAGAATTAAAATAACCTGATCAATACTTAAATAAAAGTTGATATTTTTAAATATTAACTTTTATTTATATGTGTTTTAAATAAAGTTTTATAAACTCGGAGCCCCTTGATAATGTTATTCGGCCGCAACAAAAAGAATCCCATTAAAATTGCAGATAAAGGAGTGGTTGAATGGAAATATACAACATGTGGATATTGTTCAACCGGATGTTCTATTGAAGTTGGTATTAACGGGGAAGGCCAGGCAGTATCTTCACGTGGTGTCGGTGGGGCGGATGTTAATCGGGGAAAACTATGTATTAAAGGTATTTTTGAACATGAATTATTTAAAACGCAAGGTCGTGGTAGATCACCGTTAGTTCGTAATTCGCGACTGGATGAGTACCAGACTACTGATTGGAACACAGCTTTAGATAACATGGCAGAAAATATTAAAGCGATTCAGGCAGAGCATGGACGTGATGCATTTGCTGTTGTTTCTACCGGACAAATTTTAACAGAAGAATTTTATGCATTAGGTAAATTAACACGTGGAGCGATAGGCACTAATAATTATGACGGTAATACTACATTGTGTATGGCGTCTGCTGTATCAGGTTATAAAAGATCTTTTGGTCAGGATGGTCCACCCGGTTGTTATGAAGATTTTGAAGAAACAGATTGCTTATTAGCGTTTGGATCAAACCTTCCAGAACAGCATCCAATTATCTACTGGCGCATGAAAGAGGCTATGGAAAAACGCAAATTTCCATTAATTGTAGTTGATCCTAGAGTCACTATGCTTGCGCAATTTGCAGATATGCATTTAGCTATTAATCCGGGAACAGATGTTGTTTTATTAAACTCCCTTGCGTTTGTGATTATTGATGAAAATCTTGCAGATATTGATTACATCGAAAAAAATACTAATGGTATGGATGAGTTTCAGTCTATTGTAGAAGATTATGATCCTGTATCGGCTTCTAAAATTTGCGGTATTGATGAAGACACTATTCGAAATGTTGCACGTTTGTATGCGAAAGCAGGTAAAGCGATGTCTATCTGGACAATGGGTATAAATCAAAGTACTCATGGTTCTGATGGTGTTGTGGGAATCAATAATTTAAATTTAATTACCGGTAATATTGGTAAGCCTGGTGGAACAAGTTTGTCTATTACCGGGCAAAGTAATGCAATGGGAACACGTGAATGGTCGTCTTGTTCGGGTTTGCCTGGGCATCGTGCTTTAGAAAATGCAGAGCATAGACAGGAAGTTGCAGATTATTGGGGTATTGATCCTGAATTTTTACCCAAGCAACGTGGACTGTTTCAAACAGACATATTTCCTGCTATTGAAACAGGTCAAATTAAAGGCTTATGGTTAATTGGAACTAACCCAATGACTTCAATGCCTAATACTTCTCGGATTAGAAAAACATTAGAAAAATTAGATTTTCTTGTTGTTCAGGACGCATATGAAGATGTTGAAACCACAAAATATGCACACATGTTTTTACCCGCTGCAATATGGGCTGAAAAAGACGGCTGTTTTACTAATACAGAGCGCCGTGTGAATCGTGTAACCAATGTTGCGAAACCATTTAAAGATTCAAAACCTGATTTATGGATTTTTAGTAATTTATCTAAACGCTTCGCAAATGGTTTGAAAATGAAATTCTCTGAAAATGCAGAAGATATGTTTGAAGAGATGAAAGAGTTATCTAAAGGCGAGCACCGTAATTTAGATATTTCAGGAATGAGTTACGATAAAATTGAAAAAAATCGTGGATTACAATGGCCTTGTAGAGATGGTGATGAGAAGGGTGCGAAGCGTTTATATAGCGATGGAAAATTTCCTTATGCTGACGGTAAGGCTAAAATTATTCCATTACCGTTTGTTGATAATAATGAACGTCCTGATACTGAATATCCTTTTTGGTTAAACTCGGGCCGAGTAGTAGAACATTTTCATACACGTACTCGTACTGGAAAAATTGGTAATCAAAATAAATTCTCTCCTACACCTTACATGGAAATGAATCCAGACTCTGCTGCCGAGTTAGGAATTGAGCATCAAACTTATGTGCGTTGTGTTTCACGCAGAGGCGACGCGGTAGTGATGGTTCAATTAACACAACGAATTCCTGGAGACATGGTGTTTATACCTTTTCACTTTCATGATTGTGTCAATAGACTAACACTTGGTTTGCTTGATCCTCATTCACGTCAACCTGCATTTAAGCAGAATGCCGTACGTATTGAACTGGTAGATCAGAAAGAAGCCGCACAACGAAATGTTGAAGCTAGAGAATATTAATGCATAACAAATATTTACTTTTAAAAATAACAATAATTAACGAAGAAAAATTATGTATCAGGTAAGAAACGACGAACCTCATTACGCCTTTTTGAATGATGAAACTATTAAAGAGACCAATTGTTATGGTAAAGCCATAGAAACGGTTGATGATAGTAGTGAGCTTCATGGTAAAAGCCTGAATATAAATTTAGATTCAGATATTGGTGAGAACCCGAATCGCTATAAACAGCATGGTTTTCATTTTACAGCTGATAACTGTATAGGTTGTCATGCATGTGAAGCGGCATGTAGTGAAAAGAATGATAACCCCGCGCATATCGCCTTTCGCTCAGTCGGTTACGTCGAAGGTGGTACATACCCTGATTTCAAACGATTGAATATTTCAATGGCCTGCAATCACTGTGATGATCCGGTTTGTTTAAAAGGTTGTCCTACCCGAGCTTATACTAAATTTGCCGAGTATGGTGCCGTGTTACAGGACCCTGATATCTGTTTTGGTTGTGGTTATTGTACCTGGGTTTGTCCATACAATGCTCCGCAGCTTGATCCGGTTAAAGGCCAGGTTAGCAAATGTAATATGTGTGTTGATCGTTTAGAGGTCGGCTTAAAGCCAGCGTGTGTATCAGCCTGTTTAGGTAATGCATTAAATTTTGGTGTGATTGAGAATACACCAGAGAATAGAGAACAGGCGAAAGTAGAAATTCCCGGGTTTCCTCGAACTGATATCACAAATCCAAATATTCGTTTTCAACAGACACGTGATATGCCGAATGAAATGACGCGTACCGATAGTATGGCGGTTAAATATCATAAAGATATTAATACAGGTGTATTTGAGCCCGTTGTAGACAAAAAGAAAGGACTTAAACGTAGTTGGAGTTTTAATAAACTAAGATCACGTGAAGATCCATTGGTTATTTTTACACTGGTTTCTCAAGCGGTTATCGGTGCATTCTTATTTATGTTTCTAGGAAATATTGCAGGGATAGAAGCAGTTGTACAGATTGTTAATTCTTCAGCATACCTGCCAATGATTTTTGTTATGTTAGGTATGCAAACTGTTGCGTTGTTTTTATCAACTATGCATTTAGGTAAACCACTGCGTTTTTACAGAGCGTTTAACAATCTTAAATACTCACCTGTAAGTAGAGAAGTAGCGGGTATTGCTGTTTTCTTTAATAGTCTTGGTGCTCATTTTATTGCAGTGCTGGTTAATTCGCAAATAGGAGGAGGTGAGCTGCTACAACAGGTGGCTACCATCTTTGCATATGCAGCTGCTATATCAGGGCCCGTTGCGATTTATTTTATGCATAAGATTTATCGTATTGAAGCACGTCCTTTCTGGAATCATTGGCAGGTGTTAACTTCGTTTTATGGGAATATGTTCTCTCTTGGCAGTTTGATTACAGGATTGTTTTTTGTACCCATTTTTCTTTTTAATAATTTACCTGTTACACATTTATTACAGTTAATAGCCGGATTAATGATAATTGGTCTTGTGGTTGAATTAACAGGACATTATTTTCATGCTAAACACATGAATGTAAAAGGACGTGAAGGTGCGGTGTCTTATTATGAGCAGGTAACCACTTTTGGTAAAACTAATCTGTTAAGACATATTTTGTTATTAACTAATATATTCGTTCTAATGGCTTTAGTGTCTTTGGAACAAATTACGTTTATATCATTCGTAGTATGGGCAGTATTAGCATTAAGTGTTTTGTTTACTTCGGTAATTAGTCGAGCCATGTTTTATGTAATGGTTGTACCAACTACTATGCCAGGTGCGTTTTTCTGGAAAAATAAAGGTTTCGAAGAGCATGCACGTGAAACAGGTTTAGCAAGCAGCGTACAGGCTGGTATTGTTGCAGATACACATTAACTTAATATATTGAAAAATTTATACAGGAGCTGTTATGGCAGGAAAAATATACTATCCAAATATGCAAACTCAAACGACGCTTGTTGATGACGTAGAGATATTACTTGATGGTGAAGGTTATTTACTTGATCTGGATCAGTGGACTAAAAGTTTTGTCCATGTTCGTGCTGAATATGAAGAATTAGAATTAACAGATGAGCACTGGGAAATAATTGATTATATCCGTGACTATTATGAGCAGAACAATGTTCAGGCGCCTGTTAGAGACATGATCAAACACTTTAAAAAAATCTGGGGCAAGGAAAAAGCCAATACTCGTTATCTACATAAGATATTTCCTTTAGGTGGACCTCAAAAACAGGGTAATCGTCTGGCCGGGGTACGTAAACCTAAGGGGGAGCACTAGTAATACACAATTGAGTCTAGGCTTCAAATAATAAAAATATATGTAGTACAGCAGTAAAAAACAGGGTTAAATTAACCTGATTCTAAGAATGTAAATAATACAGTACAGATGAGTACTCTATATACAGTGTAACAGGTATCTGT
>Ga0316205_10002084_pt1 | contig 22018 bp, 19 predicted proteins | sample 3monthpyrite_MG_FD_204941 | JGI IMG/M metagenome (GOLD analysis project Ga0316205, IMG submission 204941) | Microbial mat bacterial communities from mineral coupon in-situ incubated in ocean water Damariscotta River, Maine, United States -... | ecosystem: Environmental > Aquatic > Marine >... | reverse complement strand
ATTCCACGCGGTCCGCAAGCTCGGTTTTCGATGCCGTAAGCCCGTGAATGCGCAGCCCGTAGGCCACGTTTTCAAAGATGGATTTCGGAAACGGGTTCGGTTTTTGAAACACCATGCCCACCTGCGCCCGCAGGGCCACGACATCAACAGCGGGGTCGTAAACCTCTTGGCCTGCGATTGTTAACGAGCCGTCAAAGCAGCAGATTTGGATCAGATCATTCATCCGGTTGATTGACCGCAGAAAAGTGGATTTGCCACATCCCGAAGGGCCGATCAGGGCAGTGACCTTGTTGGCCTCGATATCCAGATCAATATCAAAGAGCGCTTGTTTGTCGCCATAAAAGACGCATGCGTTCCGGGCAGTGATAAAGGCATGTTCCATTTTTAGAACCTTTGTTCAAGTTTGCGGCGCAGCAGGATTGCAACCAAGTTCATCGCAATCAGAAACGTCAGCAGCACGATGATCGCAGCGGCGGTTTTTTCGGTAAATGCCCGCTCGGGCGCGTCGGCCCAGAGAAATATCTGCACCGGCAGCGCTGTGGCGGGTTCCAGAATGGATTGCGGCACATCGACGATAAAGGCCACCATCCCGATCATTAACAGCGGTGCGGTTTCACCAAGCGCCTGCGCCATCCCGACAATTGTGCCCGTCAGCATGCCGGGCATCGCTACGGGCATCACATGATGAAACACCGCCTGAACCGGCGTGGCCCCAAGCGCCAGTGCGGCCTCTTTGAACGACGGCGGCACCGAGCGGAGAGAAGCGCGCGCGGCAATGATTATCGTGGGCAGGGTCATCAGCGCCAGCACCAGCCCCCCCACCAAAGGCGAAGACCGCGGCAGGCCCATGTAGCCCAGAAATATCGCCAACCCAAGCAGGCCAAACACAATCGACGGTACGGCGGCCAAGTTGTTTATGTTGACCTCGATCAGATCGGAAATCCGGTTCTTTGGGGCAAATTCCTCAAGGTAAATCGCGGCGGCAATGCCGATGGGGAAAGACAGCAGAAAACAAATCGACAACGTGAGTAACGAGCCGACAAAGGCGCTGAGAATACCGGCGATTTCAGGTTCGCGACTGTCGCCGCTGGTAAAGAAACCCCGGTTAAAGACGCGCCGTATTTGCCCCGCTTCCTGCAATTCAGTGGCCCACGCGATCTCGGTATCCGAGATGCGGCGCTGTTTTTCCGGCAACGTGGTGTCAACTTTGCCTTTGATCAGCAAATCCAGATCGTCCGATGCGGTCAGCCACAGGGTTTGCGCGCCACCCAGCAGGGTTGGATCAGCGACAATCGCGCGTTTGATCTCAAACCCGCCCTCGGAACTGACCAAATTATAGAGCTTTTTCTTACCCTTGCGCGTGGTCACCTCCGGAAATCTGTCCCGCAAGCCGGATTTCAGGATTTTATCAAAGCTGGCGCTCGCTATATCCTGCGGATCAACCGCATCCGCGCCCAGATCAACCGTCACCGCAATCTGTGTTTGCCGGATCACGCCCGAGCCATCGCGCAGGATCGTGGCAAACATCAGCGCCAGAAACAACAGCGAGATCAGAATGGCCAAGCGCCCGGCCCATTGAAACCGCTGCTCGGCACGGTGGCGGCCCTTCAGGTTAAAGCCCGCCCTGTTGGTGAAATTAATCATATTGTTCCCGATATTTCTTGACGATGTGCAAGGCGACAACGTTCAGGCAAAGTGTCAGAACAAAAAGCAGCAACCCCAGAGCAAAGGCCGACAGGGTTTTGGCGCTGTCAAACTCCTGATCGCCAGTCAGAAGGGTTACGATCTGCACGGTGATGGAGGTCACGGCGTCCAGCGGGTTCAGCGTCATTTGTGCGGCTAGTCCGGCAGCCATCAGCACGATCATCGTTTCGCCAATCGCGCGCGATGTGGCCAATAGCAATGACCCGGCAATCCCGGGCAAGGCGGCGGGCAGGATGACGCGGCGGATGGTTTCCGATTGCGTGGCCCCCAGCCCCAATGAGGCATCGCGCAGGGATTGCGGCACCGCGTTGATCACATCATCCGACAGTGATGAGATCAGCGGCACAATCATCATGCCCATGACGGCCCCCGCCGCCAACGCACTTTCCGAGGCAATTTCCAGCCCGAACTGACCGCCGGTCATGCGGATGAAAGGGGCCACGGTCAGGGCGGCGAAGAACCCATAGACGACGGTTGGAATGCCTGCGAGGATTTCCAGCGCCGGTTTGATCCAGTCGCGGGCGCGCTTGCTGGCATATTCAGAAAGGTAAATCGCCGATGCCAGACCAAGCGGCGTGGCAACGATCATGGCAATGGCACTGACCAGTAACGTGCCATTGATCAGCGGGATCGCCCCAAAACTGCCCTCGGCCCCCACCTGATCTGATCTGATCGCGGTTTGCGGGTCCCAGTTCAGGCCAAATAGAAATTCGGACACTGGTATTTTCTCAAAAAACCGAAGGGTTTCAAACACCAATGACAAAACGATCCCACCGGTTACCAAAATGGCCGTACCAGCGGCCGCAGCCATAAGGAAAATGACCAGCCGATCACGCCACTTCGATCTGCCGGTATTGGTAATGTGCAGCATCTGATCCGCCATGTCGGTGATTTTCCCCGAAAGGTCACCCTGAACCGGTGAGATGCCGGTTCAGGGTAAAGTGGCTTACATCGAAAGCGGATTAAGATTGTTGATCTTGTCGGCCCATTGCTGGCGCTCTTCTTCGCTCAGCGGGATCAAGCCCTTGTCAGTCAGATACCCCTCCTCGCCCCAGGCATCTTCCGAGGTGAATTCAGCCAGAAACTCGGCCATTCCCGGCACCACGCCGACATGCGACTTCTTGACGTAGAAATAGAGCGACCGGGCAATCGGATAGCCGCCACCAGCGATCTCCTCAAAGTCCGGTGCAACGCCCTCGATGATCGAGCCCTGAACCAGATCGCTGTTTTGCTCCAGAAAGCTGTAGCCAAACACGCCAAACGCAGCCGGGTTCGCGTTGAGTTTCTGAACAATCAGGTTGTCGTTTTCGCCCGCCTCAACATAGGCGCCATCGGCGCGAATGGTGTGGCACAGCGATTTGTATGCCGATTTGTCGGATTTCTTCAGCGCCTTCACCCAGTCAAAGGTTTTGCACCCCCCCTCCATCGCCAGTTCGGCAAAGGCATCGCGGGTACCCGATGTGGGCGGCGGCCCCAGAACTTCGATCTTCACCGTGGGCAGATCAGGATTGATCTGATCCCAGGTCTCAAAGGCATTGGGCTGTGTCGTGCCATCTTCCATCGGCACATCCTTGGCCAGCGCCAGATAGATATCCCGCAGGCTCAGCTCAATCTGGTCACTGGCGGTGGAGTTTGCCAATACGATGCCATCAAAACCGATCTTGGCCTCGACGATGTCATCAACACCGTTTTGCGCACAAAGTGCGACTTCCGAGGCTTTGATCCGGCGCGAGGCGTTGGTGATATCCGGGGTTTCAAGCCCGGCACCGGCGCAAAAAAGTTTCAGCCCGCCACCCGATCCGGTGCTTTCAACAATCGGTGTTTTGAAATCAGTGGACTTGCCAAAACGCTCGGCCACAGTGGTTGAAAACGGGAAGACCGTGGACGAGCCAACAATGTTGATTTGGTCGCGGGCAATCGCGGGCGCAGCTGCGGCAAGGGTAAGCAGCGCTGTGGCTGCCATGGGCATCAGACGAACAGACATGTGGTGTCTCCTTGGGATATCAAAACGCTCCTTAAGGAGCGTGGCCTTTGTCGACGGCAGATGATTCAGGAGTACGACAGCTGTGTAACAGTTTGATGACAGGTCAGCTTAATTTCGGAAGATCGACAGGCAGATAAACGCTAAAGGTTGACCCCACACCAAGCGTGCTTTCGATCACCAATTTTCCGCGGTGGCGCACCAAAATGTGTTTGACGATTGCCAGCCCCAACCCCGTACCGCCCACATTGCGCGACCGGCTTTTGTCGACCCGGTAGAACCGTTCCGTCAGACGTGGGATTTCGGCCTCCGGGATGCCCTCACCTTCGTCGGTTACTGAAATGAAAATTGCCTTTCGGCTTAGGGGGTTATCGCCCTCGACAACCTGCGCGATCAGGCTGACGGCGCCGTTTTCGCGGCTATAATTGATTGCATTCTCAAGCAGATTAATGAAGACGCGCAGCAAATCATCACGCTTGCCCAATACGTCAGGCAGATCTGTCGCTATCTGCAGCTCAACCTTTTTACCCCGTTCGTTTGCAAGCCCGGACACGGTTTCGCAAGCCTGCTGCAGAACCTGGATGATATTCACGCGTTTTGTCACGTCGCGACTTTCTTTGGCCTCGACCTTGGAGAGTGACAAAAGATCGGTCACCAGATTGGTCATCCGCGCGACTTCTTTTTCCATCAACCCAAGGAAAAAACCGCGTGTTTCGGTATCCATATCCTCGGCATCCTGAAGCGATTCCACAAAGCCCGAAATCGCTGTCAGCGGTGAGCGGATTTCATGCGATACGTTTGCCACAAAATCGCTGCGCATGGATTTGGCTGTGCGCACCGGGGTCAGGTCTTCAAATGTCAGAACAAAAAGGGTGTCAGAACTGTTCGGCGTAGGATCCAGAATATTTGCTGTTACGGTGTATTCGCGTTGATTGTTGCCGACCGCGAACATCTTTGCTGTCCTTTCAGCATTAGATTGTACCGTCTTGCGCAGCAATTTCTTCAGGCCGGTGCCTTTGAGCCATAAGGTTTGGGCATCCTCTCCGACCTGGGCGGAAGGAAAGCCATTCAACGATCTTTTGTTGGCAAGAACGACAGTTCCTGTGCCATCCACAACAAGAACAGGAATTGATATTTTTTCGATTACCTCTGCAAAGTTGATCACGTGCACCTCAAATCCTTTTTGTCAGGTAACGTATGCCTAAATAGTTGAATAAACAAAAGTTGGCCAAATACCTGGAGGCTTGGCCCCCGATTTTAGCAGAAATTCTAAATGGCGAGGTACATCTGGGATGGCTAGACCCTCGAAACGCGCTGCTTCAGCGGTTGTTTTGCTCAGAAGATCCTACACTGGGCATGGTGCAGAACAATGTCAAAAAGGGCTCTCCTTCCTCTTTCGCCGTATGTTTCATGAATCTCCGGTGTTGCCGTCGTAGGCTCATCGGTGTCACAAAGATTGCCGGTGCCGTTTCATGATTTCGAGCACTGTGTTTTTCGAAATACCCAGATCACGTGCAATCCAGCGATATGATCGGCCGTCCTTCACAGCCTGAATAACTCCCGGCGCGAGCTTATCGGATTTTGGGCGCTGTCCTGGTTGGCGGCCCAATTTCTTACCCCTGGCGCGGGCGGCAGCGAGGCCGGATTTGACGCGCTCGCTGAGTAAATCACGTTCGAACTGGGCAACGCCAGCCAGCATGGTGGCCATCATTCGGCCGTGGGGCGTAGCGAGTTCGAAGGTCATGCCACTCATAGCGACAACCGAGACTTTCCAGCCTGCCAATCTGTTGAGGGTGTCCAGCAAGTCCTGGGTCGAGCGGCCCCACCGGGACAGCTCGGTGACAAGAACCGCATCGATCTGCCTCGCCTGCGCTAGATCGATAATCCGGTTGCGGGCGGCACGATTGGCGGACACGCCCGAGGCGGTTTCCTTGAAGACCCCAACGACGTCATATCCACTGCGTTCGGCAAAAGCGGTCAATTCCGACACCTGCCGCTCGCAGGACTGGTCCGAAGTGGAAACCCGGGCGTAGATGGCAGCGCGCTGTCCCAATTGAACCCCTTTGGAATTTGGCCTTGCAAGTCGTTGATTTTTCTGGTGCGAGAATTGTCCCGAACAGACTAATGTTTAACAAGGACAATCTTAAATGCCAAGACGCCAGATTTTGACAGAGCGCAGCCGCGCAGCACTCTTTGATTTGCCGACAGATGAACCTTCATTGCTGCGGCACTATACATTGGCTGATGACGACATCGAGCATACTTTTGGATAATTACAGCGATTGTTTCAAACAATCTCTGAGCCTATTTTTCACGCATGTCAGCCTAATTTTTAAGCGATTACGCAAACGCTTGGCAAACCAAGTTTCATTCTCGGCCTTTGCTTGCTCGCTGTGAAAAATCAAGCCACGACTTATCTGTTCCGATGTGAAGAGGCCGGCGTGACTGCACATATTCCCATAGATCCTGCGCCTGTGATTCAGCGCGCTCGAGGGTTGCTAAATATTAATGCGCATCGAGCGTTAGGTGATGTCACGCGGTTAAAGAATTTACGCCAACAAGGGTCGTTTCGCTCGATATTTCCACGTGCCATGGGCGGGAATGTTGAAGCCGTTATCATTAATACAGCGGGCGGTGTGACGGGAGGGGATCAGTTTTCAACGACTGTCACAGCCCATGAAGACGCCAAGATCAGTTGTACGACACAAGCTGCCGAACGCATCTATGGCGCGCCGGATTTGAACGCGGGCTCAATCCAGACGACGCTGGTTGCTGAACAAGACGCGCAACTTTATTGGCTGCCACAGGAAACGATCGTGTTTGATCGGGCTCGCTTGCGGCGGGGGCTTGATGTGCATTTACATCCCAGTGCTAGGTTTCTGATGGTTGAGCCGCTTGTGTTCGGACGCGAAGCGTCGGGTGAAACCCTGCGGTCCGCCAGTTTGGATGACCGTGTGTCTATTACCTCCGCGGGGCGGCAGATTTACTTGGACCGGATCAAGATGGGTGGTGATATCGCCAGCCAACTTGGGCGTCCCGCTATAGGCGATGGGGCGCGGGCTATGGCCAGCATCGTTTTGGCCGGCCCGAATGCTAAGCCGTTTCTTGATCCTGTTCGCGCGCTATTGCCGACTTGCGCGGGCGCCAGCCTGTTGTCCGAAACGGTTCTTGTCGTGCGCATCCTCGCCGCTGACAGCTTTGTCTTGCGCACCACCCTTTTGCCGATCCTGAACTTACTAACAAACGATGCCGTACCTAAGAACTGGAGACTTTGACATGCAGTTGACCCCTCGTGAAAAAGACAAGTTGCTGGTGGCCATGGCCGCAGAGGTGGCGCGCAAACGTTTGGCGCGGGGTGTAAAGTTGAACTACCCCGAGGCGATTGCGTTGATAACCGATGCTGTCGTTGAGGGCGCGCGCGATGGGCGGTCCGTGGCTGATATGATGGAGGCGGGGGCGCATATCGTCACCCGCGCCCAATGCATGGAGGGCATCGCCGAGATGATTCACGATGTGCAGGTTGAGGCGACGTTTCCTGACGGCACCAAGCTTGTCACTGTTCACAACCCTATCCGATAGGAGACACAGATGATCCCCAAAATGATTCCGGGCGAACTTTTCCCCGCTGACGGCGACCTGATCCTGAATGAAGGCCGTGAAGCGATTACGTTAATGGTGGCTAATACGGGCGATCGGCCTGTGCAGATCGGCAGTCATTATCATTTTGCCGAAAGCAACGGTGCGTTGGATTTTGATCGTGACGCTGCCCACGGGCGGCGCCTCGACATTGCACCCGGCACGGCTGTGCGGTTTGAACCGGGGCAGCGACGCGAGGTGAACTTAATTGAGATATCAGGCGCGCGGCGCGTCTTTGGATTTAACAATAAAGTCATGGGGGATCTGTAGGATGGCCACGTCGATTTCACGCAGCGATTATGCCGCAATGTTTGGCCCTACTGTAGGCGATAAGGTGCGCCTTGCGGACACGGATTTGATCATCGAAGTCGAGCGCGATCTGACCGCTGAGCGTGCCAATGGCGGCAACGGTCGAACCTACGGCGAAGAGGTGAAATTCGGTGGCGGTAAAGTCATCCGCGATGGGATGGGGCAATCTCAGGCGACGCGCGCGCAAGGTGCGGTGGATACGGTCATCACCAACGCGCTGATCGTGGATCACAGCGGAATTTATAAGGCCGACGTTGGCCTGCGCGGTGGGCGCATTCACAAAATCGGCAAAGCTGGCAATCCTGATACCCAACCGGGCGTAAATATTATCGTCGGTCCCGGCACCGAAGTTATAGCTGGTGAAGGGCGGGTTTTGACGGCGGGTGGGTTTGACAGCCATATCCATTTCATTTGCCCGCAGCAGATCGAGGACGCACTCCACTCTGGTTTGACCACGATGCTCGGTGGCGGTACGGGGCCGGCGCACGGCACGTTGGCAACCACATGCACACCCGGTCCGTGGCATATCGGACGCATGTTGCAAGCGGCAGATGCTTTTCCAATGAACCTTGCGTTTGCAGGCAAAGGTAATGCGAGCCAGCCTGACGCGCTGGTGGAAATGGTGAATGGCGGGGCCTGTGCGCTGAAACTGCATGAGGATTGGGGCACCACGCCTGCGGCGATTGATTGTTGTTTATCCGTCGCTGATGACATGGACGTTCAAGTCATGATCCACACTGATACGTTGAATGAAAGTGGCTTTGTCGAAACGACTGTGGCGGCCATGAAAGGTCGTACGATCCATGCGTTTCATACCGAAGGTGCAGGTGGGGGACATGCGCCTGATATCATCAAGATTTGCGGCGAAGAACATGTTTTGCCGTCGTCTACCAACCCGACACGCCCCTATACGGTGAACACGCTCGAGGAACATCTGGACATGTTGATGGTGTGTCATCACCTCGACAAATCCATCCCCGAGGATGTGGCCTTCGCCGAAAGCCGTATCCGTCGCGAGACGATTGCCGCCGAGGATATCTTGCACGACATGGGCGCGTTTTCGATCATTGCGTCCGACAGTCAGGCCATGGGCCGTGTGGGCGAGGTTTTGATCCGCACATGGCAGACGGCGGATAAGATGAAGAAACAGCGCGGACGTTTGGCCGAGGAAACCGGCGAGAACGACAATTTTCGCGTGCGCCGCTATATTTCGAAATACACAATCAACCCCGCGGTTGCCCATGGGATCAGTCATGAGATTGGCAGTATTGCCGAGGATAAGCGTGCCGATCTGGTGCTGTGGAACCCTGCGTTCTTTGGTGTGAAACCTGAAATGGTTTTGATGGCGGGGACGATTGTCTGCGCGCAGATGGGCGACCCGAACGCATCAATCCCCACGCCGCAGCCTGTCTATTCGCGGCCCATGTTCGGTGCGTTTGGGCGGTCCGTAGAACACTCGGCTGTTTGTTTTGTGTCTGCGGCGGCGCAGGCCAATGACATCGGCACAACGCTGGGCTTGGCCAAGCAAACCATAGCCGTGCAAAACACCCGCAATATCGGCAAATCCGATTTGATCCACAACACCGCCACCCCCCACATGGAGGTGAACCCAGAGACCTATGAGGTGCGTGCAGATGGCGAACTCCTCACCTGCGAACCCGCCACGGAATTGCCCATGGCCCAGCGGTATTTCTTGTTCTAATGGCCGACTTCACCACTCAGAAAATCCGCAAAGCGGGGACTTGGACGGGGGCGTTTTCGCTGTGCGTGCTGACCTATGACGCGCGTTTTCTGCGACGCAAGGTCATCAAGACCACGCAAGGCGAGACGCTGTTAGTGGATTTGGCGCATACCACGTCGCTGGATCATGGCGACGCGTTCGAACTGGTCGATGGTCGCGTAATCGAAATCATTGCCGCCGAGGAGCCCCTGTTGGAAATCACGGGTGATCTGGTGCAGTTGGCGTGGCACATCGGCAATCGCCACACGCCCTGCCAGATCAAAGCAGAGCGATTGTTGATTCAAGATGATCCTGTGATTGGGCATATGTTGGAACATCTTGGGGCGACTGTCCGAAAGGTCCACCAAGCTTTCACCCCAGAAGGCGGCGCATATGGACACGGGCGCACGCATTCACATGAACACGTGGCGACGGCTCATGACCACGAACACTGACATCCTCACGCTGTCGCAATTGCTGTCGCCCAGCTTTCCAGTTGGCGGCTTTGCCTATTCGCACGGGCTGGAAACCGCGATCAAAGAGGGCGCGATCAGGTGTGCTGCTACACTGGAAGCGTGGCTGTCAGACGTCTTGCAGTTTGGCGGCGCGCAATCGGATGCTGTTTTGTTGAATATGGCCTACGGTGGGGACGCTGTTGCAGTTGATGTACAGGCGCGCGCTTTTGCCAGTTCCGCCGAGCGGTTGAAGGAAGCCGATCTGCAGGGGGCGGCATTTTGTGAAACGGTTCAAGCCGTTTGGGACATTGATTTGGGGCGGCTTTGCTACCCCGTTGCAGTGGGTCGCGCGGCGGGGGTGATGAAGCTTGACCCTGAGCTGTCCACGGCGATGTATTTGCAAGCCTTTATTGGGAACCTCGTTGCGGCGGCAATACGATTGGTGCCACTGGGCCAAGTTGATGGCCAGAAGGTGCAGAGAGCGTTGAAGCCTCATTGCGCGACGATTGCCAAGGCGAGCGCCAACGCCACGCTCGGCGATCTACACAGTTGCACATGGGCGTCGGACATTGCGGCCATGCGTCACGAAACTCAATATTCACGCGTATTTCGGAGCTAGATCAATGACATCACAAAACGGCCCCTTACGGATCGGCATTGGTGGCCCCGTTGGGGCGGGCAAAACCACATTGACGGCGGCACTGGCGCGGATGCTGCACCCGCAGGTGTCTATCGGTGTGATCACCAATGACATCTACACACAAGAAGATGCCGAGGCGTTGATGCGAATGCAAATCTTGCCCCAGGCCCGCGTGATAGGTGTGGAAACGGGGGGCTGTCCGCATACGGCGATCCGCGAGGATGCATCAATCAATCTGGCAGCGATTGCTGAAATGCACGGGCGGCATGCCGACCTGGAAATCGTGCTGATCGAGAGCGGGGGCGACAATCTGTCGGCGACGTTCAGTCCTGAATTGGCCGATGTGACGGTCTATGTGATCGATGTGGCTGCGGGCGAAGAAATCCCGCGCAAAGGCGGGCCTGCGATCACGAAATCTGATGTTCTGGTTATTAACAAAACTGACCTTGCGCCCCATGTTGGGGCATCGCTTGAGGTGATGGAGCGGGACGCGACCAGCATGCGCGCAGGCAAACCGTTTGTGTTCACTAGCTTGCGTGGCGGCAAGGGCGCCAACGAGGTTTTAGGGCTGTTGGCGCAGATTGGCGGCTTTAATGTGCCCAGCGTTTAGACCGAAACCTGTTGGTACAGCGTGTCTTGATCAAGATCGTCAGCACGCTTGTTCAACACCACTTCGCCGCGTTTCATCACAGTGAATTCGTCACCCAGATCATAAGCGAAATCAAAAAACTGCTCGACCAGAACAATCGCCATGTCGCCCTGTTCACACAGAATGCGGATTACGTTGCGGATCTGCTGGATTATGTTGGGCTGGATGCCTTCTGTTGGCTCGTCGAGCAGCAATACTTTGGGGCGCGTGATCAGTGCCCGTGCAATGGCGAGTTGTTGTTGTTGTCCGCCGGACAGATCTCCGCCTCGCCGTTCAGCCATGTCGCGCAACACAGGGAACAGATCATAGATGTGATCGGGAACCGCGTGATCGGCTTTGCCCAGACAGGCGAACCCTGTTTGAAGGTTTTCAACCACACTCATCATTGGGAACACCTCGCGGCCCTGCGGCACATAAGCGATGCCCACCTTAGCGGCGTCAAAGGCGTTCAGGTGGTCGATGGGTTTGCCATCAAGCGTCATGGTGCCGCTCGCATAGGGATGACGCCCTGCTATCGCTTTCAAAAGGCTGGTTTTGCCGACGCCATTGGTGCCCATCACCGCCGTGACTTCGCCAGATTTCGCGTTCAGGGACACGCCGTTCAGGATTTGGCTTTGCCCATATTTCAGAGTGAGATTTTCGACGTTCAGCATATTTTAGCGCCCCAGATAAACGTCAACGACGTCTTGGTTTTTAGTGACATGATCAAGGCTGCCTTCGGCCAGAACAGCGCCTTGGTGCAGCACCGTGACCTTGCAATTCAAACGGCGCACAAATTCCATATCGTGTTCAACGACCACCACGGCACGGGTTTTGGCGGCGCGCACCAGCAGGTCGGTTGTGTGTTCGCGTTCAGACGGCGACATGCCCGCGGCGGGTTCATCCACAAGCAACAAGCGCGGGTCTTGTGCCAACAGCATCCCGATCTCGAGCCATTGTTTTTGCCCATGACTGAGCGCACCCGCGATTTGATCGAGCGCCTCCGTCAGCCCGATTTCATTGCTAATCTCGCGCACGCGGTCCTCGCGGTCATCCACGCGACGCTTGAACAGTAGATCAAACGGACCACGGGGATTTTTCAGGGCCATAACAATGTTCTCGCGCACGGTTTGTGCCTCGAAAACAGTCGGCTTTTGGAACTTGCGACCAATCCCGTTTTGCGCGATCTGGCTTTCGCTCATCCCCAGCAAAGACACGGATCGTTCGCCAAAGATCACGCGCCCTTCGTCGGGTTTGGTTTTGCCCGTCAGGATATCCATGAAGGTGGTTTTGCCTGCCCCGTTGGGGCCAATGACAGCGCGCAATTCAGGCTCGGCGATCTGGATAGACAGGTTGTTGATGGCTTTGAACCCATCAAAGCTGACACTGACGCCCGAGACTTCGAGAAGGGTGTTCATGCCTTATCTCCTTTGCGGGTTTGCAAGAGATCGAACAACCCGCCGATGCCTTTGGGGAAGAATAGTGTGACCGCAACGAAGGTGAGGCCAAGGAGAACCAGCCACCAGTCCGTCCATTGGATGACATAGAAGCCGAGGTTGATGTCAGGGGCTTTGCCGCCCGTGAACCACGAAGACATAAGTGACACGATCGCAGCGCCAATCACCGCACCATACAAACGACCCCGCCCACCGATGGCCACCCAAACTGCCAGATAGATCGAAGCGATGGGCGCGATTTCGGCGGGGTTGATGATGCCTGCTTGCGGATAATACAGCGCGCCTGCGATGGCGGCGACGATCGCGGTAATGGTGAAGACGAACAATTTATAGCTTTCCACGTGATATCCGAGGAAGCGCACGCGGGCCTCGTTGTCACGAATGGCGCGGATGACGGAGCCGAACTTGCCTGATGTCATCCAAGCGAACAGTAAATACCCCGCGCCAAGTGCTGTGGCAGACGCCCAGAAAAACCAAAGGGACAAGGTGGCTTGGGACACGGCCTCAAGACCCGGAATATTTTGCAGGCCGGACAAGCCGTTATTACCGCGCAGGCCTGTGTCGTTTTGGAAGAAATAGAGCGATAACGCCAAGGTCATCGCTTGGGTCAGAATAGACAAATACACCCCTGTGACACGGCTGCGAAACGCCAACCAGCCAAAGACCAGTGCCAGCAGACCGGGCACCAAAACAACGGCCAAAAGCTGCAGCGTAAGCGAATGGGAAAACGCCCAGATCATCGGAAAGTCCGAACCGCCGACAACGCCGAATATTTGCGTGCCGATGGCATTCGTGATCTCATCCGGCGTGGGCGGGAGAACGCTGTTTTCGAGCGAAGAGACAATGATATCCTCGGTGCGCGCATACATCAGCCACATGCCGATGGCGTAGCCGCCAATACCAAAAAAGGCGAAATGCCCAAGGCTGAGGATTCCGCAATACCCCCAGACAACGTCCATCGCGATGGCAACAAGGCAGAGACATAACGTCTTGCCGAGGGTCTTGAGGAACGAGGTCGAGATGAGGGCGGTGCCCGAGGCTTCGCTGAGGATCGTCACGACGATGGTGAAGAGCGACAGGCCCAACAGGAACCACAAAACGGATGGGTTCTTAGCGATAAACGAACGTTCCATACTCAATCTCCTGCCGCGCGGCCCTTGAGGGCGACGATGCCTTTGGGGCGAAACTGGATGAACAGAATGACGAACAGGATCATATCGGTTTGCGCGGCCAAGGTGTTGGACGGGTTCAACCACTCAATGCCCTTTTGGCCAAAACCAATCATCGCGGCCCCCGCCAAGGTGCCCCAAACATTGCCGACACCGCCGACCACGACGGTCATAAAGCTTTGCACGATGTAATCAGACCCCATTTCAGAGGTGACTTTGGCATAAAGCCCGATGGCCACCCCTGCGATCCCCGCGATGCCAGAGCCAAGGCCGAAGGTCATCATGTTGATGCGGTTCGGATTGATTCCCATTGATGACGCCATGCCGGGGTTTTGGGTGACGGCGCGCACCTCAAGCCCCAATCGCGTGCGTTTGAGGATGTAGAGGATCAGCGCCAGAAAGATCAGGGCCATGGCGAAAATTGCGATACGGATAAAGCTGATCTGGATAACGTCATTGACCACCCAAGCACCTGCCAACCAGTCGGGCGACGTCAGCGGGCGGGCCTGCGTGCCAAAGATATTCTTGGCGATCTGTTGCAGCGCGATCGAGATGCCGAAGGTCGCGAGCAAGGTTTCGAGGGGGCGATGATACAAGCGACGGATCACCAAACGCTCCATTGCCACGCCCGCCGCAAAGGTCACCGCGAAAGCCAGCGGCAAGGCGACGATGATCGATACTGTGTAATTGGGGATGAACAATTGTACTACGTAGCCCGTATAAGCGCCCATCATGATAAATTCGCCGTGGGCCATGTTGATGACGCCCATCACGCCGAAGGTGATCGCAAGGCCGATGGCCGCGAGGAAGAAAATTGAGGCCAGCGACAACGCGTCGAGTGTAAGATCAACCGCTTGGGCCGAGGCCACACGGGTTTCAACAGAGGCGAGAGCGGCGGTGGCGGCGGTTGTGATGTCGGGGTTTTGTTCTGAATAAAGTGTGTAGAAGACGTGGGCGGTTAGGGCTGCTTCGCGCACTTCGTCGGTGATCAAGGTGGGGACTGCTCCGCTTGCCGCCAACGCTGCGTAGGCCGCCACGCGATTAGCAGGATCATCCATTTGCACCAAAGGCAGGCCACCGATGCGCCCCTCGACGATGTTGCTTTCTAGTGCCTGCTTGATATCGGCAGCGGTTTGGCGGGCAGGCGCAAGGTTTGCGTCGACCAAGGCGGCGTAAGATAGGTCCGGATTTATGAATGGATCACGGATGGTGGCGATATTGCCGTCGGGTGCGGTTGCGGCAACACCTCCGGTCTTAGTGAGGATTTGGTTCAGGACAGCGCGGGCCTCGACGGATGTATCAGTCGCAAGGCTGTTGATGGCAGCGATCCGGTCGGCAGGATTTTCGGCAAAGCGTGCGGACAAGAAGTTGGCGAGCTGGATTTTTCGGGCCTTCAGGGTGGCATCCACTTCGCCGTCGATAGATGCCAGAAGTGGTGCAAGCTGTGCGGCTTCTGGGCGGCGCGCAATCGAGGCAACGGCGGTTTCACGACGGGTCAGCTCGGGGTCGATCAGTTGGAACTGGACCAATGCCGTGCCGATCACCCGGCGCACGCCGCCGTTAGGCTTGAGCTGGGTGAAATCATCGACAGGCGCAGTGGATTGAACACCCGTGTCGATATCTGTCAGGGTCAGACTGTCGTCCGCTTCGACACCGATGAAAAATATACCATCACCACGCTGCCAGACGTTCTTCTCAGCCCATTGTTCCAGAAAGTCAGTTGTTTGTGGCAAGCCAGAGGCTACCAGATCATCCAGGGCCACGCTGACTGAATTGCGTGACGGGCTGGCGATTTCTTCGCCGTGGGTTTGCAGGATGGACTGCAAGGTTTGGGCGGAGGCCGCCAGCGCAGTGCCGAGCAACATCATCAAGGCAAGGATGGTATGGCGCATATTTTTCTTTCAATATTCGACATTAAAACAGGCGCACGAAGATCCCCCCGTACGCCTGAAAAAAGTTTTAGTAGTTGGACGTCAGCTGAACGCAGGTCTCGGTCTCGGTGTTGTACATCCCGCAGCCGAGGTCTTTCCAATCAGACACCAATACGGCGGAGTCTGGCAGGAAGTCGGTCCATGCATCGCCAGGAACTTCGGTTGTCTGAGAGATGATGTCGAATTGTCCGTCAGCGGTGATTTCACCGATCAAAACAGGCTTGGCGAGGTGGTGGTTGGGCAGCATCACGGCTGTACCACCTGTGAGGTTCGGAAATTCCTGCCCGTACATCGCTGTGCGCACTGCGTCGACGTCCGTAGTGCCAGCCGCCTCAACTGCAGCAACCCACATGTTGAAGCCGATGTAGTGGGCTTCCATTGGATCATTGGTAACGCGATCTTCACCGGCAAAAGCCTGCCAAGCCTCGATGAAGGCTGTGTTGGCGTCGGATTCTGCGGACATGAAGTAGTTCCAAGCAGCCAAGTGACCCACGAGGTTGGTCGTATCAAGGCCGGAAAGTTCTTCTTCACCCACGGAGAATGCAACAACGGGAATGTCGTCCGCAGAAATACCCGCCGCCGCGAGTTCTTTATAAAAGCCGATGTTGGCATCACCATTGATCGTGGAAATCACGCCAACCTGTTTGCCGTCTTCGCCCAAAGCCACAACGTCCGCCACAATAGTCGCCCAGTCGGATTGACCGAATGGCGTGTAGTTCACGAAGATATCCTCGGACGCGATGCCGTTGTCTTGGAGGTATTGTTCAAGGATATTGTTTGTGGTTCTGGGATAGACATAGTCTGTGCCGAGCAGAGCAAATTTCTCGACCCCCAGTTCTTCCAAGAAATAATCAACCGCTGGAATGGCCTGTTGGTTCGGCGCCGCGCCTGTGTAGAAAACGTTGCGCGAAGATTCTTCGCCTTCATACTGAACCGGGTAGAACAGCAAACCGTTCAATTCTTCGATGACAGGCAAAACGGATTTACGTGACACGGATGTCCAGTTGCCAAAGATGACATCGACTTCATTAACGGTCAGCAATTCCCGCGCCTTTTCAGCGAACAGGGGCCAATCAGATGCAGGATCGACAACAACCGCTTCGATCTGACAGCCCAAGACCCCACCGGCTGCGTTTTGTTGCTCGATCAGCATCAGCATGGTGTCTTTCAAAGTTGTCTCGGAAATGGCCATCGTGCCGGAAAGTGAGTGAAGCACGCCAACCTTGATCGGTTCAGCGCAGTCCGCCAATGCCAATGCAGCAGTACTAAATGTGGATAGCGAAGTTGCGCACAGCGATGCGAGCAGTGTTTTACGATTAATCAAAGGATAGACCCCCTAGTTTCGCTGCGCGTACGATCCCGATACTAGGCAGGGCCCAGCGGTCATGGTAAGCGGATTACGCAGCTCTTACGTTGCAGCCATGCGAGGGTCGTTTTCTGCCAAGATTGCACCCTCGCGTGACATTGAAGTGCCCAGATGCGGACAGACAGATCGTTGAACTTGGTGAGCTGAAGTTGAAGCGCTCCGATCATAAATGAGCTGGGTGTGCGAGGTTTTGGTGAAAACTTCACCTTTTCGAAAGTCGCCGCCTAAAAATGAAGCGCTAATCAAATGCCGCACTGCGGCGAGGCGTCAGTTCGGCAATCACTTCAAGTAATTTAATCAAATGAAAGGCACTTGTCGTGCGGTGGTATGGATCACTGGTCGCGCGCGAAGCGCCTTCATCTCTTTATGCTTGGTGAATATCGAATTTTTGTGCGCAAGATATTGTCTTGGCTTTAGCGGTATTTACGTACTGAAGGGCCCCTTGAAACGCTTGTATTCCTTACAAAGCAACCGCAAACGAAAAGAGTTGCAAAGTCCGCTTTGTTCGCAGTCTGAGAATTGACGGCTGTACCTTGCTGCGTTCTGCATGAATGGCCGGTCTTCGCGCTGCGCAGCAGCACCGGAATTTACGCGCTCGCAGCATTACTTGCGCTGCGAGCGCACGCAGCGAGAAAAATGAATTCACGTTTGGGCTCTTCGGTAACATTTGCTGCACGTTGCATGAACGGCGGCTTTGACGTTTGCGTAGAATTTCACGTTCGTCTGTAAGCGCTCCCGTTAAGTCAGCGTCGTTGACATAATGAACCTTACGCACCGTCAGTAATTGACCTGTTCGAAGCCGTAGTTTCCTTCATAGTCGCGCCAATCAACGAAGACCGATCGATGGTAAATGCTCGGGCAATTGTACCCCCATCTTTCAAGGCCAATATGTGCCTCGGGTAGAGCTGCGGGAGCAGATCGAGCCCATGAAAAATCGCCTTGGGTTCCATAGATGCCAAGGTAAATGGTAGCAGATCGGTTGCAGTCACCGTCGCGGCCGGACTCGTTTTGGCGTGCATATCGGACATCATAAACGCGGATTGAGCGTACAAAGTTGAATTCGGGGCCGCTGATGTCGATGTCAGCGCGGTCTTGGACCAACTGGGGTCACTGCATAAAAGTGACAGTATTGTCCGGCTCGTGCGAACGAACGGAGAACTTATGCGGCGTCCTGTAAATCTTGTTTCCGAAGTGGCCTGAGGCGATCTGGGCTGAGTGGTGGGTTCATGTTCCACAGGTAGTCGCCAGTCAATCCGACATGTGCCCAGCCAAGCGGCGCGATGTGTTTGATGATTTCATTTGGGACGACGCCGCCGTTTTTCTTCAGATCACGGATTGAGGCTTCCAGATATTTGGTGTTCCACAGGATGATTGCGGCAACCAGGAAGTTGAGGCCGGACGCCTTGTGGATCTGATGCTCGTAACTGCGGTCGCGCATTTCACCGAGTTGGTTGAAGAAGACCCCGCGAGCAAGAGCGTTTCGGGCTTCGCCTCGGGCCAGGCTTGCGCTGGTTCTTTTCCGCAATTCCAGGCTGCGCATCCACTCCAGGGCAAAGAGGGTCCGTTCCAAACGTCCCAGTTCGCGTAATGCAATTGCGAGTCCGTTTTGTCTGGGATAGGCGGACAAGCTTTTTAGGATCGCCGATGCGGTGGTGGTTCCGGCCTTGATGGAGGTCGCCAGCCTGAGGATTTCGGGCCAGTTATCGACAATGTGACCTGCTTTGATGGTGCCGCCGATGAACGGTGTCATGATGGCCGGGGGTTCCATGCCGGGCAGCAGATACAATTTGCGATCCTTGAAGTTTCGCAAGCGTGGCGCGAAGCGGAACCCCAAAAGATAACACAGGGCAAAGACGTGATCCGTCGCGCCGCCGGTGTCCACGTGATGCTCTTCGATTGCGACGCCTGATTGGTGGCGAAGCAGACCATCCAAAACGAAGGGTGCTTCGCTTTCGGTGGCGGTGATGACCGTCGAATGGAAAGGGCTGAACTGATCGGAGATATGGGTGTAGAACTTGAGACCCGGGGTGCGCCCGTATTTTGCGTTGATATCGGCCGAGGCCTCACCGCGGCCACCGGCCCGGAAGAACTGCCCATCTGAGGATGACGTCATACCGTCCCCCCAGAGTTTGGCCAACGGGAGCTCGCGTTGCATGTCGATCAAGCAGGCCAAGGCGGCTGAATAGGTCTCTTCTCGCAAATGCCAGTCGTGCGCCCACGCGATCTGCCGAGCGGACAGATTATGGGTTGCAGCGGCCATACGGGACACACTCAGATTGACCCCGTCCGCTAAGACCGCGGCGAACAGCGCCTTTTGATCTTCCGCCGGTCTGCCGGAGCGATAATGGGTGAAGCACTTCGCAAATCCGGTCCAGGCGTTCACCTCAGTCAGCAGGTCGGGGATCTTGATTTGTGGCAATTGCCCATAAACCAGTCGGCTCATGGCCGTGGCGGCGTCAGGCGTTTCGGCTTTGATCGGGGTGATGCTCAAGTTCCCTTCGCGAATGGCGACATCCGGCAGCGTCCCAGCTTCGGCCCGGGCCGCGACAACGGCCATGGCCTCCTCAATCTGCAGTTGCCGCTCTGCAAGATAGGTTTCTGCATCCGCCGCGGCGGCGATCGGCAATGATCCCTCGGTACGCAGGATCTCGAAGGTGGCCTTGGGGATGAGCCGATCATCGAAGTTGCGGCGCTGCCGGCTTCCTTCGACCCAGACATCTCCTGCCCGAAGCCGATCGCGCAATTCGAAGTAGACGCAAAGCTCGTATGCGCGCCGGTTGACCTCCCCCGGTGCCGGAAAGATAAACGGGCGCCAGGCCTTCCGGATGAACCCGGTCGGCGGGTTGTCGGGCAGGCTGCGCTTGTTCGCCTCATACATAACGCGCAAAAGATCGACCGCGCGCAGAAGGCTGGCGGCACTGGCCGCCCCTTTGAAGGTGAAGCCCCTTAATATCATGGGCGCAAATTGGCGGGCTGTCTGATATTTTCCGATGAGCTCCGAGTATTTGTCGGGCTTTCCGTCTCCCAGAGCGGTCTCAATTGCGGCCGTCGCACTCTCGATCTCATCCCAATTGGCCGTGTCCAGCATCCCGTTGAGATCGCCGGTTTGCAGGCGCACTGTCAGAGCCTCACGGCAGAAGGTTTTGAGAGACTGCAAGGGGCGGATTATGTCCATCAGGAGCTGGGATGCTTTGTCGGAACTTTGCTGTTCCGCCTTTCGAAAGCTCCGACCCAGCAATTTATCGAACATATCCAATGCAAGGTCGGTGAGCTGTTCTTCCAGCCGCAAACAGGCGGCCGACAATACAGCCCATAGCCGGGGCAAGGCCATACGCCGCAGGTTTTGCACCGTGATCCGCAAGCCTTCGCCGGCCAGACTATCGAGCGCCGATGTCGAGATGTTCTGACGCAAACTGGTGGGCAAGCCGATCTCCCGAACCATCATCAGACGATCAAGAACAGTCCTGATGGATTTGGCCGAGGCTGATTTGGGTGCTGCTTTCAGCCAGCTCAGCATCGACACCTCGCCCGATACAGGTGGCGCAATCAATGCACGCAGGGCGTCGTGGTGATCCGGATGCAGGTCCCGGGTCAGAGCGGAAATCCTGACATTTTCCGCACGCCGGATCGCGTGCCTGACAATCAGTTCAACGGTACGTCGCGCCGGGACCAGAATACGCCGGCGCCTTAGTTCTTCAATCAACGAGATCGCCAAAGGCTCGGCCCGCGGGTCTTCTCCGGCAGATGGTGTCAGCCAATGAACAAGTTCCCGCACGAGGGATCTTGTGAAGGCCTGATATCCGAACCGGGCCATGATTTGCGCGATATGTTCGCGCCGTGACTGCGGGCGCCGATCATAGACCGCGAGATCGGAAGCGCTGGCATCAACCTGATCTGCAAGAAAGGCCAGCATCACGTCGTTGGGTTGTTCTCCAACCTCACGAACCCGTCCGGGATGGCGCAGGTAAGCCAATGACACGGCATAGCCCAGACGGGCGGCAGCTGTTCGCTTTCTGGCGACAGCCTCAATCTCATCCGGGGTGAGCGTGCAGTACATTGCAACCTCTCGATCCTCCGAGGGCGGCGCCATCAACCGAGACCAAAAACTTGCCGTCAAAATTTGTCGCCGTGCCATTAATACCCCTCTTCCCATCGATGTCCGTGAAACGCTCGTTTGGCGGAACGCCCCGTTCCGTCCGCCAATATGGCTTGACAACGGGAAGTCGGACAAGTTGATTTAAGGACGGGAAAACGGACAAGACTATCTTCATGGCAATGATTGGATATGCGCGGGTCTCGACAACAGACCAAAAGCTGGAACCGCAGGTGGATGCGCTCAAAGCCGCGGGCTGCGAGACCGTGTTTGAGGACGTCATCTCCGGCTCCAAGGCCGAACGCCCAGGCTTAAATGATGCGCTGGCATTTCTGCGCAAAGGCGACACGCTCGTCGTCTGGAAACTCGACCGCCTGGGCCGATCCATGAAGCACCTGGTGGAAACCGTGACAAATCTCGGAGGCCGTGCCGTTGGCTTCAAATCGCTGACCGAAGGTGTGGACACAACCACCACCGGCGGCACTTTGGTCTTCCACCTATTCGGCGCACTTGCTCAGTTTGAACGTGACCTCATTGTCGAGCGCACACAGGCCGGATTGAAGGCCGCCGCAACGCGCGGCAGAAAAGGCGGGCGCAAACCTGTTGTCACGCCAAAGAAGCTGGAGCAAGCCAGAGCCCATATCAGTGATGGATTGACTGTCCGAGAGGCCGCTGCGCGCCTCAAAATCAGCAAAACAAGCCTCTATAAAGCCCTCAGGGGCCAGAAATCCGATTGAAACCACGAATGTTCCCGTAAAGTTCGCGCGAGCCGGACAATAAAGTCACTTTTATGCAGTGACCCCTTTCGGCCGAACTTCCTGTTCGCATGGCCAAGCGCGGTGCTGGCCACGATGTCGGCCGATATCGCCAGCAACGTGATGCTGGAACTGCGCCGGACCAATGTCAAAGCCCCCACCGCCACGCAAGAA
>Ga0316205_10002083_pt1 | contig 22023 bp, 24 predicted proteins | sample 3monthpyrite_MG_FD_204941 | JGI IMG/M metagenome (GOLD analysis project Ga0316205, IMG submission 204941) | Microbial mat bacterial communities from mineral coupon in-situ incubated in ocean water Damariscotta River, Maine, United States -... | ecosystem: Environmental > Aquatic > Marine >... | reverse complement strand
GCGGCATCCGGTTGACCAGCGACGGGCGCGCGGCGATGGCCAGGTATGGCAAGGCCAGACCCAGTCCCAACGCGGTGAATATGACGATGACATCGGTTGCGGTGCCGGCCAGCGCAAAGGTGATGGCAGTGCCAAGGAATGGCGCCGAACAAGGTGTTGCCAAAACGGCCGCCAGCAACCCGGTGCCGAAATCCCCGGCATAGCCCGAGTTTGGCCCACTTGCGCCCAGTCGCGTCTGGATCGAAGCGGGCAGCGAAATCTCAAACGCGCCGAACAGATTGGCCGCAAAAACCGCGATCACGATAAACATCAAAGTGACAAAAACCGGGTTTTGAAACTGCACGCCCCAGCCAATCGACACGCCAATCCATTTCAATGCCAGCAAGACTGCCGCCAGGCTCCAGACAAAGGTCAGAACGCCCAGGGCTGAAAACAGGAACCCGTTGCGGGTGATCTGCATGGATTGACCGGATGCCTTGAGCACCGAGGACAGCTTGATCGACAGCACCGGCAGGACGCAAGGCATCACATTCAGGATCAACCCGCCCAGAAAGGCGATCGCGGCCACCGCAATCACCTTGAGAATACCAGCGCGCGCATCCGCTACGGCAAATGGCGGTTCGATGGTGCCCGCATCTGGGGTAAGCGACGCGGTGACGGCGCGGCCGGTGTCGGTGATGGTCAACCGAGGTTGTGCAGGCTCATCTGACCAGGCGTTGATCGGTATCTTCGCCCAGATGTCCTTGCGGTCACGGCTCAGGCGGATGTCCGGCTTGCCAAAGGCCACATATTCACCGAATTCCGGGAAGACATCGACATCGGAAAAAGGCGCCGGGCTTGTGGCCACAACGTAGATGGCAGAGGCACGTTCATCGAGTTTAAAGTCCGAAATGACGATATCACTGTCGTCTGGTTCCGATGGCACACGGCCAACGAATTTCGCAATCAGCGCGGCTGAGTCCGTGTCGATGCCAACGCCCTGTGGCAGTTCCAGGGACAGCTCGAAATCGTTTGGTATGCACACGGTCGAGCAAGTCAAAAGCGATACGCGCCCCCGCAATTGCAGCGCTTGCCCCGGCGCGGCAAGCGAGGCGCGGATAGGCAGGACCACCTGCTTGGAATAGCCGAAATTCTCGATCCCGAAGGCCTCAAACCGTTCCGGCGCGGGCCAAAGAATTTCCGCGGATTCCAGGTTGGCGGAACTGGTCCAGTCTATTTCAGGTGCCAGGCCAACTTCGCCGGGCGTGCGCCAGTATCCCTTCCAGCCCTCGCCAAACTCCAGCTCCAGCCCCAGCGAAACCGTGGCGCTGTCAGGGCCAATGCCGTTTTCCGCCGAGATCAGCCGGGCCGTCACAGCGGTGTTGGCAAAGGTTTCAGATGTCGCAGCACTGGCCGTGCTTGCCGCCATGCTGCCGAGCCAGGCAAGGGTGATCAGCAAAAGCAGGCTGCGCAGCTTGGTGGTCACACGCGTCACGGCTTGGCTCCGGTTCATTGCAGGGCTTCGGGCAGGTTCAACAAGGCGGACTGCAGGTCTGTCACCGGCAGGTCAAGCGCCAGCCAACCGGGCCCACTGCGCGACCCGAGCATGCCCTCAGAGACATCAATGAAGTCCTGAAAGCCCGCCTGTTTCAACGCCTGAAACACGCGGCCGCTGCGCCCACCCGTGGCGCAGATCAATGCGACGGGTTTGCCCGCGGCCATTTCGCGCGCGGCCAACAGACGTGTTTCGAATTTCGGTTCATGCAGGCTGATCGGCCAGGCGCCGGTTGCAACGCCGGTTTCGGCCCATTCCGCCCGAGAGCGCACATCGATCATGGCGATCTTGCCCGCCGCCAGCGCATCGGCGGCATCGGTGGCAGACCAGATTTCACCTGTCGCTGCGTGCAATGAGGCCGGCGCAATCAGGGCGGCGGATGCCATTAGCGTGAAGTGTCGTCTATTCATTTTGTATCCTGTGCCACTTGATTTGCCGGACCAGACCATAGATCCGGCTTGCCTGCGATGTGGGTCTACACACAAACATCCGTCCAGCCTTCCTGGCGTTCCAGATCGATGATTTCTCGGATCAACCCATCACTGATCTGACCCTGAACGACCGTTTTGCCAATCACAAGGGCCGGCGTTCCGACAAACCGAAACACACGCGCCAAGGCCGCGCTATTTTCCAATTCACGTTCGATTTCCGCGCTTTCCATGTCGCGGATCAATTGTGCGTTATCGACGCCGATATCGTCCGACAGGCGGTCAAGATATTCGCGAGACGCCTGAAATGGCGTCTTCATCAGGCGCTCGTGAAAGGCCAGATAGGCGCCTTGCCGCTTGGCGGCCAATGCCGCCTTGGCCGCAAGATCGGAATTGTCGCCCAACAATGGCAATTCATGCCAGGCAACCGCGACCTTGTCCGGCATTTCGTCGGTCAAGGTGGCCAGGCGCTTGGTCTGGACGCGGCAATAGGGGCAGTAGTAATCCGAAAATGACGCCATCGGAACCCGCGCAACCGAGCGGTCGATATCCGCATATAATGTCCCACAGATATCTGCATTGACGCGGCTCTGGGCTGCGGCCTTGCGCGCCGCCACGGCGGCGGGGTCGGCACCGCCCAGGCCCGCAAATGGATCAAGATTGCCAGAGGTCTTTCCGGCAACGAATTTCCGAAATCCCGCCGGGCTGTCCAACGGCTCCAGTGTCAGCTTTTCTGGCAACAAAGCCGGTAAGTTGCGCACGGCCACATAGCCGGCGGCAAGTGCGCCAATTGCCAGAAGCGTCGATCTCTTCTTGGGATCCATTCGTGGCCCGAGCCTGTAGTGTGAAGTTGGCTTAATTACCCGGGTAAGAGCCGCGAGGTCAACTTTACAAACCGATACAATTTTTGCGGTGATCCAATGGCTGTCACACTATAGTGGTATGAGTCACGCGCGCGCGGGATCACTGTGCCTGCGGTCTTTGCTGATTCGTGCCGGGCCTGTCTTTGGGCTTTGACCCGTCGGCGGGTCGGCAGTTCGATTGAGACCGGTGCCAAGGTGTCTTGCTCAAGAAAACTTGATCACGATGCCAGAAATAGCGCTGGAACCTATAGTTGCTTGAGGGATTAAGCTAAGATAGTGATTTGCCAACGACGGGCGCCAGCTGCGCCCAATATTTTTTCGGAGTACCAGCAATGCTGACACGGCGCCATTTCATCTCGACAACCACAGCGTTGTTTTCGTTGCCACTGGCAGGGCCCGCCTTTGCCAAGACCTGGCCGTCATCCGATCAGAAAGCGGCATGGGACGCACAAGTCACACCGTTCGACTATGATCCCGCGACATCCAATCCCTGGGGATTGCAAGCGCGGTATCTGCCACAACGGGTTGCGGCGAAGGACGGCCTGGTGCCCGGTGACATCCATGTGGATGCGGTTGCACGCTATCTGTATCACATCGAAGAAGGCGGCACCGCCATGCGCTATGGCGTGGCCATTGGGCGTGGTGGTCTATATGAGCCGGGCGTCTATACCATCCGGCGCAAGGTTGAATGGCCGCATTGGACGCCCACAGCCTCGATGATCGAGCGTGAGCCGGAAACCTATGCAAAATTTGCCGACGGGATGGAACCTGGGCCGACCAACGCGCTGGGGTCACGGGCGCTTTATCTGTATACCGGCAATCGTGACACCTACCTTAGAATTCACGGAACGCCTTTTCCGCGTTCTATCGGCAATCGGGCCAGTTCGGGCTGTGTGCGCATGGTGATGGCGCACATCATTGACCTTTACCCAAATGTCGAGCTTGAATCGACCGCCTTTCTCTATTCAGCCGAAGACAGCGTTGTCGCGCAAAGCTGACGGCCAGTCCAAGGCCTGAAGGGGCCTTGGTTTCGGTCAGGGGGCATTGGGCGCGGCCCAACCTATCCGCCCGACCTATTGCGTGGTCGGGCGATCAGCTCTCGGCTTCTTCAGGGACGCAGATCGGATTGCCGCCCGCGGTGCGCAACGGCAAGAGGGTATTTTCAACCGGCCCGCTGTGCTCATACCAAAAACACCGGTTCTCTGGCTGGTAGCGCGCCGTGGACAGGTCCTGGCCCGGTCCGGCCATGGCAATGGCGGCCTCCGGAATATTGCCAATCTCGGTTGAGATACCCGTCGAAGCGGCCCCGCAGGCACCCAGAATCAAAAAGCCGACCAGTTGTGTTGCTGCTTTGGTTTTCACGAAAATACCCCGTTAAATCTCTGTGTGTCGTTTGCTTGGAAAAAGGATTTGCATGGATTGGGCAAAGTTGCAACTGCCGCAGATTCACGTCTCAAAATAGTTACCTCGTCCGCCAATTAGGGCTTGAACCTAAAGCCACTGTAGACACTACGTTCGGGAAAATCGATGATTCCGGAGAGAATTCATGGCACAATCTGAGACCAAAAATCCTGACGACCATTCCTCGCACGACCATTCCAAACACGACCACTCGGCACATGATCATGACCATGGCAGCGGCGGTTCATGCGGGACGGATGGGGACCACCTGTGTGGCGACATCGGGCCAATCGGTGACGTGACCGCTGAGGGCCGCAGCTTTCGGGTGAACGGGCTGGATTGTGCCGAAGAAGTGGCGATCCTGAACAAGGTTCTGGGGCCAGAGGTCGGCGGCACCGAGCATCTGGCCTTTGATGTGATGAACGGGCGGATGACGGTGCTTGAAAGCGCCAAGGCCCTGCCCGACGAAAAGATCATCAAGCTGATCGGCTCTACCGGCATGAGCGCCAGCCTGTGGGAAGCGAAAAGTGCCGCTGCCGCCCAGGCCGCCCATTTGAAACGTCAGCAGTTCTTCACGTCTCTCTCGGCCGGGTTCTGGGCCTTGGGCCTGATCTGGCACGGAGTTGAATCCGGCGCCCGCGGATTGGTGCAAATCTTCTCTGATCACGGCGAAACGCCGATGCCCTTTGTCGAGATCGGCGCCTTTTTGTTGGCCATCCTCTTTGGTGCCTGGCTTGTGGCGCCCAAAGCCTGGTCATCCGCGCGGCGCATGTCGCCCGACATGAACCTGCTGATGATCATCGCGGTTTCCGGCGCTTTGCTTCTGGGCGCCTATTTCGAAGCAGCGACGGTGGCGTTCTTCTTCTCGCTGTCACTCTATCTGGAAAGCTGGAGCGTGGGCCGGGCGCGCAACGCGGTCGCGGCCCTGCTTGATCTGGCACCGCCCACGGCACGGGTAATCCGCGATGATGGCTCCGAGGAAGACGTGCTGGCGGCGCAGGTCGTCGTGGGCGACCGCTTCATCGTGCGCGGCGGTGACCGCATTCCGCTGGATGGGGAAGTGGTCGACGGGATCGGTGGCGTCAATCAGGCACCGATTACCGGTGAGAGCGCCGAAGTAACGAAAGAGCCGGGCGATGAGGTTTATGCAGGCACCATCAACGGCGTCGGCACATTGACCGTGCGCGCCACAAAACCGGCAGGCGACACGGTGTTGTCGCGGATCATTCGCATGGTCGGCGAGGCGCATTCGCGCCGTGCCGATGTGGAACAATGGGTGGCCAAGTTTGCCCGGATCTACACGCCCATCGTCATGGTGCTGGCCATCGTCATTGCGGTGCTGCCGCCCTTGGCCTTTGGCGGCGTCTGGAGCTACTGGTTCTACAACGCGCTGGTGCTGCTGGTCATCGCCTGTCCCTGTGCGCTGGTCATCTCGACCCCGGTCTCCATCGTGGCGGCGCTGGCCTCTTCGGCGCGCAACGGGGTGCTGATCAAGGGCGGGGCCTATGTCGAGGCGCCCGGGCGGATTGACGCGCTGGCGATGGACAAGACCGGCACCATCACCGAAGGCGAGCCCGAGGTCGCATCCGTGCATCCGTTGGGTGACACGTCCGAGCGCGAATTGCTGCAAGCCGCAGCCGCACTTGAGGCGCGCTCCTCTCATCCTTTGGCGCGCGCGATCATGGCGCGGGCCCAGGCTATGGGCATTGACGCCAAGGCCGCCGATGACACCCGCACCGTGCCCGGACGCGGCGTCGAAGGTGCCGTTGATGGCCGGGCCATCTGGTTGGGGTCGGATCGTTTTGCCGCTGAAATGGGCGCCGATGGTGCCTTGTCCGAGGAATTGCGCGAGCAGATCGAGGGCGCCGGAAGCACGCTTGTTGCGGTCGGCGCGGGCGACACGCTGCTCGGTGTGCTGGAACTGCGTGACCGTATACGCGACGATGCCAAGGGCATCGTGGCGAAACTGCATGCTCAGGGCGTGAAAACCATTGTCATGCTGACAGGCGACAATGAACGCACAGCGCGCGCCGTCGCCGCGGAGGTGGGGATTGATGAAGTCCGCGCCGAGCTGTTGCCCGAAGACAAGGTCACAGCCATTGAGGAACTGGTCGCAACTCACAAGATGGTTGCCATGATCGGCGACGGGGTGAACGACGCGCCGGCCATGGCGCGGGCGCATTTCGGCATCGCCATGGGGGCCATCGGCTCGGACGCGGCTGTTGAAACCGCCGACATCGCGCTGATGACCGATGATATTGGCAAGGTGCCATGGTTGATCTCACATTCACGTTGGACGATGTCGATCATCCGCCAGAATATCGGCCTGTCGCTGGCGACCAAGGCCGCCTTTGTCGGGCTGACCGCCTTTGGCATGGCGTCTATGTGGGGCGCGATTGCGGCCGATGTCGGCGTGTCTCTGTTGGTGGTCGCCAATGCGTTGCGGCTGTTGCGCGGCGACAAGACAAAGGCCCCACCGTCCGGTGGGGCGCGGGCGCCAGTTGGCATGCCAAAGGGGGCGCTGGCACATGGTAATTGAACTGGAAGAACCGGGCCGCACGCCGCGGCGGAAACCCAATGCGATGGCTTGCCCGGTGTGCGACGTGCCCCTGAGCATGGCCGACCGTCAGGGCATCGAGATCGACTATTGCCCAACCTGCCGCGGCGTTTGGCTTGACCGTGGCGAACTTGACAAGATCATCGAACGTTCGTTGTCAGAGATGGCGCCGCCACGACCAAAGGCTCCACCACCACGCGACCACAGGGACCAAGACTATGACGAAGACGACTACAAGCGGTCGAAACGCCATTCTGGTGGCTCAAAACACGGGTATCGCCGGAAGTCCTGGCTACACGAATTGTTCGACTGAGGACGTGCGGGGGATGGGTGCAGCGCAACGAGACTTTGACACCGGCATGGAAACCACCCCTTCCGTCCTGGCTGTGCATGCCACCGCATATCCCGCCCATGCCGCTGCAAGGATAGGCGAGCGTGGGGGGCGGTCTTTGGCTTGGGTCGAGATCCGACTGACCACGGCCGAGGAGCGACCGCTTGCGCTTGTTTGATACTCTGGAACGGATCATCCGGATCCTGGGCGTCGCAATTGCCTGGCTGACAATCGTGCCCATCGCCTTTTTCACCGGGCTGCAGATGCTTGACCGCAAGTTGGGGCTTGGGGTTTCATCGGTCCTTCCCGACCTGTCAACATCGTTGTTGTTCATTCTGATCTTCATGACATTCGGTTTCACCTACCTGCGCGACGGGCATGTGCGGGTGGATGTGTTTCGACGCAAATGGGCGCCGCGCCGGTTGGTCTGGATTGAGGTCATAGGCGGCCTGCTGGTGATGCTGCCGCTGGCGGTCATCTTGGCCTATTACGGCTGGGACGGGCTGATGAGGACAACAAAATATGCCGAAACCGACATCTGGGCTCGCCGAATTGCCGGCGTGATCGGGCCGGTCCTGCTGGGCCTGGCCGGGTTGGTTGTCCTGGCTCGAAACATCGCGTTCCTGCGCGGAAAGCGCGACACAATTTCCCCCAATTCCCAGGATGATCTGCCGGATGGAAACTGAGCTTCTGACCATTGTCATGCTGGCGCTGCTGGGTTTCGGCGTCTTTAGTGGCTATCCTGTGGCGCTGGTTCTGACGGCCACCGGGTTTTTGGCTTTTTCGGCCGCAGTTGCACTTGGCATCACAGATTTCGGCCATCTGGGACTGGTCTATCTGCGCGTACGCGGGATCTTGACCAACGAAGGCGTGCAGTTTTCCAGTGTGCCGCTGTTGATATTTCTGGGTCTGGTGCTCAATGCCAGCGGTATTGCGGCGACCCTGTTTCGCACATTGGGCCAATTGCTAAAGGCAGTTCCGGGGCGCTATGCCATCGCCACCTTGTTGATCGGCCTTATTCTTGCGCCTGCGGCCGGCGTCATCGGGGCCTCTGTGGTTACAGTCGCCCTGGTTGCCTATGCGCCCATGCTTCGGTCCGGCTATTCGGCGTCGGCTGCAGGGTCGGCCGTGGCTGCCTCGGGGGCGCTTGGGGTTGTCTTTCCACCGGCTGTCTTGCTGTTTTTCGTCGCCAATGTGTTTCAGTTACGCATATCGGCCATGTATACCGCCTTGGTCATCCCGGTGCTGCTGCTGGTGTTGTTCTTTTCACTCTATTTTGCCTTCACGCTGCGCGGCCACACCGACGTCGCCTTGCCCGATACGGACAAGCCAACGACACGCGATGTGCTGTCCGTGATCCTGGCGATTGGCGTCATTGCCGCCATTCCACTGAGCATTGTGGCAGGGATCGCGACACTGTCCGAGGCCGCGGGGATCGGGGTCTTCGGGGGCCTGGCTGTCATGGCGTTTCGCGGACGCCTTACGTTTTCACGTCTCAACAGGACAATCGTGCAGACGGCATCAATGACGGCGATGGTATTCTTCATCGTGGTCGGCGCGTCGATCTTTTCGCTCAGTTTCAACCTGTTGGAAGGCCGCGAGGTGCTGCTTGCCTGGATCACCGGATTTGACCTGGGTCGCTGGATGACATTGGCGTTGCTGCTGGGCGTCATACTGGTGCTGGGTTTTGTGTTTGACTGGATCGAAATCCTGCTTGTCTTCATGCCGATCTTTCTGCCGATCTTTGCACAGCTGGATTTTTCGGATCATGTCGGCTCGGCCTATTTCTCGCAGGTTTGGCTGGCCGCATTGATCGCCTTGGCGTTGCAAACGTCGTTCTTGACGCCCCCGTTCGGATACGCGCTGTTTTTTGCCAAGATGGCGGCACCACCGGGCGTCAATCTGGCCGATATTTATCGCGGGGCCGGGCCACTTGTGGCGCTTGAAGTCTTGCTCATTTCCTTGCTGGCATGGTGGCCTGCGCTGGTCACGTGGTTGCCGCAGTTCGTTCTGGCACGCTCGGACACACCATTGCTGAATTGACGCACAGATCGAGACGCGCTTTGCCGGGCCGAAATCGTTCATGCCCGCCCACCAGGGTGCTGAAATTCATCGGGTTATTTTGATATGGAACAAGGTGACGGCCCAAGCTTTGTGCGATAGGCTTCAAGAAGAGAAAAGGAGTTTGATATGAAAATCGTACCAGTCCTGTTTGCCGCTGTTCCATTCCTGACCCTACCGGCCATTGTTGGCGCCGATGTCGGGACCATAAAAACCCATGATCCGCACCCGTCCATTACGGTCGAATTGCAGATGCCAGAGATGGATGCGGCCCGTGGCCGTGATCTGTTTGTCAGCAAGGGTTGCGTCGTCTGCCACTCAGTCAATGGCGTGGGCGGTGAAGATGCATCGTCGCTTGATGCGATTGATATGGAACCGGTCATGAACCCGTTCGAACTTGCCGCCAAGATGTGGCGAATGGCGCCTTATATGATTGACGCTCAGGAAGACGAGCTGGGCGAACAGATCCAGTTCACGGGTGACGAATTGGCCGACATCGTCGCGTTTTTGCACGACGATGACGAGCAGCACAAAATGACACTCGAATCCTTGCCCGAAGAAATGCGTGAAATGATGGAAGACGCGCACTAACAGGCAGTCTTTCCTTTCACGAAGAGGAGAAACGCAATGAGCAAATTGCATCTGTTCCGCACTGCCGGCGCGCTGATCGCGCTGAGTGTGGCTGGACCCGCATTGGCCGATAGTGACCCTATCAACAGAGGCTATTATGGCCATATGTGGGATGGTGGCTGGGGCATTATGGGGGCCGGATCGATGATCTTGTTCTGGGTTCTTGCCATCGCCTTGGTAATCGTCGCGGTCAGGTGGCTGTCCCAGCAAGGCACCTCTGCATCGCAGGGTCCGGATGGCGCTCTGGCAATGCTGGAAGAGCGGCTTGCCAAAGGTGACATCGACGTCGCCGAATTTGAACAGCGCAAGAAGGCTTTGCAATCCTAGGCTGGACCTAGGCTTTCCAAACGCAACGGCAGGCGCAAACTCTAATGGGGTTTGCGCCTGTGCTCTTGTTGCGGCCAAAGGCGAGAGTTCAATCAGGAAAAACGGCGGCGCAGGACCACGTTCAATGCTTCTATCGCGACAACCATCACGATCACCGCAATCGTAACGCTCGCGGCCTTGTCATATTGAAATGAGCGCACGTAGGTCTGAATGTAAAACCCGATCCCCCCTGCGCCGACAATCCCCAGAATCAACGATTCGCGCAGGTTGAGCTCAAACCGGAAGATCGTGTCGCGCGCCACCACGGGGGCCATCTGTGGCCAGATCGCATGACGAAGTCGCGCCAATGGCCCCGCGCCCGCGCTTTCCAGTGCCGCCAGCGGTGGGCGCGACACGCCGTCAATCGCTTCAGCGTAGAATTTGGCCAACATACCGGTCGCGTGAAAGGCGATGGCGATTATGCCCGGCAAGGGCCCAAGCCCGACCGCGCCCACCATCAACATGGCCACAAGGATCAAGGGGATCGCCCGGACAAAGGCCAGCAGCGTGCGCACGACACGGTAACAGGCCGGTGGCACCATCGTCTCAGAGGCCAAAAGACCGATGGGAACAGACAGAACCACGGCACCCAGGGTGCCCAGAATGGCAATTCTCAACGTTTCCGCGCTTCCCTTTATGATCTCGTTCATCACTGTCGTGTCGGGCGGGAACATGCGGCCCAGAAAATCGGCGATCCGTGGGCCCGCCGAGACCATTCGGCTCAGCTCCACATCCGTCGTGACAAAAGACCACAGAACCACGCCGGCAATGCCTGCCGCGGTCATCAAACTGCCGAATTGCCGCGACCGCATCACGGCACCGCCCGCAGCCCGATGGGCGCCATCTGCGCGGCATCGCGATACAATTCGGCGGTGGCGGTGTCGGTCAGCTCTTGTGTTGGCACGTCAAAGGCGATCCGCCCACCGCGCATGCCAATAATGCGTTGGGCGAAGCGCCGCGCCAGTTCCGGTTGGTGTGAAGAAAACGCGACCGTTGCACCGCGGGCGCGCGCGGCTTCTGTCAACAGGGTCAGGATTTCCGCCGCGCGGGTAGGGTCCAGGTTACTCACCGGCTCATCGGCGAGGATCAACCGGGGCTCCTGGGCCAGGCATCTTGCGATGGCGACGCGCTGGCGCTGCCCGCCGCTCAGGCTGTCGACGCGTCGGTGCGCAAGATCGTCAATGCCGCAATCGGCAAGCGCGTCTTGGGCAACTCGCAGGTCGTTTGCGGTGTGGGATCCAAGAACCGCGCGCAAGGCAGACATGCGCCCCAACCGTCCGTTCAAGACGTTGCGCAGCACGGTCGAGCGTTCAACCAGCGCAAATTCCTGAAAGACAAAGCCTGTATCCGGGCGCAGGTCGCGGGGCGGCGCCTTGTCGGGGTCCAGCGGCGTTCCAAAAACCGAAACCCGCCCCAGCCAGCCGCGCAACCGGCCATCCAACAAGCTCAGCAATGTGGTCTTGCCAGCGCCGGAGGGCCCAAGCAGCGCAATGATCTCACCACGCGCGATATCAAGTGAAACGTGATCCAAAGCGGGCGTCGTCGCACCGGAATGGGTGAAACTGGCGTCATCGATCTGTGCGGCAAGGTTCATCGCAGCAACCCGAACCGGCGCGCCATCTCACGCACACCTTCATAGGCGCCCGCGTCTGCAATCACATAGCCGTCGGGCCCATACAGATACTGCAGCATGTTCTTGTTGCCCGGTTCGTTAAGCCGCATCATGGCCGCGACAAAGCCCGATTGCACCTGGGGGTCCAGCCCCGGACGGGCAATGACGACATGGCTGGGGATCGCGTCACTTTCGGCGATCCAGGTCACTTCGCCTTGTTGGCTTGGTGTCAACAGCAGGTCCGCATACTGGCTTGCACCTGCCGCATCAACCAGGCCTTCGGCCATGGCCTGCATTGCCTGCTGGTAGCCACCGGCAAAAAAGACACGCCCAAAAAATGTATCTGCCTCGGCGGGTCCGGTGATCAACCCTGCCCTTTCGAATTCATACAACGGGTAAAGATAGCCCGATTCCGAGATCGGGTCCGCAAAGGCAATGTTGCGCCCGCGCAGATCGTCCAATGTGGTGATCTTGCTGTCGCGGCGCACGAATATCCGCCCGGTATAGCTGGCCGCGTCACGATAGACCTCAGACAACAGCGGTATCGCGCCGATTTCGGCCTCTGCCAGGACAAAGGGCAAAGCCCCCATGAAAGAAATGTCCGCATCGCCGTTGCGCAGCGCTTCAACAGCGGCGGCATGGTCAATTGTTACAAAGCCTTCAACCGGCACGCCGATTTCGCCGGATAGCCAGACCGTCACGGCTTCGATGTCGCCCAACAGTTTTTCCGGGTTTTCCTGCGGAATGAACGCCAGCCGCAAGGCGCGGTCCTGTGCGATCAGCGGGGTTGCAAACACCAATGCCCCGGCGCCTGCCAGCGCCAGCGCCACTCTGCGGTTCACCTTGGTCGGCATCAATAGGCCCTTTCTTCGATGGCGGCGGCTTGTGCCTGAAATTCAGACCAGTTTGCCTCGGCTGTTGACCAATCCCCGGCCTGCGCGGCGTCACCAACGGCCGTCAGTAGATCGGCCAAGGCATAGATCTGTGGCCGCGCGGCAAGGTTGGCCATGGTGCTGGCATCCGCCGCCAGATCGGTGGCCACCGTATCGGTCAGCAACACGATATGGCGGGTATCGCGTCGGGGCAGCAGCGTGTCCAGTGTCGAGGCGAATGTGGTCAATTCCGAAAATGCCAACCGGAAGGGGGTGTTTTCGCCCTCGAATACCTCATAGGGGTCATCCGCCGCGCCGACCGTTTCCAGATAAGTGGTCAGATCGCTGCGCTCGGCGCCGCTCAAACCCAGCGATTTCGTCTCGTCAAACCACGCCACGACCGCGGCCAGTGTTGGCAGCGCGCCATCGTGAAAATACGGGGCCGTATAGGCGGTTCCCAGCAAGGTTGGCGTGTCGAAAGCGCCTGAGCGCGCGCCCGAATAGGGCGGCGCTGCCGATCCAATGTCATAGCTTTGGCCATCCAGGAAGTTGCTGTCCGGCACGTGACAGCTTGCGCAGGACCGCCCGTTCAATCCGTCAAAGGGTCGGTTGAAAATCTCTTCTCCGCGCCTGGCCGCCTGTGGGGCGGCATCGGTCAACTGGCCGTCAGCCGTGAGCATCGCATTTGGCAAGAAGTCGAATTCCAGCATGTAGGCCATCAGCGCATCGAGCATGAAATCGGTCGGTTCCGCGCCGGCAAATTCGCCCACGATCACGTTGCGGGTAAATTCGCGCAGGCTGGCAAATCGACCGTCGCGCCCATAAGGGCCGGTAAAGCGCAGACCGCGCAGGCTGGGAATGTCGATCGGATCATCGCGCCGGTCGTTGAATATCGGGTTGAAAAAGGCGCCGTCCACGTCAATTGCGCCGGGCTGGTGGCTGGCACCCGGGATAAACAGGCGTTGATTGATGTCTGATCGGTTGTGGCAGGTGGAACACGCAATCCCCAGGGCACGAGCGGGATCGCCAAAAATCCTGGCGCTGTCAAACAGCATGTCACCATAGGCCACCAACGGCAGATCACGCTCGTCGATCCCCTGTTCTTCGAAGTTGAGCACCAGCCTGGGCAGCGGATCCTGATCGAATATATCAGCGCCCGGCGGCAGGCTTGGGGGGATGGTAATTCGGTCCCCGGCGCGCACCGCAACTTCCGGCAATGCGCTCAAAGCGTCGCGCGGTGCGAAATCATCTACCAGGTAATTCTGCGCGATGTAGTCGGAAATGACAGTGCGGGCGGCGACCATTTTTTCCTGGTTGGCGGATTGAATTCCTGCTCCCAACACGCCCGATGACCCGGCACTGCTATTGAGGTCAAGCCAGGCAAGACCGATATCGCGTGCGGCCTCGGGATCGGCTGCCTTCACACCGTCGGCAAAAGCGCGATACAACTCTCGCCCTGCTTGCACGGCTTGCTGGGCCGCGGCCGGCGTTTCGGCGGTCAGCGCCCGGTCCAGTTCCTCTTCAATTCTTGACGCAATCAGCCGGGTGGCACTTGCAAATAGTGCCTGACGGTCCTGGCGTTCAAGCGCCCCACGCAGCGGCGCGGTTTCAATCGCGCTTCTGGATTTCAGCCAGTCCAGCGCGCCGAGCGAAAACTCCGAGGTGCGATATGGCTTGGCCCAAGCCGCGCCTAGCTCGTCCCAGGGCAGCGGTTCAAGGTTTCCCAGGAACAATGTCAGGCGATAGGCCGCAGCCTCTGGCAGCCAGGGCGTCTCTTTTGCCGGGGTGGCGGAAACCTGCCCCGCCAGCATGGCCGCGCCGACCCATGCGCCAAGCAAAAGTCTGAGAAAATTCCAGTTCAAAATGATCTCCGGGTCATAAAGTTAGCCATGGCTAATATATCTACCCAAAGCAAACAAGTTGTCAATCGCTGCTTCTCGCTTCAAACTGGGCGCATGACACAGCAACCATCACAAGACCGTGACACCTTTGAGCCCTCAGACAGGCCCCCCGAAGCCCAGGCCGAGGGGTTTGCCACCGTGCGGCTGGCCCATGAGACTGAAATGGCCGAGGATTATGTTGAGCTGATTGCAGAGTTGATCGAATTGCAGGGCGAAGCGCGCCCGGTCGAAATAGCGGAACGCCTTGGGGTTAAGCCCCCGACAGTCACCAAGAACATCTCGCGGCTCAAGGCTGCCGGGCTGGTGCGGCGTGAGCCCTATCGCGCGATTTTCCTCACTGATGAGGGCCAGGCCTTGGCAGAGACCTGCGCGCGACGGCACCGCATTGTGGTGGCTTTTCTGCGCGGACTAGGCATCGACGAGGATACCGCGGAACGCGACGCCGAAGGCATTGAACATCATGTCAGTGAGGCAACCCTGGACGCCTTTGAACGGGAATTGACGACGCGCCTGGCCGACGATCAGTGACCTGACACGATGGCGAGGCGCAATGCGCCTTCGCGGGTTGGCTTCGCGGTGACAGGAACTATTTCTCAGCCTGTCAGGGCAAGAACAAAAATGGCCGTCATGACCACCAGAAAAAACATCGCCACCGCGCCCAACGCCAGCGACCGGCCCATTTGTTGATTGGGGTCGGCAACTTTCAGGCTCAGTTCATGTGCGGTCTCGGGAAACTCCAGCGCCGCAGAGTTCGAACGACGATTGGCAAACCGCGTTGACCATCGCCGTTCTTCGGCGCGGTGCCATTCGTTCAGGACCAGGATGATGGCCACAATCATGATCATCGATGAGGGCACCCAAATCGTATAGCCACCAATTGTTTCGTCGGACATGGCGGTCAAGGCACCTTCCCAGGCGCGGGAATGAAATTGAGCATAGACCACGGTTTCCTTGAGCGTCGTGATCGAACCCAAGACAATGTTGGACACGATCAGCACAAAGCCCGAAACCAAACGGGCCGCGCGCGCGTGCCCTTTTGGCGGATCACGCGGATCAAGTAGCATCGCAAAATACCACAGGCCAAGCGCGGTCATGACAAGGTGGGCCAGCACCTCGACCGCCGGCAGGCGCTGGGCCACCGCATAGGCCGGCGGAAATTGCCAGACATAGAGTGCCGCGATCAACAATGCGGTGGCTACGGCAGGGTAAGCAAGGGATCGCGCCATGTTGCTGTTTGCCCAATTGCCGATTTTGTGTCGCCAATTGCGCGGCAGCGCCGCCATGAACACAGGCCAGGGATGGGCCATGGCGATCAACAAGGGGCCAAGAAGCCGGAGAAGCAAATGTTCCAGCTGGTGGGCAGAGAACAGGCTGTGACCCAACGGCGCCAAAGGTGCATTGCTGGCCAGGACAACGCAGCCGACACCCGCCAGAAAATAGGCGATCTGCATGCCCGAGACCTGCGGACGCAGCCGGACGGGGCGGGTCAGGCCACGCTGAAACAGATACAGCGCCAGCCCCGTCAGCACGACAAAAACTGGCGATACAGCAGGCCCGAGCGGATCATATGTCAGGGCGCTTGCGATCATCGTTTGCCGATCAGTGGGTTAGGTCCGCAGAGGTTGGCTCAGGAGGCCGGATAATTTGTAAACACAGCGGTTGAACCGTCCTTGTTGATTACAAACACGTCATAAGCCTGACGGTCGCTTTCTGGCCCCATACCGGGGGAGCCGTAGGGCATGCCGGGAACCGCCAGACCGATGGCGTCGGGACGCTCGGACAACAGGCGGCGGATGTCTGCGGCTGGAACGTGACCTTCTATCACATAGCCGTCGATCAAGGCGGTGTGGCAGGAGACCAAATCCTCAGGCACACCGTTTTCCAGTTTGAGATCCATCAGCGCATTGGCAGAAAGGTCCTCTCCCGTGGGCGAGAAACCGGCATCAGCCAGGTGGTCCATCCAACCCAGGCAACATCCGCAACCGCTGTTCTTGTTCACATCAATCGGTGTTTCCTGGGCCAGTGCCGGCGCGCCAGTAAACATGGTCAACGCCAGGGAAAGTGACGCAATTTTGGTTTTCATGGTTCAAAGCCTTTCGTTTGTTTCGGTGGATGGCGCGGATGCGAGATAGGTTTCAAAGCGGGCACGGGCATCGTTCAACCGGGCATCTGCCAGCGCGTCTTCATTTTCATCCGCCGCGGCAGCCGCAAGTCTTTCGTCTGACATCGGATCAGTGGGGCGTCCATCAACGCGGACTTCATAATGCAGGTTCGGTCCTGTGGCGGTGCCGGTCGATCCGACATTGCCGATCATATCGCCTGCATCAACCCGTTGACCCGGTGCAATGCCGTCGGCAACTGCGCCAAGATGGGCATAGCGGGTCATCGTGTTGGCGCCATGGGCGATTTCCACCACGCGGCCATAGCCCCCACGCCAACCCACATAGGAAATGCGCCCCGGTGCGGTTGCGCGCACCGGGGTTCCGCGCGCGGCGGCGAAATCAACGCCAGTGTGCATCCGCATGTTGCCATAGACAGGATGGCGACGCTGCCCGTAAACCGAACTCAATCGCGCGCCGTCAACAGGTTGGGCGAATATGCGCAACACCTCACCGTCGGCATAGATCGTGGCGCGCCCTGTCCCGTCATCGGGCCAGACAACTTCGTAAAGCGATCCACCCATCGTCAAGGCCGCATAGGTGATTTCCGGTTCGCCCAGGCGCTTGTCATCCAGACGCGCTTCGCGCCAAAGAACCTGCAGTTTTTCGCCACCCCTCAGTTCCCGGCGGAAATCCACCGTACCGCCAAGCATCTGCGCCAGATCAACGGCGAAACGCGCTGGCAGGTTCGCCTTTTCCAGAGCCTCGAACATCGAACTGTCAATGATCGCTTCACCGGCCATAACCCGCGTTTGCGGATTGGGGTTAAGTGTTCGGGTCGTCGTGCTGTCACCAAATATCGCCTCGATGACAACACCGTTTTCAACGCCCAGGGCAACGCTGCGCAGCTCCCCACCAGGGGTCGTGGTGACGCTCAGCTCATTTCCCGGTCGCAGTCGCCGCAGATCAAATTCCGCACCAAGTGCCAGGGCGGCCTCTGCGCGGACTTGCCCATTCAGACCCGCCTCACGCAATAGCGCGTCCAGAGTCTCGCCCGAAGCGAGTGCGCGCGACCAGATTGTCAGGGGCGGCTGCGCCACCGGCGCGACCTGAGGGATGGGCACAAGACGAGGCGCTGTCTGACGTGCAATGGCCGACCACGCACCCGGCGCCATGTCGGACAGTGGATTCAGGCCAGTCGGGGCTGCGGGCGTCGGCGGCAGGGCATCGGGCGACCAATCGCTGACCCCGGCGAGAGCCGGTGGAACGGGTTCCAGATACCAATTCGTTGTCAGGGCCAGGCCCAGAGTAGCGGTGCCACCGGCCAGTGCCAGCCCCAAAGCCAGATACCTGAGTTTCATGTCGTCCCCCCCTCAGCGCCATTCAAGGCACGCCGTATTTTCGGCACCGCGAATTCGCGCGGTTCATGATAGTCGATGGTGCTGACGAACTGGCCTGCGCGATCAAACAAAAAGACGCCCGAGGTGTGGTTCATCGTGTAATCACCATTCTTGGTGGCCACCTTTTCATAGGTGACGCGGAAATCCTGCGCCGTTCGGGCGATCTGGTCTGGCGTGCCCGTCCAGCCGCGAATGGCCGGATGAAAATAGCCCAGATATTCGGCCATTGCCGCAACAGTGTCGCGTTCCGGGTCGACGGTGATAAACACCACATTCAGGCGCTCTGCATCCTGCTCCAGATCATCCAGCCAACCCGAAATATCCGACAGCGTGGTCGGGCAGACGTCTGGACAAAAAGTAAATCCGAAAAACACCAGGCTGGCCCGGTCGGCCAGCGACCCTGGTCCGACCGCATTGCCCTGGTGATCGGTAAGTTGAAAATCCATCGAGGTCAAAGGCCCCGGGCGGGTTCCCGCCGGCTCGTCGGCGCCGGGCCCATCAACCTGCCACCAGCCAACCCCCAAGCTCAGAGCGGGCAGGCCGATTATCGCGGCCCCATAAGTCACGATGGTGCGCCGCCTGGTCAATTCTCGGGGCCCCGCGCCGCAACGCCCAACACATTCACTTCGACGGTCTTGGACCCCCCGTCATCATATTCCAAGGTGAGCTCAAAACGTTCTCCCTCTTTCAGCGGTGCGTTCAACCCCATCAGCATGATGTGCAGCCCGCCGGGTTGAAAAGTGACATCCTCGCCCGGCGGCAAGGCGATATCCCCGGCCGGGCTCATGGTTGAAACCCCGGCATCGTCAGTCTGCGTCAGATGCACCTCAGCGCGCTTGGCGACCGCGGTGGTTAGCCCCGTGAGGGTCACGGCCTTGCCGCCAGTGTTTCTGAAAGTGATGTAGGCAGCAGCGGGCCGACTGGTGCCGATGGATGCGCGCGCCCAGCCCGCATCAACCAGCACCTCAAGGGAATCGGCCATCGCGGACCCGGCAGCGCCAAATGCCAGAAAGAGCGCAAAGAGGCTATTTTTCAGATTGGGTAGCATGTGTTTTTCCTAGAATATCAACTGGGTTTTGGCTCAAACACGAATATCGCGGTTAGTCGGTTCATCGGGTCATAGCCTTTCTTTGAGGTCAGCCAGGATTTCCTCGGCCCGCGTGCCATAGGGCCAGGAATCGGCAAATCCGCCATTTGGGTCGAACAGGAAAAGATGCGATGTGTGGCCCATCGTGTAGCCACCGGGTGCGGCCGCATCCTCGATGCGTTCATAAAAGATCGGGAAAGTTTTGGATGTTTTTTCAATCTGTCCCGGTGTGCCCGTCAACCCGATGATCCCGGCATCAAAAAGCGGCACAAATTCGGCCAGTTTGGCGGGGGTGTCGCGTTCCGGGTCTATGGTAATGAATATGGGTTGAACGCGGGCCGCCTTGCGGCCAAGGCCGTCCATCACCACCGCCACCTCGGACAGCGTGGTCGGACAGACATCTGGGCAATTCGTGAATCCGAAAAAGACCAGCATCCATTTGTCTTTGAAGTCGTTCTCGGTGCGCACCATTCCCATATGGTCGGTCAGTTCAAAAGAGGCGCGAAAGGCCGGATCCTGCAGATCGGCGTTCTGGGTGGTGCGCATCTCAATGAACTTCACGCCGGCAAAAGCCAGCGTCGCAATGGCCGCCAACGCCCATAAGACCTTTTGAAACGCTGTGAGTTTCACGCCAAACCGCCCGCCTGTGATTCCAATTGGGGTGATGTAAAGGCTGCAGCAACTAGAGGTTCAATGCCCCAATGCAGAGTGCGACGCAAGGTCACGCGTTTGTGAGAGGCCGTCATGGCTTGCAAGTCGCGGCCCAAAAACCTACAGTGGCTAGACCTTTAGAAAGGCGCTTTATGCTTACAATCGGCACACTTGGCAAGAAAACCGGCACCAAGGTTCAGACGATACGCTATTATGAGCAAATCGGGCTGATGCCGGAACCCGGCCGCACAGGAGGCGGCCAGCGCCGCTATGGGCATAGTGAGCTTGACCGCTTGTCATTCATCCGGCATGCGCGTCAATTGGGTTTTCCGCTCGATGCCATTCGCGAGCTTCTGGATCTTTCAGATGAACCGAACCGGCCCTGCCGAGAGGCAGATGCCATCGCGCGTCGGCAATTGGAACAGGTTGAGCAACGCATGGCACGGCTTCAGGCCTTGCAACAAGAATTGAAACGCATGGTCCATGAATGCAGCGGCGGCAATTCATCCGAGTGTCGGGTGCTAGAGGTCCTGCGCGACCATTCTGAATGCCTGACAAATCACAATGAGATCGGCGCCTGAAACCCCGACAACGGCGGTGCGTCAGCATTGTTGGTTAGGGGTTGAAGCTACAGCCACTATAGAGACTAGAACCTCTCCAAGTTGATTCGAGGAATGCGATCTTGCCTGCCAATGACCCCCTGCTTGCCGCCACACCGCTGTTGGATTTTGAAACCCGTCCGATCCAAAGTTTGATCGCCGATCGGGGCTGGCGCGCCTTGCCGCCCCATGACCGAATTGGCGCGATCTACGACTTTGTGCGCAATGAAATAGCCTTTGGGTATAATCGGGCCGATGACATCCCCGCGTCGCAGGTTCTTTGCGATGGGTTCGGCCAGTGCAATACCAAGGGCATTCTTCTGATGGCATTGCTGCGCGCTGTCGGTATTCGCTGCCGATTGCACGGCTTCACCATCCACAAGGGATTGCAGCGCGGCGTCGTGCCGGAACTGGTCTTTCCCCTGGCGCCTGATGAGATCCTGCATTCCTGGGTTGAGGTCGAAATCGACGACAGCTGGGCCAACCTTGAGGGTTTCATCCTAGATGAAGCGTTTCTGAGCATGCTGCAAGACGCATTTCCAGGGGCCACCAGCCTGTGCGGCTACGGTGCCGGCACTGATTGCCTGAACGCGCCGCCTGTTACCTGGACCGGGCAGGACACCTATATTCAAAAGACGGGCATCGTGCAGGATTTCGGTGTGTTTGACAGCCCCGACATCTTTTATGGCAGCCACGAGCAATCTTTTGGCTGGTTGCGCGGTGTTCTTTACCGCCATGTCATTCGCCGGTGGATGAATGCCCGCGTCCGCGCCTTGCGCAACGGGCGCCTCAAGGCACGGATCCGCGCCACACATGAACACAAGGGCCACGCCAATGCCACATGACCATGGACATGCCCATATCGACCCGGAATCCGGAGATCGCCGCGTCGCGGTCGCGATCTGGGCGAATGGGCTGCTGACGGTGGCACAGATTGTCGGGGGCATTTTCTCTGGCAGTCTGGCCCTGATCGCCGACGCGCTGCACAATTTTTCCGACATGGCGTCACTGGTCATCGCCTTTGGCGCGCGCAAGATTTCGCGCCGCCCGGCGGATGCGGATATGACATTCGGCTATGGGCGTATCGAGGTCGTCGCGGCGCTGATCAATTACACGACGCTCATCGTGATCGGGTTCTATCTGGTCTATGAGGGCGGCATGCGCATGATCGACCCGCCGGAAGTCATGGGGTGGACCGTGGTGATCCTGGGGGGGATTGCGTTGGTGATCGACACACTTACGGCCATGCTGACCTATTCGATGCAAAAGGGCAGCATGAACATTCGTGCGTTGTTCTTGCATAACCTGTCCGACGCGCTGGCCTCGGTCGCAGTGATCATCGGCGGGACACTGATCATCCTGTTCGACATGCGCTGGGTGGATCCCGCCATCACCATCGGGATCGCGCTGTATATCCTGTATCTGTCATTCACCGAAATCGGGGGGCCGATCCGCACCCTCATGTTGGGCAGCCCACCCGATATTGACGGTGCGCAGGTCGCGGACGCCCTTCGCAAGGTGGAAGGGGTCAAGGATGTGCATCACGTTCACCTGTGGCAGATGCAGGAACATGATGTGGCGCTGGATTGTCACATCGTGATCGACCCGGCATCAGCCGACCGGATCGACGC
>Ga0316205_10002081_pt1 | contig 22066 bp, 23 predicted proteins | sample 3monthpyrite_MG_FD_204941 | JGI IMG/M metagenome (GOLD analysis project Ga0316205, IMG submission 204941) | Microbial mat bacterial communities from mineral coupon in-situ incubated in ocean water Damariscotta River, Maine, United States -... | ecosystem: Environmental > Aquatic > Marine >... | reverse complement strand
GGAGTAATTTTTGATGAGGATAATGATATCCCCGCTAATGACTTAACTGGGTATATAAAGATGTGACTTAGTTCAATATTAGACATAGGTATATTTCTATATGCAGATTGATAAAATAATTCTAATCATTATACTGATAAATTCAAATGAACTCGATATAGTTCTTGCTGTCATAAGTAATTGTTAAAAAAAATATTACTACCATCAAGATAAAAGGATATAAAATGAAACGCAATACAATAATGATGTTTCTAATACTCTGCGTAAGTCATAATGTTACATATGCTAAAGAAGATAAATCAATCATTGAGAAATACAGTTATTCACTAGGTTATAAAATTGGTGAAAATATCAATAATAAATACTCTGAAACCGATAAGAAATCATTTATTGAAGGTATGAAGGCAGCTATCAATGGAAAACCATCTTCCATGACAGACGCAGAGATGATTCAATCAATACAAAATTTCACTATTCATAAGAATCAAGCCCGTACTAAAAGTGTAACGGCATTTATTTCTAACTACAAAAAAAGAAAAGATGTAAAATCATTATCAGATGGAATGTATTATCGGGTTATAAAATCAGGAGAAGGAGCTTCGCCAAAAGCAACCAGTACAGTAGAAGTGCATTATCGCGGAAGTTTACTGAACGGCAAAGAATTTGATAGTTCGTACAAACATGGCAAACCAGCTCAATTTCCTTTAAACAGAGTAATTAAAGGATGGACTATTTCTGTTCAAAAAATGAAACCTGGTGACAAATGGGAAATCTTGATTCCATCTGAATTGGCTTACGGTTCCAGAGGGGCTCCAGGAGGAAAGATTGGACCTAATGAAACGTTATTATTTGAAATTGAACTATTAAAGGTATTATAAGTAAAATGATAATACTAGTATCATCACTTTACTTAGTAAGGTTAGATGATACTAGTTTATTACTTCTTCATAATTTCACGCATAAAAATACTTCCATCCTACTCCCGTTATTTCATTCAGCTGATTCAATAACAGATCTGTTGGTATTGCCTCTTTTGGAAAGATATTTGATATTCGTAACGCAAAGTTCACAACTCCTGCATTCTTTCTCCAATCAAGATTTTTAATATAAGTTGAAGTATCACAATGATTACACGTTATATTTTTATTTTCGTTACCTATAACCCAGTCCTTCCATAATTCGCTATCATTCGTAATAAGTTTACGACAGATTGGACAACGAGGCCCTTGATTGTTAGTGCTAGTAATAAAGGTAATATTCTCTTCCTTGTCAGGTATATATACTGAACAGTAATCTATATCACGATCATTGTCAGGTAACATTTTGAGATAAGGTGAGCAACCCATAAAAATAATTTTTTCCAGAAAATCATTCCCGACATTGAAATGATTTCTTCCGAGATTAGATGCAGGGTTACTTATCAGTTGAATTTCTCGACACTGAGCTATAAAGAACGAGATGTCATTTGGAAAGTAATCCAATTTAGTAGCGTACACATAAAGATTATTATTCGATTTGATCATTCAATAAATAGTAATAGATCTTAGCTGTCGTAGTTTTCCCACGCAAAGGTACAATCTAAATGCGCACGAACAGTAATCAGCCCTTTTAAACCATCTTCCAGCATTAGGCGAATAGCTGTACGACCACCAAACCTTTGGTGAGGTTTATTCATCCACTGAGGTCCCATATTTGCATTTCTTGGATAAGTAGTACGTAAGGCTTCTGCTATACCAATTAGATGTTCAAGTCTTTCATATAATAACTTTGTGTCTGGAAAAGGTGTACATTGCCTGTATTTACGAATAGATCTAAGTGGAGTTTTTTCTGGCAATGAAAGCAAGTTAATTTGGTCACTAGCATTTACTTCCCATGTATCCAATAGCTGGATAATCATACTTGCAAGCTGACCTTTCTCCTCTGCGGTCATTTTATTTTCGTTCATAATAATCATTACTATTTTACGTTAAATAAGATAAGTATACCATAATGTAAGATAATGGAATATCTGCCAAAGCAATCTGTATCTATTATTAACCTTATGAAGTAACGGGTAACATTATTTGATTACTAACATCAATTATATCCCCTACCGCTATGATAGAACTGAATTGTTTCAATTGGCGCTGAGCATAATGAGGTGCAATTTCTTGTAAAGGCTCTATAGCAGCGCTAACTTCTGTACTATCTGGTTCCTGGACATTACTGATTGATAATTTAATTACTCGATAGTCATGTTCTTGACACGCTAATAAAAAATCGTTTTTTTCTTTATCCGATTCAAAATCAGACAATATAGCTGAATAAATTTCATATTTGGCAATACCAGAAATTTGGACTTTATAGAGATAGATAACCAAATCAGAAATATTCTTATTTTTAGCTTTGTTTAATAACTTTGAAATTCTATTTGCATGTGTTATAGCCTTAAAATTATATGTTCCGGGTTCGACTTCGAAAAAATCTACAAAGGGGCTTGGCTCAGAAGGCATTGCCAGGCTAACAATTTTATTGCTACCAGTATCTTTTCCTCTATGGATAAACAATGGAACTGTCGTAGTATTTTCTACTGCAATACTTCCCATCAACTTCGATTTAGCTGATGTTTCTATGTCTTTGGTATCTAGTTTAATCAACTTGATATTTCGGCCTATCAAATCTTTAAAAAAAGCTGATTGATCGTTCCATGAACTAGTTTTTTCTCTTCTCAAGTGTAGGACAGGGTTAGCATTTTCCATATGAGCACACGTAATTGTGTAAGGAATATCTATCAAGTTTATACGCTCGCTTGCTCTTTTATGTAACACAGGAAAACTAATCTCTACCACATCGCCTTTTTTATAGCCGACTGCATCTGAAGTATCTAATTCAATGCTGAGACCTTTAATAGATAGGTCTTTCGTGCTTCCTTTGTACTTTTTATCACCAATCAAGACTTCAGCGTCAACTGAAACATGGTATCTATCTTCTCGTCTTTGTTCTTTATATCCAAATTGAAGTATTTCGGTATCATTGCCATGTAATGCAGAACTTCGAACAATTAGATTTGTTACTTCGTTTAAATGATTCTTATCAATATTGAGTGTTTTAATCGAGGCGCGAATTTCAGCAGTCACATCAACCAAAACACCTGATTTCACTATCTTATCCGAAAATTTCACTAAATCATCAACAACATCGTTTGCTTGTGACTTGGCTTTTAACTTATCAATTTTTAAAGCTATTTTTCGTTCATCAGGATTGACTACAGACCTTACAATGACTTTGAATAAAGTAATATTTTTTGATTTCAATTTGTTTTGTACGAAGGCATACCATTGAGCAGTTTCTGGAAAATCATAATCAAATAAAACTTTTGGTTTACCATGACTATCACTGTAGACAGCTAAAATGGGATCTTTTTGACCATCATCTTGTGTATTTGTGACTAATTTAGCTATACGCGAATGTTCCGACAAATTTGTAAACTCATATATATCATTGTCGTTTTTAAAGCATTGTATAACTGACCGGTTAATAGCGTTAACGCAAATAACAGTTAATTCTAGTTTACCTTCATTATCATTTATGAAAAATGGGACAGTCGGCGTTACATTTGTATAATACAACTCTGTTAACATAGAGGCAGAAGTTAATTCAACATCTATAAAATCAATTTTTTTACGCCCTTTTATATTCTTTTGCTGCTCATCGATAAAGGTTTGTATAAAGTCACATGAATCATTCGAGTCATCACAATGAACAGTACTTAATATAAAATCAGGTTCCTTATATTCAATATTTAAAACTTTATATCTGACATTTAACAATTGTTTATCAAATGTTTTATTGAAACCTGAAAACGACACAAGAAATTCTTCATTAAGGTCAATTTTAACAGGCGTTTGGAAAAACAACTTTAATCCATGAGATGAAATATCTTTCGTCTTCGCTGGAAATGATTTCCCATTTATCGTTATTGATATTTCAGTCGCATGCTTTAATCGTACTTCTTGTCTTTTTTGGTAATACCCTAAATATGTAAATTCCGCCTTATTTCCTTCGATAAGGAATTTCTCTGCATCAAAACCAGTCGGGGCTGCTGCTTCTGTATTATCAATTACTGCTGCAGGCGTATTAACATTTATTTTTTTCTGCTTATGATTCGTATGTTCACCTTGAATAATTGATTCAAAAACCTTATTGGTGAAAACATCATTATTCTCTCTCATTCCCTTCAAATATATTTCATAGGAAATATCATCCATCCAAAACACCTGATTCTTATGAACATAACTTTTACACTCATATGGCACTTTTCCACGCATATCAATTATACGGACGCATTCTTGCTGCTTCCTGCTTTCTTCCATCCGTTTAAGAAAGTTAAATGATGCAGACCCTACTTTGAGCTTTTCTACGATTATCTCGCGCTCGTGCGTTTTCATATTTGCACGAATATAATGCTTCAATTCGGTTATTTGTTGCGGTGTTTTCTTCATTTCAGTTGTTGCTTTTGTTTACTGCGTTATAAGTGTGATAATACCCTGATTTTCATACCTATATTACGGCCAAAATGTTTAACTCTTGAAGGTTATCTATCACTAAATATTAATATCACTATCAACTGTTCGTTTAACTTTACATCTGAGTGATTATTTATATAATATTTAATACTATCTTGTTGATTTAATATGAATTTTAGATAAGAATATATATAACTTTAATATATACTAGATAATTCAGGAATTCATAATAATAATCGGTTGGAATTTATGCCCAAATTAGTCATTTTCAGTACCACTCCCTCAGAAATTCTTTTAGAAGAAGGAAGCACCAGTATTGGTCGCGGACAAAATAATGACATTATTCTCGATGATAAATCGATCAGTAAACGTCATGCCTTAATTACGATGCAATTATTAAAGAATGGTGATCATAAGGTCCAAATTGCTGATTTACATAGTACAAATGGCACATTTGTAAACGGAGATAAAATCACCTATCACACACTTGAAGACAGTGACCAACTATCAATCGGCACAGTACAGTGTGCCTACATACTTGATTAACTTTATTCAGAACGACTGTGCTGAGTCCTAAAACGCTTATTATTCGAGTTTGCCTTAGCACCGCGACTTGATATTGTGCCATCAGGCTGCCATTTTGGTATTAAGTGACGCTTCCCATTTCCAATTAAATCTGCTCGGCCCATTTTTTTGAGCGCTTCGCGTAATGCAGGCCAATTTTTTGCATCATGATAACGTAAAAATGCTTTATGCAATTGTCTTTGCTTTAAACCTTTAGCGGATGATACCTGTTCAGCTGTTTTCATATTTTTAAGTGGATTAAAACCCGTGTGCCACATGCTTGTTGCTAAAGCCATGGGAGATGGTAAAAAAGTTTGCACCTGATCTGCCCGGAAGCCATTTGATTTTAACCAAATTGCCAGATTTAACATGTCTTCGTCAGTTGTACCTGGGTGAGCGGCTATAAAATAAGGTATGAGATACTGCTCTTTCCCTGCTTCAGCTGAATACTTATCAAACAATTCTTTAAATTTATCGTAAACACCCATTCCAGGCTTCATCATTTTTGATAATGGACCTGTCTCTGTATGCTCTGGTGCAATTTTCAGGTAACCACCAACATGATGTGATGCCAGTTCTTTTACATATTCGGGCGATTCTACGGCTAAGTCATACCGCACCCCAGATGCTATAAATACCCGTTTTATACCATCTAGATTTCTTGCCCGCTTATATAAATTGATCAATGGATCATGATTAGTATTTAGATTTTTACAGATATCAGGATACACGCAGGACAAACGTCTACAGACTGTTTCTATTTCTTTACTTTTACAGCCTAACGTATACATATTGGCTGTTGGGCCACCTAAATCAGAAATATTACCCGTAAAACCTGGCACAGTATCACGAATAATTTCTATCTCTTTAATAATAGAATTTTCAGAACGATTTTGAATAATTCGTCCTTCATGCTCGGTAATAGAACAAAATGTACAGCCGCCAAAACACCCTCTCATGATATTGACTGAAAAACGAATCATTTCATAAGCAGGTATTTTTTTTGATTGATAATCAGGATGCGCTTGCCTCGTATAAGGGAACTCAAATAGACGATCAAACTCTTTTGTTTTTAGTGGTACTGGAGGTGGATTTAAAACAACAAAACGATTTCCATGCTGCTGTATAAGCGTTCTGGCATTACCCGGGTTTGTCTCTAAATGAAGAATTCGTGAAGTATGTGCATATAGTTTTTTGTCTGCTCTAACTTTTTCATACGATGGTAAAACAATAGCTGACATCGTATTAATATCTTCAACTAACGTAACCTCTACCCTATTCAACGACTCGTTAATATCATTTATTGATGTTTCTGCACATTTTGGTTTTGTTGTATCCTGGTAAGGATCAGGATTAGGTATTTCTACACCATTTGTATTTATTAATGAGTAATCTAGTAGCTTATATCCAGTCGGTAATTTATTTATACTGTATGCCGTTCCCCTAATATTCACTAAATCCTGGACAGATTCACCATTTGCTAAACGATGTGAGATTTCAACTATCTGTCTTTCTGCATTGCCAAAAACCAATATGTCGGCCTTTGAATCTAATAGAATAGAGCGTCGTACTTTTTCAGACCAGTAATCAAAATGACTAATACGGCGCAGGCTTGCTTCGATGCCACCAACAATAAGTGGAACACCTTTAAATGCTTGCTTACACATTTGTGAATAGACGATTACTGCACGATCAGGGCGCTTTCCACCTTTTCCATCTGGAGTATAAGCATCATCGGATCGAACTTTTCGATCTGATGTATAACGATTAACCATTGAATCCATATTGCCGGCAGTAACACCGAAAAACAAATTGGGACGACCTAATTTTTGAAACTCAGTTACATCTGTCCAGTCCGGCTGTGAAATAATACCTACTCGGAAACCTTGTGCTTCAAGCAACCTACCAATTAGCGCCATTCCAAAGCTTGGGTGATCAACATACGCATCACCAGTGACGAGAATTATGTCACAGCTATCCCAGCCAAGAAGATCCATCTCATCACGGCTCATGGGGAGATTTGAAGCGTGCCCGAATCGTTTAGCCCAATACTTACGATAAGAGAAAAGTTCGATATCAGTGTTCATTTTTTCATAAAAATCAAAGGAATAGCTTTAAATTGTAACACATTTATCCAAGTAGTGTTACAAATGCAAATCAGATCAAATTGTTTTCTAACAACAATCAAACAATGTAGTTATAACGTAATGATTATTTTGATATTTCTGCTGGAACTATTCTCATATAAAGCCTAAAGTAAATATAGGATATAACCGATAAGTGGATAAACACTTAAAAACAAAATGGAATAATGCTTAATACTGCCATAAATAATATGTTTAACTATCTAATAATACTGGTGGCGCTTCTATTTAGCACACAGATACTAGGTAATAATGCGCTACCAGTGAAGGATATTCGTATCGTCATCGACATGTCCGGCAGTATGAAAAAAAATGACCCCCTGAATCACCGGACTAAGGCTGTTCAGCTGTTTTCTGAAGTATTACCTGATGGTATCCAGTCAGGAATATGGACTTTTGCTGCAGAAGTAAACATGCTTATTAAGCATGGCACCGTTACCAAAAACTGGAAAAAATCAGCCTTTAACAAAGCAAATAAAATCCACTCATATGGTCTCTACACCAATATTGAAAAAGCGTTAAAAAAATCAACTTATGATTGGTCAAAGCCTGAACCGGGTAAAGAAAAACACCTGATATTGCTAACAGATGGTTATATAGATATATCAAAAGACGCGAAGAAAAATACACAATCACGCGAAAATGTGATTAAACAAGTATTACCTTTTCTTAAAAAAAATAAAATTAATGTTCATTCAATTGCATTGTCAGAATTCGCGGACCATAAATTACTTAAAAAGCTTTCATCGAAAACCGGTGGTAGCTATGTTGTAATTAAAAATGCATCTGATCTTGACCGACATTTTTTTAAATTATTCCAGTCCACTGCTAAGCCAGATACAATACCATTTAAAAGAAATAAATTTACTGTCGATAAGTCCATCAATGACTTAACAATTGTATTATTCAATAATAATAACCCAACTAAATTAGTAAGGCCTGACAAAAATATATGGAGTTATGCAAAACATCCAAAAAAAATAAAATGGGTGAAATCAGATAATTATGAAATAATTACAATTCCGAAGCCTACTGAAGGCTCATGGTCAGTAGATGCTCCCCTCGATCCTGATAACAAAGTAATGATTGTTACCAATATTCGCCTCCATGTTAATAAACTCCCCACGGTACTGTTACCAAATGACCCCATGCCTATAGAAGCAACAATATCGGAAGACGGAAAAATTATTACAAAAAAAGATTTCATTAATATTTTGGATGTGAAATCGGTCGTACAAAACAAAGATAGTATAAGCAGAAAGATACTTGACACAAAATATACTGAAAATGGAATATTTAAAGCTAATGTTAACAACCAAAGTTTAAAAGATAGAAACACTTTAACAGTAACTGTTAGGTCACCAACATTTACAAGAGAATTTCAGCATGAGTTCAATGTAATTCAAACCCCCGTACTTATAGAAAAAAATATTGAAGATAAAAATATTATATTAAATGCAACCATCAATGACAGTGTTATCGATAGAAACAATGTCAATATTAAAATATTGAAACACGAGGGTCAGCATCTATTCAATAAAAATAATATAGGCAAATGGTCTGTTGCATTACCTCAGCTATTTTCCGGAAAATCTATTGATTTATTAGTTAAAGCAAAACGTCATAATGGACAGCCATTTGAACAAACCCAATCTGTAAAACTACCTGAAATTATCCAGTCCGTTGCGCCAGTCAAAGTTCAAAAAACCAAAGAAACAAAAAAATCTGAAGCTACATCTGAAAAGATAAATGTACCTGTCACCGCTACTGAACAAAATATAGATACTGAGAAAAAAATAAATAAAAATGAACCTGTAAACTGGATAATGGTTTTCGCCATGGTCCTTACGATAAATATATTAATTTTTACCGGCGGGTACTTCTTATATAAAAAATATATTAAGTCAGCTAAACAAACACCTAGAATTGACGCTGAAGAAACTGACACGCCATTGGAAGATAAAGATGAAGCTGAAAGCACTCTAAACGCTGAGACTACAGAAGGATTAGACGAAATTGAAGATCTGGATGTTAACGAAGACAAAGTAAATGAAAATACTGCAAAATGATAATGATGCATATAAATTATGGAGAAATTAAATGGATGAGTTTCTAGCGAGTTTACTAGTAATAGGGACTCAATTTGGCATATTAGTCGGCATTATTCTATTAATCGTCGTTTTCTTGTTCATCAGGAAAAAACGGAATGATAAAACAATTGCGCAAAAGTTTGCTGATGACTTTAAGGAGTCTTCCGACTCACGAAAAGATGAACTTGAGAAAGCAATTGAAGAGGCTTTTCACCTTCAAGGTGACGTAGGTAAAGAATATGCGCAGCTGATAATGAAAAGTGAGCGAAAAATTTGTTCGAATATGCTTAGTCTATTTAATGGAAAAGACCGAGCCTTATTATTACAATTGCAAGGTGATCTAGCAAACCTTACCGACGCCTATAAAGGTATTGCAAGCATGAGTGATCAATCTCAGTCAGACTCACAAAATGAAGCAAACAATGATGTATTAGAAGATAAAATAAAAGTATTAACTGATGAGAATAACCGTTTGAAAGAAGACTTGAAAAAAGCGCTAGAGAGCATTGATTATTTACAGAATCAATACACGGAATTATTCAAGAAAACAAACCAGGACGGGGAATAACGGACTCTTAATAGCTCGATTATAAGTTGTATGGAATAAGAATTGATATGGCATCTGCGAGCTCTTCATCTAAGCCATCATAGATTGACTCTTTTTGAGTATCGCTTAATTTTATATAATCCCAAATACATTCATTAGGCGTATTGGATTTTTCAGGTATTTTTTCAAGATACGTTCCTAGAATATAGTTGTTAGATAAGCTATTAGCCATGTGAATAATGCAAGCATCCAAAACAACTGCATCATCACCACATGGTTCATGGTGCTGCTTGATAGTTTTTGTTAAGGCTTCTGGTAAGCCCCAATTAGATAGTAATTCAGCACCAATATCCGCATGCGTAAACCCAAGTCTTTCCTTTTCAATACGATAATGAACCTCTTCATCGCCTTCAGATTGATTGATAATTTGTTCTGATATATCTGGGTGCGAGGTATAAAGCAATAGACTACCGATATCATGTAATAAACCCACTACGTACAATCGCTCCGTGTGTAAAACTCCGCAATGTCCTGCAATTTTTTTTGCCAATATTGCAGTACAAAAACTATGCCTCCAAAATGTTGCAGGCTTTACTAATGTTGTGGGTATTTTTGAAAATGAATTTACCGCAACTACTGAGGTAATTATATTATATAAATCATCTAGTCCTATAATAGAAACTGCTCTGGATATTGTATCTACTTTACTTCTAATGCCGTAAAACGGACTATTAACTACCTTAAGTATATTTGCGACAAGACTAGGATCGGTTTTTACTATTTCAGAAATGTCTTGGATTGTAGAACTTGGCATACTAACGGCTTCATTAAATCTAAACCATACATCAGGTGGAGATATTAATGTTTTTGTTCCATTGACTATTTTTTTTACCGCTTCCATATAATAGATTACTCTTTTACCCATGTTTGTAATGCATCGATAACTTTATTAGCCTGATCTATACTAGAAATATTAAATTTTGATTTTTGTTGATATTCGCCATTACGTTTTTGATAACGACGGATAGTAAACTTAATCGGACCATATTCTTCTTTGCTGCGATCCCAATCCTGATATTTATATATAATGGTTGACCACGCACCCTTAGTTAAGACTATCTTATCTAGTTCTTTTGTTATTTCAGTACCATCCTCTGTATAGGAAATGGTAATCTCATCAACTGTTGATGCCATCGTTAATACTCCTCAGTATCAATATTTATTTCTATTTTTGGTGGTATTTGAATAAAAAAGCCTTTTTCATTTATCATAGCTAAGACATTAACGGGGTCAGACTGAGCCAGTATCGTATCCTTTGTGATATTCAGGTTCATGACGAGGGTTAATTCTCCCATCATTTGCAGAATATTTGCTGGAATGTCACTTATAGAAGTATCGGCAGGCAAAAATATGTAATGATCTGGATTACGCTTGCCTTTATATATACTACATTCCATTGCCTATGAGTTATCCGTACTTATTTCCGTATGAAAAATACCTTAGATATTATACTCATAATTTTCTTAAAGAAGGAAGCAGTTTTATGGCCCTGGCTTGAATTCCCATTTATACCAATACCTTGTTCTTTCTGACGTAATTTTTCAAGTTTCTTACGTATTTCATCTGTTTCACTCGTGCGACGAGCGATTTCTTCAGGTGAATTTTCTATATTTTGCTCAGCTTGTTCTCTTGCGATATCCATAGCGCGCTTTCTAGCTTGCTCGATCTCTAGTTTTTTATTACATTTAACTTTATCAACCACTTCTTCGGTTAAGTTTATCTCAGCATCGCTTGCAAGACTTATGACCTCTTCATCTGTGTCAAGCTCTATTGGTACAGCATGTTGAATGTCTTCAAAATCAATATCCAATTCCAAAGAAATATTTTCGTCACTAGACATGTCCTCCAATGAACTTATATCTGACAACGTATCTTCTTCTTTTTTGCTTAGGAAATCGTTATCTACATTATCTGCAACCTCAAAATTCATCATTTCATCTAATGCATCATTTGTTTCATTATATGATACATCAAGGTCAGTATTTTCTTGCTCTAATTCTATTTCCTCGGACATGCCCAGGAATGATTCATCAATGCTAAATTCTACTTCAGATTCCTCATTCAAAGATAAACCTTCTTCGTGAAGATTATCTTCGGTAACACTTTCTGATAATGATATTTCATCAGAATTATCCAAACCAAGAATATCTGCAACGTCTCCATCTGATATGTTAGCTGCTGCTTGAGTATCAATAATGGGAGCACTACTAACCATTTCGGACTCTGTAACCACTGGTGATGCAATAGGCGTTTGAGCTACAGTAATATACTTTTCTATACATTCAAGTATCTGCTTTGTTTTGAATGGTTTTGTAATTAGGTCATTTCCACCCGATGACACTACTTTCTCTTGGAAATCATCGTCGTCATCATTTGCAGTAATAATAATAAATGGAATCTCAGCTATTCTTACATCTGTGGATGAACGAACACGATCTAATAAACCAAACCCGTCCAAATGCGGCATTGAGACATCAGAAAAAACAGCTGAAATCAAATTATCCTCTTCTAGCTTATGCCATCCATCTTCACCATCTACAGCCTGTACAACATCAAAGTCATTTTTCAGGATCTTGCTCAGTGCCAATCGGATAACTTTGGAGTCATCAACGATCAGTACTCGTGTTTTATGTTCTAAAGATGAATTAAATTGCTGCAGTTCACTAGGCATAGAGTTTTTTACCGTTATTACAATAACTTATCGTACATTTATTTAAATTTAAATAGAATTTATCAACCTATATATCGACACACAAGAAGAATACTTTAATTGTAAAATGCATCGGATAATCAGCCATATACGATACATAATTGATATAATACCGAAATACGATACTAACTACTTAACATCACAAATAGGTACATCATGGGCCCAATTCAACAATTAATAGAAAAAAAATTACACGACAATATACAAGCTGAATATATAGAAGTTGTTAATGAGAGTGATATGCATAATGTACCTGCCGGTTCTGAATCTCATTTCAAGGTAACTTTAGTCAGCTCGGAATTTGAAGGAAAAATGCTTGTGGCTCAACATCGCATGATAAACACGGTACTTCAGGATGAACTTAAAAATTCTATCCACGCTCTCGCTCTACATACATATACACCAGAGCAATGGCAAGAAAAAGAAGGTGTAAGCCCTACTTCACCACCTTGCCTAGGTGGAGATAAGACTTAAGTATCGTCACGCAAACCTTCTACAAGTGTAGGATACTTTAAGACCACACCTAATTCATTAAGCATCAGAGAATTGTCTATTTTTTTTGATTCTTTCAAATAGGACATCATGTTATTAGAAAATATTTGCTCACATTCATGCATACTTAATTGTGGAGGTTCCTTGAGCCCTTTGCTTTTAGCAACTTGTATAAAATAATCGCTCATCGAACTTGGATTACCATCACTAATATTGAATAAATGAAATTTTCCAGAATAATTTAGACTGCAGATACACGCTTGCACTAGATCATCAACGTGTATTCTATTACTCCAAGGTGATTCCGAAAGTTTTAAAATTGGCTTTTCTTCTACAAGCCGTTGCAAGGGCAGCTTATCAGGCCCATATATACCCGGCACTCGTAAAACAACATAAGCAATATTTTCTTTTTCACAAAATACTTTTAGTACTTCTTCTGCATACAATCGCCTATAGGCTCGTTCAGCATCGGGTGATACAGGTGTAGTCTCATCAACCCAGTCGCTCCCACAGTTTCCATATACACCTGTAGTGCTAATCAAGACAATTTTTTTAGGTAATTTACTATCGGTAATATTTGATAAAAAGCAATTTAACCGTGAATCAGTTTTTCCTGATAAAGGTGGAGGAATAAAATAAAATATCGTTGCATCTGAAGCGTCAATGCATTTGACGGAATTGCACTCATCTAAATCAAGTTGAATCGTGGTGTATTTCTGTTCTAATAAGGTTACATTATGACTTGTGCGAGTAAACACTATGACTTGATTTTCATTATTCAATTCATGCGCAAGCTTACTGCCAACATAACCACAACCGGCGATAATGATTTTTGACATTATCTATCTTACTCATTAATTCCAAATTGCAATGTAATAAGGTATCCATAATATAAAAATCACTGTGGCGAGCAATAAATCTACTCGCATAATATTTCTATATTTAATGATATCTGAACCTACCGCATCAACTTTCCAGACCTTGTTCATGAGCGCATCAAGTAACAACACCAAAAATATGAGCGGCGTTAGTGCTGGCAATACTAATGTTGTTATTACGTATATACCTTCGTATTGAGCTTTAGTATCGGCAGGCGTTACAAATACGCATAAAAGAAGCGCTAAAATTGACAGCATAACGCGTAAAGGTTTCATTTGATTTAAAATAATTAATAATTTTTTATACATCACTATTACTTCTGTGTTTGATTGGTTTCAATAAGTTGAGACATTGTCATATCATTTAATGAAGATCCAACTGCATCATCTAAAGACTGGAATAACGTCTCTATTACTCCATTTCCTCTTGAGAACTTATTTTCCAAATGATAATTTCTGCCATCATTTCTAATATGAGATAATACATCATTTATTTTCATTTGATCTAGTGGTATGGCAGGGAAATATAAAGATGGATCATCCGCTGTTTGCACAACATATCCATTTAATTCTAGATTATCAAGTATTTGAGAAAGAATGACAGAAGGAATTGACGTTTGTTGTATTAATTCCTCAAACGTAATTTCCTTTGATAAATTCTGGTAGCGGACAGATATTTCCAACAAAACCTGTATCGTTAAATACTCTTTAGCTCTATTACTAATTTTTAAGCTGACTTTTTTACACGTTATATATTCAGGATTCTGATGATAGAAGGCGATGCTGGCACCCGTTAATAATATAACCCAGCTTAAATACAACCATATTAAAAAAAGTATCAGTGTTGCGAAGGCTGAATAGATAGCAGTATAACTACCCGAACCAATCAAAAAGGATGCAAAAACCCAACCTGTCGTTTCCCATAAAATGCCAGAAATAATCGCACCAATCAGCGCTGACTTAAATTTAACCTTAGTATTTGGAATAAGCATATAAATAAATGTAAATGCACATATTATTAATATGTAAGGCAATGCTTTACCGACAAAAACTAACAAGACACTTAATGCTTCGATTGATTGCATATATTGCACGACTGACGCGCTAGAAATACTTGCTGTAATACCAATCGCCGTAAAAATTAAAATAGGGCCGACAAAAATAACGCTTAAATAATCACTAAAACGTTGAGTAATAGGTCTTGTTTGTGAAACATTCCATGTGAAATTAAAAGCACGTTCAATCTTTTGAATAAGTGAAACAACAGTATAAAGCAATAAAAATAAACCCAATGAGCCTAACACACCTACTTTTACGTTATTTACAAACTCGATAATTTTTTGCGTGATCTCAATACCTTGTTGACCTAACGGTTCAAGAAACTTCAGTAAGGTAGGTTCTACTTTGTTATGTACACCAAACCCTTTTAAGACAGAAAAACTTACGGCTAACAAAGGAACCAAGGATAATAAGGTTGTATAAACCAAACTCATTGCTCGTAATGTGAGTTGCCCATCTGCCAAATCTCGAATAACAACGAATAAAATTTGGATGATTTTACGAATTAAAGCAATCCCGAAGGCCTGCCCTTCTGAATCAGAGGCCCATATAAAATCATTTAATTTATTATATATATTTATCAATGAGTTAGTTTCTTTTATAGATGTAAATATATTATAGACTATAAGGTAATTAAGCGGGAAAGTTTTTAAACGATATAAAAATGTGAGCCACCGCACAACGCCGAAAGAATACCCTAACTAATATTTATAAACAGTCGATAAGTTTTTTACGTATAAATGAGCCTTCTAGAATGACAGTAGATCAAATAAAATTAGATATTAATGACCTAACGACAGGAATGTATGTCTCACGACTAGATAGACCGTGGATTGAGACACCTTTCCCGCTGCAAGGTTATTATATTAAAAAAGATAGTGATATCAGTTCATTACAGAAATATTGCAAATATGTTTATATAGATATACGCCGCGGCAAAAGCCCTGTTGACCCTGTTTTTCTACAAACACTTGATAATTCGGTATCACATGCTGAACCTCAAAAAACAAGCGTTAAGGGCGTAAAAGCTAAAAAACTAAAGGCTAAAAAAGGGCTATATAGATTAACTTCTACACCAAAAAAAGAAGTTAAAAATGCTCTTAAAATGCAGGAATTAGCTTTACTTGCCTTGTCTTATATTCAGCAAGCCGCTGAAAATGATGCTCCAATACCGCTAAAAGAAACAATGAACGTAGTTTCTATAATGGTAGATAACATTATTAAAAATCCTGATGCATTTTTATGGCTAACAAAGATAAAAGATAAAGATACACACCTCTACGGGCATACTGTTCGGACAACAATATGGGCCATTGCACTGGGTCGTCATATGGGTCTATCCATTGAAGCATTAAACAACCTAGCTATGGGCATTATGTTATCCGAGGTAGGTAAAACTCGGCTTTCAGATGATCTTTTATCTAAAGATAGTTTTTTACGTTCTTATGAAGAAACTCAGAAATATCAAATGCACGTCAGCTATGCACTTGACATGCTAAAGTCCTCAGGTGAGGAAAACACTCAGGTATTAAGTGTTATAGCAAGCATGCATGAACGTAATGATGGGTCTGGTTACCCAAGAAACCAAGTTGGAGATGAGATTCCTTATCTTGCCAAAATCGCTGGTATTGCTTCGTATTATGATGAAATTACTTATCCTCGGAACGGCGAATTTGGATTAAGCCCCACTGATGGAATTGCACAGTTATATAGAATGATTAATCTGGAATTCCAAAAAGACCTGGTTGAAGAGTTTATACAAGCTGTTGGCATTTACCCAGCAGGAACACTTGTAGAATTAAGTACAGCAGAGACGGCAATGGTATTAGAACAAAACCCTGAAAGAAGATTAAGACCAAAAGTTATATTATTACTGGATGAAGAAAAAAATCCATACAAAAAAAATAAAACAATTGATTTAATGAAAAAAGAATACACAAAAGATGGCAGACAACTTGATATTACATATAGCCTACCAATGGGTGCATATGGCGCTGACCCTGTAAGCGTTTACGATAGAGCGTTTACCTCAAGATGGTCTTTTTCCTTGGCTTCATAGTAAGTATTAATCTTCAAAATAAGAACTAAGAAACTCATCAAATGGAGTATTTTGTTTCGATTCAATCTCAACTTGACGTTTAATTGATTCACTTACAATACGTTCAAAATCATCATTTTTATCTTTTGATAATACTAATTGTTGAAAATAATTATTATGTTGAATAGACATTCTTTTAGCGAAATAATGAAACCCTTCACCCTTTTCTTCCATATTTGTTAACATTCTTGCTGATGGAGATAAATCAGGGTCGTCTACGATAGCAAATAAATTGTTGACTGATAAGGTATATGATTCTGAATTATTTACTTGATCGAGTATTTTACTGATAGGTAATAAAGCTTCAAATATTTCTTTTGCCCATGAGTTCAGTGAAATTTTTTCACCATTTTTTGTCAGTTCTACACTTTTTTTCCTTCCATATAATGCACTGATCATTTCATTCTCATCAATATCTTTATTTTCTTTCGTATCAATATCCGGGCTATCTGTTAATAAACAGAAAAGCATTAATACCTCAAGAAAATGTAGCTGCTCTTGATTAACACCAAATGGATCAAATGCATTTATATCTATGGATCGTAATTCAATATATTTAACACCACGCTTTTGCAATGCATCAATTGATTTCTCATTTTCTTTTGTAATCTGCTTAGGCCTGACCGTACTATAATACTCATTCTCAATTTGTAGTATGTTGGCATTTAATTGGCGGTATTCATCGCCTACTTTTACACCTATCTTTTCATATTCAGGACAAGGGGTTTTGATTGCAGCTTGTAAGTTTTTTACATATTCATTAATATTGTTATAACTTGCCTTAATGCCTTTTTCATTTTCTTTATTATTTTGATAACCGATATCACTCATTCTTAAAGAAGTTGCGTAAGGCTTATAGTAAGTATTTTCGTCAAATGACTCTAGCTCAGGCTCAGCATTACCAAAGAATGATTTGCATGCGGCGGGAGATGCGCCAAATAAGTAAGGTATCAACCATCCTACACGTAACAAATTACGTATTAACGAAAAATATTGTTCATTAATATAAGATTGTTTATCAATTATTTTTTCTGAATACTCATATAGTCCATCCCATAATTCATCCGAAAAAGAATAATTAAAATGCACGCCTGCAATAATTTGCATGGTTTTTCCATATCTGCGCCCAAGCCCTTCGCGATATATTGTTTTCATTTTCCCTAAATTTGACGTGCCATATTGAGCCACAGGTATATTAGACTCACCTTTGACAACACAAGGCATACTAGTAGCCCAGAACATTTCATTATCGAGACGTTTGTAGACAAATTTATGTAGGTCTTCTATGTATTGCAAAGAGTTATTAATCGAATTTAATGGCGGTGTAATAAATTCAATTAATGCTTCTGAGTAATCTGTCGTAATAATTGGATTTGTTAAAGCAGAACCTAAAACAATTGGGTGTGGCGTTTGGGCAATATTCGCATCACTATTAACCCTTAAACTTTCCTTTTCGATACCTACCAGACTATCACTTAGGCATTGAACTAGATTTTTTTCTACCAAATCAGCTAGTTTGGTTTTTACGTCAGAATACAAAAGGAAGTTCCCCGATTGATTCATTTCGCGGAGATATTTAAGAGGCGAATGAATATTATTTAAAGTCGAGCATTATATAGTAAATGATTCTATTTATCAGTATCTATAATCTCTGAACCAGCATGAGCCATTGACAGGTTCGATATGTCAATATTGGGATCTTCAATAATATTCTTTTCTGTTAGAACAGATCCACTTGGCGACAAATCTATATTACTGATATCGATATTTGCCTCTGGAACTTCTACATGATTCACTATTTGTTCCCCTGGATCCGACATTGATAAACTGGATATATCAATATTCGGCTCTTCAGGCATTTCATATTGAATGATAGTTTCACCTGCCTTGGCCACTGTGAAATCATTAGCGGTGTTCATAGTTTTATTTGTCTTCACAGCCTCTGCAGGGGCATGAGAAGCGGAATCTTCTTCAATAACTTTGGCATTACATCCAGCTTTACTTATAGCCACTTGATATTTTTGAGCATTTTGCATGTCAAGATTACGCCGAATAACGACGGGCTTTCCACAAAAGAACTTTTCAACAAACGAGGCTTCCTTCTTGAATAACGCAGCCAAGTTATTAATTACTTGCTCCTGTGTGAAGTCAGGATTTATTTCACCTGTTATAACAATGGCGTAAGTCATGGTTTTTTCTCAATTAAATGCTCATTTATGTTTAATAGTAGACAAGTACCACCCTTTTTACAAGCTATGTAACTGATTTTACTTGTTTTAAATTAATGCTAGACAGCATAGAATACAGTTATGAATAATAATGATAAAAGAACCTTTCCTCGGTCAGATATGCAATGTCCTGTGTTATATCGACATGATGAAAACAAGCCTTGGAAAGTCGGAAAAATGCAGAACTTATCTGCAACAGGCATGTGCCTTATTACAACCGATAACCCTGAGTCGGCAAAAAAAATATTTATTCACGTGAAACCAGGTAGTCAGAAAATAATACCTGAGATAATCGCCTCAGGTGATATTATCCGAATTGAAAACATTAATGACGAATATGTATTGGCATGTAATTTAACTAATGTTTCGAGAGGGTAGTTAAATTTCCTCACTATCAAAGGTAGTCACATTAAACCCGATTGATAATCTCACCTGTTCACTTTCATTAGTTAATACTTGATGATCAAGAGCTGGAGAAAACAATACAGTCACCCCTTCTTCAGGGATAATTTCAACATCATTGTCCATCTTCAAAATAAGATTGCCTGAATTTTGAGGGACTCTAATATAATAAACTCCCGACAGGATTTCATCAAAGTCATCGTGGCAATGTAAACTCGTTCGATCACCTGGAGACATTGCATTAAACCAAAACCCAATCTTTAATTCATCTTCATTTTTATTTAAATATTGTGCGATTTCATTTTTAATCTTTATTATTATTTTGTCTATCTCGGGTAAAGCTTTATTTTTTATATATATGTTTTCATACCGGCCATCAAATAAATGACTCTTATGCTTAATTTTTGATTTATTTAATCTGGTATATTTTTCATAAATACTATTATTCACTTCTGTGAAATCATTGAATTTAATTATTTTATATTGATTTTTTTCCACTTCTACTACTGTCCATTCTAGTAATCAACACCTGTGCCACTCAAGCCACAGTATCCATTTGGGTTTTTAAATAAATATTGCTGATGATAATCTTCTGCATAATATAATTTATCTAATATTTTTATTTCTGTTGTAATGGAAGGATGTCCATTTTTTGCTAATTTTTGCTCATACTTCACTTTGCTTGTAACTACCACTTCATAATCATCTTCATTGTTTACATATATAGCAGAACGATACTGTGTTCCAATATCGTTACCCTGACGCATCCCTTGTGATGGATTGTGTGATTGCCAAAAAATCACAAGTAAGTTGTTTAAACTTATTATAAGTGGATCATAGACGATCAATACAACCTCTGTATGCCCAGTCAAGCCACTGCAGACCTCCTCGTATGTCGGGTTTGGTGTGAAGCCCCCTGCATAACCTACGGCTGTTGTAATAACACCATCACATTGCCAAAATAAACGCTCAGCGCCCCAAAAACAACCCAAACCTAAAATAATAGTTTTATGATTATTTTGAAAGGGTTCTTTCATTGTTGTTTCGAGAACAGCATGTTTCTCATTTATTTTCATCGCTGCATCACGCCCGGGCAATGCATTTTTCTGATCGACTGAATTTGTCATTTTTTGCATTACTCACCCACCATTATATTTTCTCTACTTGAAAGCTGTAATAAACAAACTTACCAGAATCAAATAAATTATAAACTGCAGTACCCTTGATTCCGGCAAACTCTGAAACTGTTTTTTTCAAATACCAAGGCACATGTTTATTTATGAGTTCACTGTGTTGCCCTGAATCATAAGCTAAAGACCTCAATACTTGCTGTGTAATATTATTTATTTTCTTAACTTTTAAACTATGTTTTTCAAAATAACCAAGTAAACGGTCTTTGTTTTTAACTGGCATCAGGTCGCAATAACAAAAGATACCGCCCTGATTTAATGAACGTGATACTTCTTCAATAAATTTCTCTAAGTTAGAATAACAATGCGAGGACTCAATATTTATAATCACATCAATAGAAGATTGCTTAACTGGGATAGCCAGTGCATCACCCGAAACTGCATGTAAACAAGGGTTCTCTGTTAATTCATCAGCCTTTTTACTTGCAATAAAAGCCATGTCTAATGCGATGTAAGCTAAAGGGTTAAACTTAGTCGTCAGATATAATGCTCCTGCGCCTCTCCCTGAACCCACCTCAAGAACTTTTTTGTCATGTAGCAACACTTTATCTATAACATGCTCATAAAGCTTCAATTGTGGAGAAGATAATGGATCAGTGCTGACATTATCGTCAATATAACCATAATTCATTGCAGTCAGTAGATTGTTAGAATCATGTTTCGCTATAAAGTTATACCATTTCTTCCATAAATAGCGATTGAGGACTGGGGACATTTGCGTCAAAGAAACAAATATCAATGAGAACAAACTGGTAGATTTCTTAGACATGTATTCATCATATTATAGCATGAACGTTAAGTATATGATTTATATTGAAATATATGAATTTTTTCATTATTTCGATATTTCACTGTAAAAATACCTCTATGGCTTAAACAAACTTATCATTAACTCTATATAAGTGATTGCTTATTATGATAAAAATGAGGATACATTTTCTTTATAAAATGATGTATAAATAACACTAGAATCATAATAATAAATTTATTATAAACAGGTAATATGGATTCAGGAGTCTAAAATGGAACAAAGAGCATGGAAAAGAGACCCAATGTCTCTTGATGTTGAGATTAGAATGTGGCGCCCAGATGGTGAAGA
>Ga0316205_10002080_pt1 | contig 22072 bp, 17 predicted proteins | sample 3monthpyrite_MG_FD_204941 | JGI IMG/M metagenome (GOLD analysis project Ga0316205, IMG submission 204941) | Microbial mat bacterial communities from mineral coupon in-situ incubated in ocean water Damariscotta River, Maine, United States -... | ecosystem: Environmental > Aquatic > Marine >... | reverse complement strand
CCGCGGCGATCGGCAGGATCGCGTCACCATGGCCCAGGATCAGGGCGCGTGGGGCGCGTTTGGCGTGGATCAGTTCGAGCAAGATGGCGCAAGATGAGCTGGACCCGATGAGCCTTGGAATGACCAGGATCGTGCCCGCGATGGACAGGCCGCGCTGGGGGTGGCCGCCCTGGGTGATCTGCGATGTGGCCGGGTCAACACCGCCCCAGAAACTGATCGGCGCCTCCAGCCGCAATGCCGTGCCGCTGGCCGCGCCGGGATACAGGATCTGGGCTTGCACCGCGATCACCAGATGCCGCCTTCACGGCGCAGGTATCCGCTTTGAGCGCTGGCCACGCAATCGGCCAGGCTGCCAAAAACCGGCTGGTGACCTGTTGTGCCTAGCGCGTAATGGGCAAACTTGGCCGAATTGGTCATCATCGTGCCCCCGGTTCTGGGCAGGATCGGGGTGACGGCGACGCATGTATCGACGACAAATTCCACGCCCAATCTGCCCAGCCGGTCGTAGGCATCTGTGGCTTGCAGCGCCTTTGTGACATGGCGTCCTGTGCAGACATACACCGGCAATTTGAACGGCGTGTTGCCTGACAATTGCAGCAAGGCCTGACATTCCTGTTCCGAGAAATGCGGCGAGCCCAGCGCGATGCAATCCAGATGATCGCCAGACGAGGCGGTCAGGGCGTGTCGTGCCGCGCGCAGCATGGGCAGGCTGACCGTCAGCGTCGGCACTGAGCGGCGCCCCGTGGCGGTGGCCAGATCGGGCGCTTCCGGTGTGGTGCCCACGACATGACACAGCCCAACCGCGCCAGTGGCCGCAGCCCCGGCCAGAAGCGCCTTGAGTTGATCCTCGGTCGCGCCACGCGCCAGGCCGGTGATTGCCGGCACGCCGTTGCCGGCCTTTTGGCCGATCAGCGTGCCCAGGACCGGAAAGAACGTCTCATCGCGGGTCACCGCCACGGGCAGGCCCCGGACATCGAATACAAGAGTGGCGCGACGGTTTTCAGTCAGGTGCAGGCCGCCATAGGGGGCGCGGCCAGAGACAGCGCAGGCAATGTCGAGAAAATCGCCATAGCGATTGGTGCGCGCGCCCAGAACCGAATTGGCAAAGGCCACCGCGTTGCTTTCCCCCCAGGCGATTTGCTGGCCCAGGCCGGGGCGGGCGCCGGCCTGATAGGGCGCGCAGGTCCAGGAGGGGCGGCAGCCCATTTTCTCATGCGCGACCATCTGTCGGAAGGCGCGCTTCTTGTCGTCGCCAGACAGATTGGATTGCCCGCGTTTGAGCAGGTTCAGCGCGCCAACATTGGTGGTGGTAGGCACCTGCACCTGCGCCCCCCGCCGCGCCAGCTCTTCGACGAATTCGACCCCCGCCGGGCCATGAAACAGCACGCCGTCGATATGGGCGGACGTGATCGGCACCAGCCGCGATGCGCCCATCATCCGCGCCGCCTGCACGACGATGTTAAGCGCCATTTCGGCGCCCTTCGTGCCGGTTTCGCCAGCCAGGATTGCCTTTTCATGGGCGCTGAGCTGCATCGCCGTTCTAGCCGTTTGCCGCGCGGAACCAGGCAATGATCGTGGCGCGGGCCTGAGCATCCATGGTGTAACTGGCCGATGGCGGCGGCATGGCCTTGCTGATGCCCGCATGAAGATAAATCTGCGGGGCCTGACGGGCCACATCGCTGACCGTTTCCAGAAACACGCCCTTGGGCGCCCAGAGCATGCCTTCCCAGGCGGGCTCGCGGGCGTGGCACATCGAGCAATTGCCCAACACCACATCAAAAGCGGCCTCAAATCCGTCAGCCTGGGCGAAGCGCTGCTCGGTCGGCGTCAGAGGGCGGGTCTGGGCGGTGTCATAGGTGTCGCGCATCGCGGCGGTGGACAACCAGGCGATAACGATCATCAGCAGCACCGTGACCGCCCATGTCCAATGCGGGCCCTTGCCGGTCTTGTGCATCGTGTTGAAGTAGTGGCGGATGGTCACGCCGGTCAAAAAGATCAGGCTGGCAATCACCCAGGAATATTCAGTGGCAAATGCCAACGGGTAATGGCTGGACAGCATCAGGAACACGACCGGCAGCGTCAGGTAATTGTTATGGGTTGAGCGCACCTTGGCAATCTTGCCGTATTTGGCATCCGGGGTGCGCCCGGCCTTGAGGTCGGCCACGACAATGCGTTGGTTCGGCATGATCTGAAAGAACACATTCGCGGTCATGATCGTGGCGGTGAAAGCGCCCAGGTGCAACAGCGCGGCGCGCCCGGTGAAAATCTGGTTATAACCCCAGGACATCACCACCAGGATGACGAACAGGAGCAGCATCAACAATGTCGGGTTCTCGCTGAGCCGCGATTTACACATCTGGTCATAGGCCAGCCAGCCGATGGTCAACGAGCCGCCCGAAATCGCAATGCCTTGCCACAGCGTCAGATCGGCTTTGGTCGGGTCGAGCAGATACAATTCCCCGCCGACCCAATAGACGATCATCAACAGCGCCGCACCCGACAGCCAGGTCGTGTAGCTTTGCCATTTGTGCCAGGTCAGATGCTCGGGCATCCGGGCGGGCGCCACCAGGAACTTGGTGGTATGATAAAAGCCGCCGCCGTGGACCTCCCATTCTTCGCCGTAGGCACCCTCTGGCATGTCGGGCGCGGGTTTGAGCATCAGATCCAGCGCAATGAAATAGAAACTGGCACCAATCCAGGCCATCGCCGTGATGACATGCAGCCAGCGCACCGAAAAGGCGATCCAATCCCAAATCGCGGCGAAATCATACATGTCGTGCTCTCCTGGTTTTCACGCAGCCAGACTATACGGGCGGCGATTTTTCCGGTATTGGCTGCAAATATCAAACAGCATCAAAAAAACCCAAACAATGTCCTATTTCGACAATATCCGAACTTTTGTCCGTGTCTATGAACTGGGCAGCATGTCCGCTGCCGGGCGGGATCTGCGGGTATCGCCCGCTGTTACCTCATCGCGGATTTCGCAGCTGGAGGAATATCTGGGCGTGCGGCTGTTTCAACGCACCACCCGCAGCCTGGCCCCGACCGAACAGGGGCGCGCCTTTTATGGCGGAGCTTGTCAGGTTCTGGAGGCGGTGGAAAGCGCCGAAGCCGAAGTGTCAGAGATCACCGACAACCCGCGCGGCGCACTTTATGTGTCGGCCCCTTTGGGCATCGGGCGACGGTTGATTGCGCCATTGGTGCCTGCCTTCCTGCACGAATATCCCGAGGTCAGCCTGCGGCTGCGGCTGACGGATCGCAAGGTTGACCTGACAACCGAAGGTCTGGATCTGGCGTTTTTCCTGGGCCAGCCTGCCGACAGCAATCTGCGCATTCGCAAGATCGCCGACGTGCCGCGCGTGATCTGTGCGGCACCCCAATATATCGCGGCACGCGGCGCGCCCGGCTCGGGCCAGGAAATCGTTGAACAGGGCCATGAATGCCTGAACCTGCGATTTCCGGGCGCCACGGATTTTCAATGGCCGATGATCACTGCGGATGGCGTCAAACGATTCCGCGTGGGCGGGCGCTATGAATGTGACGACGGCGACGTCTTGACCGAATGGGCCGTGCAAGGCCATGGGCTGGTATTGAAGCCGGTGTTCGAAGTGGCTGAGGATATCGGCAAGGGCCGCTTGGTGGCCGTGGCACATGAAACGCCGCCAGAACCGGTTCAATTGGCCTGCCTGTATACCCACAGGCGCCGCCAAGACCCGAAAACGCGCCTGTTCATGGAGTTCGTGATTGAGCGGATCGCTTCGGTCGTCAAGGACGCGCAGGTCAGCCCCTAGCTGCCGCGATAGGTCGAATAGCCAAACGGCGACAAGAGCAGCGGCACATGGTAATGCGACGCCTCTGACATGCCGAAACGGATGGGGATAACGTCCAGGAACCGAGGGTCTTCGGGGGGCGCGCCGGTGGCATCCAGATAAGCGCCCGCGTGGAACACCAGTTCATAAGTGCCGGTCTCGAATGCCGTTGCGGGCAGGATCTGTTCATCTGTGCGGCCATCATCATTGGTGACAAGGGTTTTCAGATGAGTTCGCGCCGCGCCGTCCAGCCGATACAAATCAATTGTCAGACCGGCGGCGGGACAACCGCGTGCCGTGTCCAGAACATGCGTGGTCAAATATCCTGCCATGATACTGTGCCTTGTGTTGTGCGGACCCATTCTTGCGTTTAACCGGCCCGTCTGCAAACTACACCCCAAGAGATGCAGTTTCGCCCATTATTTGAAAAACGCAGCGATTGTTTTGCCCTAAGAAGCGGCCAGGCAGGAGAGACCAGATGAACAGATACCCGCGTGACATGACGGGCTATGGCCCTCAGACCCCCGATCCGCAATGGCCCGGTGGCGCAAAGATCGCGGTGCAGATCGTGCTGAACTATGAAGAGGGCGGCGAGAACAACATCTTGCATGGTGATGCCGCCTCCGAGGCGTTTTTGTCCGAGATTACCGGCGCCCAGCCTTGGCCAGGCCAACGCCATTGGAACATGGAATCGATCTATGAATACGGCGCGCGGGCTGGCTTTTGGCGCGTGCATCGTTTGTTGGAGCATTTGCCCGTCACCGTCTATGGCGTGGCCACCGCGCTGGCGCGCGCCCCCGAACAAGTGCGTGCGATGAAAGCCGCGGGCTGGGAGATCGCCAGCCACGGGTTGAAGTGGATCGAATACAAGGATTGCACCCCGCAAGACGAAGCCGCTGACCTTGCCGAGGCGATCCGCCTGCATACCGAAGTCGTGGGAGAGGCCCCGCGCGGCTGGTATACCGGGCGCTGTTCCGGCAACACGGCGCGGCTGGCCGCTCAGACAGGGCAATTCGCCTATGTCGCCGACAGCTATGCCGATGATCTGCCCTATTGGATGAATTTTGACGGCTCCGACCAGCTGATCGTGCCTTATACGATGGATTGCAACGACATGCGCTTTGCCATTCAGGCGGGCTATACAAATGGTCAACAATTCGAAGATTATGTCAAAGACAGCTTTGACCAATTATTTGCAGAGGGCGAGGCGGGGGCGCCCAAAATGCTGTCGATTGGCCTGCATTGCCGTTTGATCGGGCGTCCGGGCCGCGCGGCGGCGTTGAAACGGCTGATTGCACATATGGCTGGTCATGACGGCGTGTGGTTTGCCACCCGGTTGCAGATTGCCGAGCATTGGGCGCGCACCCATCCGCCGGAAAAACGCGTCCGGCCTTCGGAAATGGACCGCGAGACATTCGTGGCGGAATACGGCGGCATCTTTGAGCATTCGCCCTGGATCGCAGAGCGCGCCCACAGGCTGGAACTGGGGCCGACCCACGACACGGCCACCGGCGTGCACAACGCGCTGGCCCGGGTGTTTCGCAGCGCGTCAGAAGAGAAACGTCTGGCCGTGCTCAAGGCCCACCCGGACCTTGCGGGCAAGCTGGCCGCTGCCGGCAAGCTGACTGCCGAAAGCACCGCGGAACAGGCGGGCGCCGGGTTGGATCTGCTGAGCGATGACGAACGCGCCACCTTTCAAACGCTCAACGCGCAATATGTCGAGCGACATGGATTTCCGTTCATCATCGCGGTCAAGGACAATACCAAAGCCAGCATTCTGGCCGCCTTTCACCGCCGTATTGACCATGACCGCGACACCGAATTTGCCGAAGCCTGCCGTCAGGTCGAACGCATTGCCGAATTGCGCCTGATCGAAAAGCTGGGCTAGGCATGGAAAAGATCAGGATCCAGCCGATCTCGGCCCAGGCCTTTGCGCCCTTTGGCGATGTGATGGATGTGACGGGCACGCCCGACAAGGTCATCAATCAGGGCATGTGCGGTCGTCACCATGACCGCGCGCAGTTGGATTTTACAGATGGGCGCGCGGGCATCAGCCTGTTTGAGGCCAAACCACGCAGCTTGCCCTATCAACTGGATCTGGTCGAACGCCACCCCGCAGGCAGCCAGGCCTTTGTGCCCATGTCCCGCCATCCATTTCTGGTGATAGTGGCCCCGGATCAGGGCGATGTGCCTGGCACGCCCCTGGCCTTTGTGACCGCGCCGGGCCAGGCAATAAACTTTTACCGGGGCACATGGCATGGCGTGCTGACACCGCTGCACGCACCGGGGATATTTGCTGTCGTGGATCGCATCGGCACCGGCGAAAACCTGCAAGAACACTGGTTCGCCACGCCCTATCTGATCACCGAATAGACCCTAGCCGTAACTGGACACATCAGAGCCGGCCAATGCGGCGATGTTCAACAACCCGCGCACCGTCACGCCCGGCGTCACGATATGCGCCTTGTTGCCCAGACCCATCAATATTGGCCCCACTTCCAGCCCGCCGGCGGCGTGTTTCAGCAAATTGCGCGCGGCGCCCGCGGCATCGGTATTGGCATAGATCAACACATTGGCCTTGGTCTTGAGCCGGGTATTGGGAAACATCCGCGCGCATAGCTCTGGGTCCAGCGCCGCGTCAGTCTGCATTTCGCCTTCATAGGTGAAATCGAGGTTCATCCGGTCCAACAGTTCAACCGCACCACGCATCACCTGACCCGACGAGCAATCTCGATTGCCGAACTGGCTGCTGGAACATAACGCAATCTGTGGCTCCAGCCCGAAGCGCCGCACATGGCGCGCCGCCGCGATCACCGTTGCAACGATGGTTTCGGGGGTCTGGTCGCTGTTGATATGGGTGTCCGACACAAACAACGGGCCGTCATCAAGGATCATCAGCGACAACGCCGCCACCGCATCATGCCCCTTGGTGGCCAGCATCTGGCGCACATAGTTCAGGTGCCACAGATATTGGCCAAAGGTGCCGCAGATCATGCTGTCAGCCTCACCGCGGGCCACCATCACGGCGGCAATTGCTGTGGTGTTGGTGCGCATGACGGCCTTGGCCAGATCGGGCGTCACCCCACGGCGTTCCATTGCGTCGTGATAGGCCATCCAATAGTCGCGATACCGTTCATCGCTTTCCGGGTTCACCACGTCGAAGTCGCGGCCCGGCTGAATGGTCAACCCGGCGCGTTCGATCCGCAGGGCAATCACCTCGGGGCGGCCAATCAGGACGGGGGTATCGACGGCCTCCTGGATCATTGCCTGAGCCGCTCGGATCACCCGTTCATCTTCGCCCTCGGCAAACACGATCCGGCGCTGGGATTGGCGCGCGGCGTCAAAAACGCGGCGCATGATGAGGGAGGATTTATAGACCTGTTCCTCTAGACTGCGGTGGTAGGCGTCCAGATCAATCTCGCGCTGTGCAGCGCCAGAGGCCACGGCCGCCTTGGCCACGGCCATTGCGATGCGGGGCAACAGGCGGGGATCGAATGGTTTGGGGATCAGGTAATCCGGCCCGAAGGTCAGCCGCTCGCCGCGATAGGCTTGGCCCACTTCGGCCGATGTCGTTTCGCGTGCCAATCCGGCAAGCGCGTCGACGCAGGCCAGTTTCATCTCATCATTGATGTCATTGGCGGCCACATCCAGCGCGCCGCGAAAGATGAACGGGAAACACAAGACGTTGTTGACCTGATTGGGAAAGTCCGAACGTCCGGTCGCGATCATCGCACCCGGCGCCTGGGCGCGGGCCGCATCGGGCATGATTTCGGGCGTCGGGTTGGCCAGCGCGAAAATGATGGGATCCTTGGCCATCTTGGCGACCAGTTTGGCCGGCAGCAGCCCCGGCCCGGACAGACCCAGAAACATATCCGCGCCGGTGATTGCGCTTTCCAGCTTTTCGCCCGCATCCGACAAGGCAAAGGCCATCTGCTCGGGCGCCAGATCGGTCCGACCCGGATGCAGCACCCCGTCCTTGTCAAACACGGTGATGTTTTCCGGGCGCACGCCCAGCTTGGACAACATGGTGAGACAAGCAATGCCGGCCGCCCCCGCGCCCAGCCCGACAATGCGGATATCGGCAGGTTGCTTTTGGGCGATGTGCAAGGCGTTCGTGGCCGCGGCCGCCACCACGATCGCGGTGCCGTGCTGATCATCGTGGAAAACCGGAATGTTCATCCGTTCGCGACAGATCCGCTCAACCACAAAGCAATCCGGCGCCTTGATGTCTTCCAGATTGATCGCCCCGAATGTGGGTTCCAGGCGGCAAACCAGTTCGGCCAATGCCTCGGGGTCGGGTTCGTCTACCTCGATGTCAAAGCAATCCAGCCCCGCGAACTTTTTGAACAGGACGGCCTTGCCTTCCATCACCGGCTTGGACGCTTGCGCACCGATGTTGCCAAGGCCCAGAACGGCGGTGCCATTGGAGACCACGCCAACCAGATTTCCCTTGGCCGTGAACCGCCCGGCATTGAATGGATCGTCGGCAATTTCAAGGCAGGCTTCGGCGACACCGGGTGAATAGGCCCGCGCCAGATCGCGCCCTGTTGTCATCGGTTTGGTCGGGCGGATCTCCAGTTTGCCGGGGCGCGGAAACTCATGATAATTCAGAGCCGCCTGCCGTTCTGCCTGTTTTTCCTTTTTGGTCATAGCCATGCGCAGTTCCTATCTTTTCATCACCCTAGCGCGAAAAAACCCGGACCGGGCACGAAATATGGCGGCGGCACAGAAAACCGGCCCGGCCCCTTGCAGCTGCGACTAGCGCGCCACGGGACCAAGCGGCATGTGCCGATTGACATCCTTATACAGCAAATAGCGGAATTTGCCGGGCCCGCCCGCATAGCAGGCCTGGGGGCAAAAGGCGCGCAGCCACATGAAATCGCCCGCCTCCACTTCGACCCAATCCGCGTTCAACCGATAGGCCGCCTTGCCTTCCAGCACGTACAACCCGTGCTCCATCACATGGGTTTCCAGGAATGGAATCACCGCGCCCGGTTCAAAAGTGACGATGTTGACATGCATGTCGTGGCGCAGGTCGTCCGGCGCGACAAAGCGGGTGGTGGCCCATTTGCCATCGGTATCGGGCATGACATTGGGGGCCAGGTCCTGTTCATTGGTGATGATGACCTCTGGCAAGGCGATGCCTTCCACCGCCTGATAGGCTTTGCGAATCCAGTGAAAGGTCACATTGGCCGCGCTTGAATTGCGGAGCGTCCAGTCCTTGCCGGCGGGCAGATAGGCATAGCCGCCAGGGGTCAAGCGGTGGGTTTGGCCTTGCACATTGAGTTGGGCCTCGCCCTCGATAACAAACAGCACCGCCTGTGCAGTAGGGTCGGTTTCGGGCCGTTCAGAGCCGCCACCGGGCGCCACTTCGAGGATATATTGCGAGAATGTCTCGGCAAATCCGCTCATCGGGCGGGCCAGTATCCAGGCGCGCGTGTCGGTCCAGAAGGGCAGGAAAGAAGTAACAATATCGCGCATCGTGCCGCGCGGGATCACCGCATAGGCCTCGGTGAAAACCGCGCGATCGGTCAGCAATTGGTCCTGACCGGGATGCCCGCCTTTGGGCGTGTAATAGGTTGTCGGCATCAAGAAGCCCCTTGTTTGTCATGGTCTTGATAGGGGTTCTGGCAGGCGCATGGCTAGTACGAAAGCCTTGAGGCACTCTTTTGAATATTCAGAAAATGGGACCTGCCTTTGGGTCGATTTCCCTATCGTGGACAATGCCGAATTTGTCACACCATTGGCGGCAATTGGCGCGCAAGCGGGCACCGCAAATGGCAAATCGTTGTTCGCACATCGTATTTTGCCTAGGCTTGCACGGATTGATTTAGGCCTTTTGTGACCAGAGCGAGTATTTGTATGTCCAATTCTGCGCGCGCGACGTGGATATTGCTGTCAGGCATGGCAATTTATGTGGCCATTGCCGCGTACTACATGCCCTATCTGACGGATGATGCGCTGATTTCACTGCGGTATGCCGAGCGGTTCGCCCAAGGCGACGGCCTGACCTGGAACGACGGCTATTACGTCGAGGGCTATAGCAACTTTGCCTGGGTTGTTCTGTTGGGCGGCCTGATCAAACTGGGCGTCGGCCCGATTTTCGCGCTGCGCCTGTTGGGGGCATTCTTTGTCGGTGCGGTGGCGATCGCGGGCCTGCGTCTGACCGCGCGCTCTGCCGCGCCCTTCGCCGCCTCGTTGCTTTTGGTGCTGGTCATGGCAGTGCATCCCTTGTGGATCTGGACCATCGCCGGGCTGGAAACACCGCTGGTTGTGGCGTGCATCTTTTTCGCCCTGCTGGCCCTGGACAAATGGTGGCAATCCGAGCGGGAAAACAGCGGGTCCTTGTGGTTGGCCTCGGCCATCCTGGCTTTACTGACACTGACCCGCCCCGACGCGCCGCTGTTCACTGTGGCCGCGGCATTCTTGCCTTTGTTTGGCTCAGAGCCGTTCGCCGTGCGGATCAGAAATGCGATCATTCTGGTGTCCTTGCCGCTAATGGCCTTTGCCCTGCAGATGGGGTTCAGATTGTATTATTACGGCGATTGGGTGCCCAATACCGCGCGTGTCAAAGTTGCCCTCAACGAAGGGCGGTTACGCTCGGGTGCGAAATATGTGCTCTCGGCGATCTATGTCGCCTCGGCGGGCGTGGCGATCATCGGCGCATTGGCGCTGTGGCGCCCGCGCCAGCGCCCTGCCGCATTCTGGCTGGCGTTGTTCATGGGCGGCATCTGGGCGGGCTATATCGTCGTGATCGGTGGCGATCATTTTCCGGGCTTGCGACACCTGCCGCCGACCATAGCCGCGCTGGCTGCTGCCATGGTTATTGCGCGCAACGATGCCCCTGTGGCCTGGTTGGACGCAGCCATGCGCCGCGCGCCAGTGATTGCCTTGATGGTCGCGGTTTTGGTGATGGCGGGCTACACGATCATGCAGGCGCGCTATGACTGGAATGCGCGGGTGCACACGCGCAGCTTTGTCTGGTCCTGTCAGGAAGTGGCCCAGGATATGTATGACCAGTTCAATGAAAGCGACCCGATGATCGCGGTGACGGCGGCGGGTTGCCTGCCTTATTTCACCGGGTTCGAAACGCTCGATCTGCTGGGTTTGAACGATCTTGAAATCCCAAAACGCAAGCCAGAGGATTTCGGCAAGGGCTGGCTGGGACATGAACTGGGCGACATCGACTATGTGTTGGAACGCCAGCCACAGATCATCATCTTCCACATGGGCGAAGGCCCGATATTCCGCTATATCGACCTCATCGAATACAGCGACGCCTTTCATCAGGATTACTGCGAAACGGCATTCGAGAGCGGCGGCGAACAACGCAAGATCTTCATGCAGCGCAGTTACCGCGAAAAGATCGGGTTTGCGGGCCTGTGCGAGAATGACGACCGGCTGTCCACCCAAGAGCAGGGGCAGGGGTAATGGGCATGCGCCTTTGGCTGGCTCTTGCGTTGATCATGTCGGGCTATCTTGTGGCTCTGGGCGTCTTGCCATGGTGGATGCCCACCGATGCCAGCGCGCCCAATGTGGCAGCACAGGTCGGTTATGACATTTCGGCGGCTTTCATTTTCACCGCCCTTTGGTCGATCATAGCGGTCGGTGTATCGGCTCTATTGGTGCAAGGTGTTGCGATTCCGGCCGGGGATGTGAGGCCAGATCCGGGCGGGGTGTCGATCCGACAGCGGTGGGTCGAGTTTGGGGTCATCGGGCTGGGTCTGTTGGCCCTTTATTGGCCGCCGGCCACGGCTCGGTTCGCGCACGGTCTGGAAGAGGATTATTTTCTGACCAGCCTGTTTCGGATCGCCTGTGGTGAAACACCTTACGCTGATTTCGAGTTCCTCTATGGCCCCCTGATGATCGGGCTTGTGTCATCGTGGATAGAGGTCTTTGGCTTTTCGCGGGTCGCCTATTTCTCATTTTACACAGTGCAGATGCTGGTTGTCTGGGGATGTGTCATCGCCCTGTTGCAACATGCAATCACCGACACCCGACGTCGCTGGGTTGCCTATCTGCTCCTGGCGCCTTTCCTGCTGGATTTCCTGAACGGGCTGAACTGGACCAGTTTTCGCTTTATCTGGGCGTTTTTCGCGATTTGGATCCTCGCCGGCGGGCCTCTGCGCTGGTCGCGGGTGATCGGGGCGGGCACGGTGCTTGGTCTCTATGTCGCCTATTCACATGAATACGGGCTCAGCGCTCTGATCGCCACCAGCGCCGTGCTGATCCTGCGCGCGGTGTCGCAGGCCAATGGCCATGAAGGCGGTGCCGCGACCTGGGGACGGATTGTGGCCGCGGTCTTTGTCTTTCTGGGCGTCACGGTCGGCGTCTGGCTTGGCGCGGCCACCTGGGCCACCGGTGGCGACCCAAGCGCCTATTTCGAGCTGACGCGCTTTGTCACCGAATACACGCTGGAACAGGGTTTCGCGCGCTTTGCCTATTATTGGTCGCTGCACAATCTGGCGCTGTTCATGCTGTTGTCGGTCGGCGTTGTCATGGCCGGCTTCGCGTTGACCCGGCTGCGCGATGTTCGGCCGGTCTTTGGTGATTATCTGTGGCTGGGCAGCATCATCTATGCGGGTGTGACGCTGAAATTTGCCCTGCAGCGCGCTGACTATCTGCATATGGCGGTGCCATTCATTCCCCTGATCCTGACCGCGCTGATCAACCCGCCGACGCGACTGGCGGGCGTGTCGGTTCATCTGCGCAGGGTGATGATGGGCGCGGTTGTCATTGCTGCATTGGCCCAGGCGATCGGGCATGTCCCGCATGGTCGCTGGGCGGTGCTGGCATCCGTCCGTGGCCTGGTGCATGAGGTGACGGGCCGGCCTACGGTGGCGCCGATGCAGACCTTGGCCCCCAACCTGCAGGCCGGGCGCTATGAATTGCGCGCCGATGCCGCGCCCTTGGCAACCCGGTTCCTGCAAGACGATATAAAAGGCCGCAAGGCGATATTCTATCAGGGCAACTGGGATATGGCCGCCGAGGTTGGCGTTTGCCCGGCGGGATTTCCCTTTTACAATATTCTGTATTCAAACCCCTGGCACCCTTTGGCCAAAACGGCGCAAGAGCCTGGCATGCTGGTGGTGATCACCGAGGAAAACTACGCGGCCCTGCAAAACGGCATCACGCCCCCGCCCGAGGTCACACTGGACCTCAGCCAGCGGCTGTCCGATTTTGTCAGTTCAAACACCAATCGGCAGACCTTGCGCGAGTTCGAGCTGGAATTCGACATGTGGCGCGAGGCTTTGGGGAAACAGCTTTTGCAGGAATATCGTGTGCTCGACAAAATCGGACGCCAAATCATACTTGAACGGATAGACTAGGCCCAAAGCCCTTTGTTTTGTGAAAGATCAGACCCGCCAAATGCCCCTATCGCCCAGCATAGACCCTGCAATTTCCCTGGAAGACACCTCTGGCTGGGTGGTGGTGGACCTGCGCGCGCTGGTGACAACGAATTTGGGGCTTGAAGCCCTGCTCAACCGTATTTCCAAGGGACCGGTCGAAGCGATTTCGACCAAGTTGGGCATGGGGCCGGATCCGGTAGAGACCGATGCCGAGGATTTTGGCGGCACATTGCCCACCGACCCGACGGCGCTGGCTTTTCTGGCCGAATTGCGCGCGCAGGGTCAGAAAATTGCCCTGGTGTCCGAAATCGCCACGCCGTTCCTGCGCCAGGTCGGGCAAGGCGCAGACCTGTTCGACGCCTATCACGGCGCACCCGAGGGTGAAGTGCTGGATGCGGCGGAAAAACACCGGATCGTGTCGTCCGCCTATCCAGAGGGCTTTGCCTTCATGGGGGCCTCTGATCTTGATTTGCCGCTCTGGGCCGTGGCCCAAGGGGCCATCACCGCGCGGGCAACGCCGGGCCTGCGCGCGCGGGTCGATGAAACCGGGCGGGACGTGTATCATCTGACCCCGCAAGGCAGCCCGCGTATTCCGTGGCGCCCTGCCATCAAGGCTTTGCGCCCGCATCAATGGTTGAAGAACATCCTGGTGTTTCTGCCGCTTCTGGCCGCGCATGAAACTGATCCGCTGTTATGGGCGACGGCGGTTTTTGCCTATGTCGCATTCTGCCTGACTGCATCCAGCGTCTACATTCTGAATGACCTGCTGGATCTGTCGGCCGACCGCGCGCATCAGCGCAAACGCAATCGGCCCTTTGCCTCTGGTCAATTGCCGTTGGGTGCGGGACTTATCCTGGCGCCGGGCCTGTTGCTTGGCGCGCTGCTGCTGTCGGTGCTGCTCTTGCGGCCGCTTTTTCTACTGGTGCTGCTGGCCTATTACCTGGCGACGCTGGCCTATTCTTTCGTGCTCAAACGCGAGGTGATCGTCGATATCATCACCCTGGGCGGGCTGTATTCCATACGTATCATCGCAGGTGGCGTGGCCACCATGACCGAGCTTTCGCCCTGGATCCTGGCGTTTTCCGGCTTTTTCTTTTTCTCGCTGGCAGCGGTCAAGCGGCAGGCCGAACTGGTCGATCTGGCGCGCCGTGGCAAGGAAGCGGTGGCGGGCCGGGCCTATCGGGCCTCTGACTTGCCGGTGATCACGTCCATGGCCATCGCCGCGGGCTATACGGCCGTCTTGATCCTGGCATTCTATATCAGCAGTTCCGAGGTGCAGGAGCTTTACACCCGCATCAAGGTGCTGTGGCTGGCCTGTCCGGTCTTGTTGTTCTGGATTTCACGGGTAATCATGCTGACCCATCGCGGCCAAATGACCGATGACCCGATCGTCTTTGCCGCGCGCGACATCGTCAGTTGGATCTGCATGATCCTGGTGCTGACGATTGCAATCTTTGCACAATCCTAGGTGCCGCGTCGGTTTCAGGCCAAAAGCGGGTTCTTTCAGGTGGTCGACCTGTAGCCAGGACGCTAGATCACGTTCGACAAAACGGAGAATATGATGGGCTTGGCGCTGGGCGTGGATACGGGCGGCACCTATACCGATGCGGTGCTGGTGCGCGACGAACAGGTGGTGATCGCCAGCGCCAAGGCGCTGACAACACGGCAGGATCTGGCCATCGGGATCGGCAATGCGGTGGCGCGTGTGCTCAAGGATGCCGCGATTGACCCCGCCGAGATCACCCTGGCGTCGCTGTCAACCACGCTGGCCACCAATGCGCTGATCGAAGGGCAGGGCGAGCGTGTGGGGCTGATCCTGATCGGCTTTGGTGAGGCGGATATGGCGCGCCAAGGGTTGGCGGATGCCATGGCGGGTGATCCTTTTGTGATCGTCGAAGGCGGGCATAACCATGCCGGCGGCGAGGCGCAGCCGCTTGACGAGGCGGCGCTGGGCAAATGGCTTGCCGACCAGGGCCCCCGGGTTTCTGGTTTTGCCGTGGCAGGCAAGTTCGCCACCCGCAACGCCGCCCATGAACGCCGGGCGCTGGAGCTGATCCAGCAATTCGCAGCCAAACCGGCCAGTTGTTCACATCATCTCAGCTCCAAGCTCAATGGCCCCAAACGTGCCATAACCGCGGTTCTGAATGCCCGCTTGATCGGCATGATTGCCAGGCTGATCACCCGCGCCCAGGCGCGATTGGTCGAGTTGGGCGTGGACGCGCCCTTGATGGTAGTGCGCGGCGACGGTGCGCTGATCTCAGCAGAATTCGCGTTGGAGAGACCGATAGAAACCATCCTTAGCGGCCCGGCCGCCAGCATTGTTGGCGCCCGCTGGTTGACGGGTGCAAGTGACGCGCTGGTCAGCGATATTGGCGGCACCACCACGGATATTGCGGTGCTACGCGGCGGGCGCCCGGCGATCGACCCCGACGGCGCGCGCGTGGGGCCCTATCGCACCATGGTCGAGGCGGTGGCCATGCGCACAACCGGTTTGGGTGGTGACAGCGAAGTTCATTTCCTCACACAGGGGTTGCAAGGCGGGGTTGAATTGGGCCCAAGGCGCGTCTTGCCGGTGGCGCTGATCGCCACCGAGGCGCCCGATATGGTGCGCGCTCATCTTGACAAGCACCTGCGCGCCGAGACGCCGCCCGATCATATCGGCCGTTTCGTGCGTGCCGTGCCAGGCTTGCAGCGCACCGGGCTGGACGACCGGGATCTGGCCCTGCTCACGCGGATCGGCGATGCCGTTCAGCCACTGGAAAACGTGCTGCACAACCGGCGAGAGCAGACCGCGCTCCGCCGCCTGATTGAGCGTGGTCTGGTGCAAATATCCGGTGTGACACCTTCTGACGCGGCGCATGTGCTTGGCCTGTCCACTGCCTGGGAAGGCTGGGCCAGCGACATGGCGCTGGAGTTGTTTCGCCGCCAGCGCGCAGGCTCGGGCAATCGCATCGCGCAAGATACCGCGCAGATGGCGCAAATCATCATCGATCAATTGACCCATCAAACCGCGCTGGCGCTATTGGAAACGGCCTTTGCCGAAGACCCCGACCCGATGGGCCTGCCCGCAGATGAACTGGCGCGCCATGTGCTGACGCAACGCGGCCTGTCGGGCCATCGCGGGCTGGTCAGGCTGGATGCAGGGTTGAACCTGCCGGTCATCGGGTTGGGGGCGTCGGCGCCCACCTATTACCCCGCCGTCGGCGCCAGGCTGAAGTGCGACATGCAATTGCCCGAACATGCAGGGGTGGCCAATGCGATCGGCGCGGTCGTGGGCCGGATTGCCATTCGCAAATCGGCCAGCATCACCAGCCCGTCCGAGGGCCTGTTTCGGGTCCACCTGACCGACGGTCCGCAGGATTTTCGCAGCTCCCAAGAGGCCGTCACTGCCTTGGAGCAGGTGCTGGGTGCCGCCGCACTTGCAGACGCACGGGCGTCGGGCGCCGAGGGGATACAACTGCGCACGACGCGCGACATCCGCACCGCGATGGTTGAGAATGCCAAGGTCTTTGTAGAGGCTGAAATCACCGTTGAAGCCTCTGGTCGTCCCCGAATTGCCCTGAATTAGAGCCACATTACCGGGGTGCCATCCGCAAGGCACCGTCCAACCTGATGACCTCGCCATTCAGCATCGGGTTGTCGATGATATGGCCCACCAACTGCGCATATTCACGGGGGTGTCCCAGTCGCGGCGGGTTGGGCACTTGCGCCCCGAGGGAAGTTTGCACCTCGGGCGGCAAACTTTCCAGCATGGGGGTCAGGAACAGACCCGGCGCAATCGAACATACGCGCACGCCCTTGTCGGCCAGATCGCGCGCCATGGGCAGGGTCATCGCGGCGACGCCCCCCTTCGAGGCCGCATAGGCCACCTGCCCGACCTGACCTTCATAGGCCGCAATCGACGCGGTATTGACGATCACACCGCGCTGGCCATCCGGGCCCAGCGGATCAGCCGCGACCATTCTAGCGGCGGCCTGGCTGGCGCACAGGAAACTGCCGATCAGGTTGATGCCGATCACCCGAGTGAAAACCTCTGGGTCATGCGCCAAACCGCGGCCAACTGTCTTGCCCGCAGGCGCAATGCCAGCGCAATTCACCAGAACCCGCACCGTGCCAAGCTGCGCTTCTATAGCATCCAGAGCGTGCCCGATGCTGGCGCTGTCGGTGACATCCGTTTTCACGAATATTCCGCCCAATTCGGCCGCCAAAGCAGCCCCGGCGGGGGCATTTACATCCAGCAGTGCCACTTTCATGCCCGCCTCTGCCAGATGCCGCGCGGTGGCCGCCCCCAAGCCCGACGCGCCACCTGTAACGACCGCGCTGTGTCCGTGAAATATCTGCATGCTCGCCCCTTGGCCACGTTTTGTCAGCCGCCATGCTACCCAACGCGGCACAGAGCGTCTATGGCTTGCACACAAAGGAGCACCCACATGTCATTGCCAAAAAAGCACCTGTTCGACCTGCCCGACGGCATCATTTACCTGGACGGAAATTCATTGGGCCCCTTGCCCAAAGGCGTCACTGAGGTGGTGCAAGAGATGCTGACCGCCCAGTGGGGGGCGCAGTTGATCAAGGGCTGGAACGCCTGCGGATGGATGGAGCAGCCCAGCCGCATTGGCACGACGATTGGCCGCCTGATCGGGGCGCCCGAAGGCTCGGTCGTGCTGGGCGACACGCTGTCCATCAAGGTGTTTCAGGCATTGGCCGCAGGGCTGAACATGCGCCCGGAGAGACGCGTGATCCTGTCTGACAGCGGCAATTTTCCATCCGATTTGTACATGGCGCAAGGCCTGATCGGGTTGAAACAGGCGGGCTATGAACTGCGCGTCGTCGCACCCCAAGAGGTGGGCGCGGCCATCGATGACACCATTGCCATGGTGATGTTGACGCAGGTCGATTACCGCACCGGGCGGATGCATGACATGGCAACGCTGACCAAACAGGCGCAATCCGCCGGCGCGGTGATGTTGTGGGATCTGGCCCATTCCGCCGGGGCGATCGAGGTGGATCTGGCCGCGAGCAATGCAGAACTGGCGGTGGGCTGCACCTACAAATACCTTAATGGCGGGCCGGGCGCGCCTGCCTTCATCTATGTGCGCCCGGATCTGGCCGATCAATTGGCGCCGGCACTGTCGGGCTGGCTGGGCCATGATGCGCCCTTCGCATTTGAGCCCGACTACCGACCTGCCGCCGGGATTGAGCGGATGCGGGTGGGCACGCCGCCAGTCATCCAGATGGCGGCATTGGAGCAGGCACTTTGTGTTTGGGATGATGTGGACATGGCCGATCTGCGCGCCGCCTCGGTGGCGTTGTGCGATCTGTTCATCGCCGAAGTAGAACGTCGCTGCCCTGATCTGACGCTGATCAGCCCACGCGATGGCACCAAACGCGGGTCGCAAGTGTCGTTCGCTTTTGCCCATGGCTATGCCGCCATGCAGGCGCTGATCGCGCGCGGAGTGATCGGAGATTTTCGTGCGCCCGATGTGATGCGCTTCGGCTTGACGCCGCTCTATATCGACGCGGCCGATGTCGTCGGTGCGGTCGATATTCTGGCCGACATATTGGATAATCGCCTGTGGGATACGCCAGAGTTTCGCACCCCCAAACGCGTGACCTGATCGGGCTTCTTTTTACAGTGACATAAGCGCGCAGGGTTGTTAGCCTCTGGTTTGTCACAGCGCAATCAATGCGCTGGCCACATGGGAGAAAAGAATGACTAAACGCTTTTTGAAAGCAGTTATGACCAGTGCGGTCGTTGCTGTATCGGCCACCGGCGCCGCGACCTTCTCGGCCTCGGCTGCAGAATGCATCGCGCCAGCAAACCCTGGCGGTGGCTGGGATTTCACCTGTCGCCAGATCGGCAAGATCCTGTTTGACATCGGCGCGGTTGATACACCCGTTCAGGTCACGAACATGCCCGGCGCGGGCGGCGGTCTGGCCTATAACACCGTGGTGTCCGAGCGAGGCTCTGACGAAGATCTGATCGTTGCGGCGTCTTCTGCCACAACCACCCGTCTGGCCCAGAACGCCTATGCCGGCATGACGGCCGATCAGGTGCGCTTTGTGGGCGCGATCGGTGCGGATCCTGGCATCATCGCCGTTGCCGCAGACAGCCCCTACCAGTCGCTGAACGATCTGGTGGATGCGATCCTAGCAGACCCGGGTTCGGTTGCCTTTGCGGGCGGCTCGGCTGTGGGTGGCTTTGATCACCTCAAGCCGCTGATGGTTCTCAAAGAGGCCGGTTTCACCGACATCACCAAGATCAAGTACATTGGTGTTGACGGCGGTGCCGACGCGATCACGCAGACCGTGGGTGGCTTTACCCAGGCCATGACCGGCGACATGTCGGAAGTGGTCAGCTTTCTGGCCAATGGCGACATTCGTGTGATTGCGGTCTTGACCGACGAGCGTGTGCCAGGCTTTGAGGACATCCCAACCGCCAAAGAACAGGGCTATGACGTCGTCGCCGTGAACTGGCGTGGTCTTTATGTGCCCAAAGGCATCTCTGACGCCAAATTCGACGAATGGGCTGAAAAGTTGCAGATGGTCGCCGACAGCCCTGAATGGGCCGAGGCGATGGCCGCCAATGGTCTGGCGCCGTTCACCAAGGTCGGTGGCGACTTCCAGTCCTATGTTGATGGTCTGGTGGCCGATATCGCCAGCATGAGCGCCGAGCTGGGGGTCACCCAGTAATGGCTTCAGACCGTATTTTCGGTCTGATAATCCTGATCACGGCGGTCGCGTATGTCGCGGCCGCCACTCAGATTCAGACGAATTTCTTTTCCGGTGAGTTTCTGCCCAAGCTGTTTCCGCTTTTGATTGGCTCAGTGGCGGCCTTGGCGGCGCTCGTTCTGGTTTTTCGCCCCGACCCCGACCCGGATTGGCCCGCAAGCGCCACCTGGATCAATATGGCGGTCGCGGTTGCGGTCCTGGCGGTTTACGCGGTGTTGTTGACGCCGCTGGGGTTCATCGCGCCCACAATCGTGGCCGCGGCCATTCTGAGCTACCAGATTTCCGGGCGCTTTGGCCCATCGGCCCTGTCCGGCCTGGGGCTGGCCCTTGGCCTGTTCGTGTTGTTCAAATATGCGCTGGGTTTGGGCAATATCGTCGCCTATCGCGTAACCAGCCCGGCCAAGATCTGGGACGCGCTGACAATCCTCATTCCATTCGTAGGGAAGTGATATGGAACTTTTTGCCAATCTGGCGCTAGGGTTCGGCGTGGCGCTGTCGCCCTATACCCTGTTTCTGGCTGTTTGCGGGTGTTTTCTGGGCACGATCATCGGCGCGCTTCCGGGCCTTGGCCCGTCGAACGGCGTCGCGATTCTGATCCCGATCACCTTTACTCTGGGCCTCGACGCAACCTCGGCGCTGGTGTTGATGACCTCGGTCTATTACGGCGCGATGTATGGCGGGCGGATCAGCTCGATCCTGTTGAATATACCGGGCGATGAACCGGCTTTGATGACCACTCTTGACGGCTATCCGATGGCCAAACAGGGCCGTGCGGGCGACGCGCTGGTCCTGTCCGGCGTGGCCTCTTTTGTTGGCGCTCTGCTGGCCACCATCGGCCTGATGTTGCTGGCCCCGACGCTGGCGCGCGTGGCGTTCCTATTCGGGCCGGCTGAATATTTTGCCCTTTACCTGCTGGCGTTCTGCACCTTGGGCGGCATGGCGTCGAACAATCAGGCCAAGGCCGTGATCGCGGCCTGCCTGGGCTTGGGCATTGCCATGATCGGGGTAGACAGCTCATCCGGACTGCCACGGCTGACGGGCGGCAATCTGCACTTGTATGACGGTATTGATTTTCTGGTGGCCATTGTGGGCCTGTTTGCCATTGCCGAGCTGTTCTTCTTTATCGAGAGCCACGGCAAAGGATCGTCAATCGGTGTCACGCTGGACAAGGTGCGCATCCCCTGGAAAGACATCTTTTCAACCAAATGGACGATGTTGCGCGCCTCGGGCGTGGGATTTGTGGCGGGCATCCTGCCCGGTGCCGGTGCCTCACTTGGGTCATTTCTGGCCTACATGTCGGAGAAATCCATCGCCGGTGAAAACGGCGGGTTTGGCACCGGCGTGCCCAAAGGTGTCGCTGCACCCGAGGCCGGCAACAACGCCGCCGCAGGCGGTGCGCTGGTGCCGATGCTGACGCTGGGCGTGCCCGGCTCTGGCACCACGGCGGTCTTGCTGGCGCTGTTGATGACTTTGAACATCACGCCCGGCCCGACGCTGTTCACCGAGCGGCCAGAGGTTGTCTGGGGCCTGATTGCCTCATTGCTGATCGCCAACGTCGTATTGCTGTTGATGAACGTGCCGATGGTCAAGATATTTGTGCGCGTATTGATGGTGCCGGCCTGGATATTGCTGCCGGGTGTGACGATGATCTCATTCGTTGGCATCTATTCCCTGTCGGGCAGCTATTTCGACCTGTTGCTGATGATTGGGTTTGGGGTGTTGGGATATTTCCTGCGCAAACTGGATGTGCCGACGGTGCCGGTCATCCTGGGCATTTTGCTGGGCGGCAATATGGAAGACGCATTGCGCCGCGCCATGACCCTGTCTGACGGCGATCCGATCTATCTGTTCTCGAGCCCGATCGCGATTGGCCTGTGGGTGGCGGCGGTTCTCGGGTTCATCGCGCCGATGTTCCTGCGCAACGTGCTGAAAAAACCACCAGCGGTCACAGATTGATGGTTCGGGTTCTGGTGCCATCCGGGGCCTTGGGCCTGAACTATGATCAAACCGCGCTGGAACGCGGCATTGCGGCCAAACCCGACATCATCGCGATCGACGGTGGATCGACCGACAGCGGCCCGTCCTATCTGGGGCGCGGCGCGTCAAAATATGCGCGCTCATCCACCAAGATCGAATGGGCCGGGTTGATGGCGGCGCGTGCCCAGGCGGGCTGTCCGTTGG
>Ga0316205_10002079_pt1 | contig 22092 bp, 25 predicted proteins | sample 3monthpyrite_MG_FD_204941 | JGI IMG/M metagenome (GOLD analysis project Ga0316205, IMG submission 204941) | Microbial mat bacterial communities from mineral coupon in-situ incubated in ocean water Damariscotta River, Maine, United States -... | ecosystem: Environmental > Aquatic > Marine >... | reverse complement strand
AACAGGAACCGGATAGTTCCACCCACCAGCTTTCCACCAGCATTCAGCGAGCCATGCTTTTGAAATATTAGCGATTAGGTACGTTCCACCAAACTCTTCTGAGTAATACTCTTCATCGAAATCCTCTATTTTCTGTAAGAAAGAAGGTAACTCCAAGGATTTTCCTGGAAAGATGGAAGGATCTGAGCTGTCTACTTTATTGTTTATTCCTTGATAATATATCCAAGCGCTTGGGGCTTCCATACCATCATCACCTAAAAATATTTGTACTTCTGCTTCTGTTACGGTTTCTGGCACTGGTTTTGAAAACAATTCTTGGAGTGATTTTATAAAACCGGATGATACTCGATCGAGGCATCCTCGATAACGCTTAACAAATTGACCTTCGTTTAAACCAAATGGAATCATAATTATGTACCGCTAACAGGTTTATTAATGAGACCCGCCGTCTCGTTATACATTTTTAGATTTTTTATTATTTTGTATAAAGTTAATTCTCATTAATATTGCAATAATAATTATGCTTGCAGGTGCGATTAATGAATATATCGTATAGTTTAAATTAGAGCTATATTTTAATGCTATATACGATAATACTACGATTATGAGCCATATTATTGTTAAGTTCTTTTTTTGATGTTTAAATACTATAAAAATAGCAGCGATAAAGCATGCTGCATCAAATAACAAAAAATAATTTACAGGAATAAAAATACCAGTCGCATATATAGATTCTGTATATAGTATGGATAATGTAGCTAAATGGTATTTGGTAACCTTTATATTCATTAAATTAGAAAATCCTTTTCTTTATTTATTAAATCTAACAGTTGTATTAACGAGACCCCTTGTCTCGTTATACATTTGTAGTGAGACCTCGCTATCGCGTTATTTCTTATTGTATTTCAATAATATAGCCGATTTATGCCCCGTTATGCATCCCAGAAAAACGTGACAGGTCAAGTTTTTGATATTTAGAGAGAATTCGGTGAATGTCTGCTATCTGGTGGATATACTAAGAGGCGGCTTTGGGTCGGTAGCGGACAGGCTGTTCTTACACGACTATGTGCATAGCTGGATATAAAATTCGAGGTTATGCTTTAACCGAAAGATTCTTAAGCGCTAAACGAACCGCGCCAACAGTCCCAGCTCCCCAGGTTCTTCCGGTAATGCAATACGTACTTGATGCCCGCTTCCTAACGCCGATTCCATGGGCTGATGATAAAGGTCTTCCATCTTTTCGACCAAGAAAGATTGATTGCCTTTACTTGTAATTAACTCAAGCTTGTCACCAACTGAAAATTTGTTTTTTACTAACACTTCCGCCGTTTTTGAGTCGTTATTGTAAGATTTGATTTCACCAACAAACTGCTGAATATTATGTTTGGAAACATTTTCCATGTAGTTCTGGTGATCTTGTGTGTGATGACGTTGATAAAAACCATCGGTATATCCGCGATTGGCTAATCCTTCTAGTGCGCCGAGTAATTGTACGTTAAAAGGTTTGCCGGCTTCTGCATCATCAATAGATTGACGATAAAGTTGCGCAGTTCGTGCTACGTAATAGTGTGATTTTGTGCGTCCTTCGATCTTTAACGAATCAATGCCAATTTCAACGAGGCGGTTAATGTGTTCAATGGCACGTAGGTCTTTTGAGTTCATGATATAGGTGCCGAGCTCGTCTTCCATAATCGGCATGGGCTCACCACGGCGTTGACCTTCTTCGAGTAGGTAAACCTCGTTTGCTAGAGGGTGCCTTTCCAGATCACCACATTGCGAGATGAGTGATTGATCTTGTTCCTGGATTTTATGAATGTCGCCCGTTGCATCTTCCTCTGCCGGGTTCATGTGGTATTCCCAGCGGCAGGCGTTCGTGCAAGTTCCCTGATTGGGATCACGGTGATTAAAATAACCTGATAACAGGCAGCGCCCAGAGTAAGCTATACAGAGTGCGCCATGGACAAACACTTCCAGTTCCATTTCTGGGCAACGCTGGCGTATGTCTTCAATTTCATCGAGCGATAATTCGCGAGAAAGAATAATGCGGCTGACCCCTATCGACTGCCAAAAATTAACCGCTGCATAATTCAGTGTATTGGCTTGAACCGATAAATGAATGGGCATGTCTGGCCAGCGTTCTCTGATCATCATAATGAGGCCGGGGTCGGCCATGATAAGTGCGTCTGGTTTCATCGCTATAACAGGTTGAATGTCAGCGAGGTAGCTATCTACTTTTTTGTTGTGCGGTAGCAAATTACTGGCGACAAAAAATTTTTTACCTAGCCGATGTGCTTCTTTAATGCCTTTGTCCAGGTTTTCTAATGTAAAGTCATTGTTGCGTACGCGAAGGCTGTATCGAGGTTGGCCGGCATAAACGGCATCGGCACCATAGGCAAAAGCATAATGCATGTTACGTAATGTGCCGGCTGGAGATAGTAGCTCAACCTTTTTAGTCATGTTATTGCGCTGCTTGACTCATGGCGCGGATAAATTCTTGTAATGCCTGCCCGCGATGGCTAAGTTTATTTTTCACATCGGCAGGCAATTCAGCCGACGAGCAATTTTCTTCAGGTACGTAAAAAACAGGGTCATAGCCAAAGCCATTTTTACCTTGAGGTGTTTGTAAAATACGACCCTCCCACGTGCCCTGGGTTATCAATGGAGTTGGGTCTTTGTCATGACGCATGAAAACCAGCAGGCATTGAAAACGAGCTGAGCGATCTTCGTCTGGAATGTCTTTTAAATCGGTTAATAATTTTTGAAGATTTTTTTCATCACTTGCCCCTGCGCCTGCAAAACGCGCAGAGTAAATGCCGGGCGCACCTTTTAATGCATCAACTTCAATACCTGAATCATCTGCAATAGCGGGGAGGCCAGTTACTGCAGCCGCATTTCGAGCTTTTGATATGGCATTTTCAACAAAAGTTAAGCCTGTTTCTTCAATTTCTTCTACGCCCAGTTCTGCCTGGGGTATGACTTCCCAATCAAGATCAGCAAGTAATTTATTAAATTCACGAACCTTACCTTTGTTATTACTAGCAAGTACAATTTTTTTCATGGTGGTGGATGTAAGGTTAGGCTTCGATGGCTTCTTTCTGGTGCTGGATTAATTCACTAATGCCAGATTTGGCATAATCAAGCATGGTATTTAATTCATCTTGATTAAAAGCATGGCCTTCTGCCGTGCCCTGAACTTCGATAAATTGTCCTTGTTCATTCATCACAACATTCATGTCTGTTTCAGCATTTGAATCTTCTGCGTAATCAAGGTCGAGAACGGGGTTGTCATTAAAAATACCAACAGACACTGATGCCACTTGACCAGTAAGAGGGCTTTTCTTTAATAGTTTCTTTTCGATTAAATGATCAACTGCATCAGCCAGTGCAACATAAGCACCGGTGATGGAAGCAGTACGTGTGCCGCCGTCAGCTTGAATAACATCGCAGTCGATGGCGATACTGCGTTCACCTAATGCTTTCAAGTCAACGACCGCGCGTAAAGCACGACCAATGAGACGCTGGATTTCCATAGTACGACCACCTTGTTTGCCGCGTGCTGCTTCTCGACCCATACGTGAGCCGGTAGACCGAGGTAACATGCCGTATTCTGCTGTTACCCAACCTTGGCCTTTGCCGCGTAGAAAGCCAGGTACTCTTTCTTCTACAGAAGCGGTACAGATAACTTTGGTATCACCGAATTCGATGAGTACTGAACCTTCAGCGTGTTTGGTGAAATTGCGAGTGATGCGTATTTCACGCATTTGATCCTGGTTACGTCCACTGGGTCGCATAGAGGGTGATCCTTTATATCTGTGTTATTTAAAAAGGTGATTATAGCTGAATGGTGAAATAAATGGAGCTAGTTTTGAGCTTGTATTTCTAGGGTGTCTTCGTTTTGCACTGTGTCAGGTTTAATGACACTGATACCCATCAATGTGACATTGTCGCTAGTGGGGTGACCAATACGTTCGGCTTCTTCGGCCATGCGATTGATCGCAGTGTCGATGTTCATTCCGCCCAGCTTGCTAATATTTTCTACGTCTAGCGAGCCCCACATGCCATCACTGCAAAGTAAAAACATGTCATTTTCTTGTAAGCCTTCAATGTAACCTGTTGAGATGGGTGGCATTTCATTCGGGCCGCCCAGGCAATAAGTGACATAGTTGCGCATAGGATGAGTGAGCATTTCATCTTCTGAAATAACTTCATTTTGAAATAACTCTTCAATGTATGTGTGGTCACGGGTGCGAGAGTGTAGTTCACCATTTCGTAGCATATAAAGGCGACTGTCTCCCAGATGCGCCCAGTAGGCATTGTTTTCCTGTATCAAGCAAACCACGCATGTAGTACGGGGGTAATTAGGGGGATTGTCTTTAGAGCCTAAGAGCGCGATTCGGCCATGGGCTTCGCGTAATGTAACTTCGAGAAAAAGAATAGGGTCATGGATAGGCGTTTTTTGCTGGTTAAAACTTTCCATAAAGCAGTTCATGGCTTCCTGTGCTGCTAATTCGCCACCTTGATGGCCACCCATGCCATCTGCAACGAGAATGAGCAGGCTTTCATCATTTTCCAGAATGCAGCCCCTATCTTGATTCATGGAACGATTTCCAATGCGACTGGCGCTGCCTTTATCAAATTTAATCATTATTTAGCTCTTGTTTTGCCAGGTGTTAATTTGTTCCAAAGGCGTTCTGTAAAAGACTGATGCCTGTTTTCTAATGTTGGTAAAGCCTCAATGAAAGCGTCGAGTGTTTGAGGGCGGCATTCCGGGTCGACCTCAAGTGCCCAATCGACGGCTTCCAGCAAGCTTTTTGAGTATTGCTTGCGAAAGGCTATTACTGCGGGTTTCATTGTATCATTTTCATGGCGCTGATTGGCAGGGGGAGGAGGTTTTCCGTTCATGCAGGCGTAAATTGTTGCCCCTAATGAGTAAATATCAGTCCACGGGCCCATGTAGCCATTTTTTTTATATTGTTCAAGAGGAGAGAAACCCTGTGATGTGACGTGGCCTATCTGATCCTGACGACTTAATTGACGTTGGTGTACGGCACCAAAATCAAGTAATAAAGGCCTGCCACCACTGCGAATATGTATATTACCGGGTTTGATATCGAGGTGTAGGTAACCGTGTTCATGTATAACTTTTAGTGCATCGATGAGTGGAGGAAAAATGGTGAGGATGAGCTTTTCGCTAAGGCCTCCCTTGTGTTTTACAATGTATTGCTGGAGTTCATTGCCGGGCTCGAAATAAAGAGCCATATAAACGGTGTTATTTGCCCGGAAAAAACTGCGCACATTAACAATATTTTCATGTTGCAAGGTTGCCAACGTGCTGGCTTCCTGAAAAAACATCATTCGGCCTTTCTGAAAAGCCATTATTGTTGAGTCATCAAGCGGCATCACGGTTTCGTCGGCATCACGTTTGGCAAGGCGCGCGGGCATGTATTCTTTAATAACAAACTCATTTCCCGTCTCGATTTCTTCGGCGAGATAAACAATACTAAAGCCTCCTCCGCCAAGTGTTTCCTTGATGCGGAAGTTCTCTAATACCGTATTTGGCTGAAGTTGTTTATTTGGGCTTGTCATTTGCGTTAGCTAAAAGTATGTTGTCCAATTGGTATTCATGTGGAAGAGCTTTTTATCCATTTGAATCCCTTGTATTTGTTTTTATTAACATTAATTATGATCGTTAAGCTTACTATCGGCCATAAAACAGGTAACTTAATATGATAAAAAGTATGACGGGTTTTGCCCGAACAGATAGCCAACAGGATTGGGGAAGTCTGGTATGGGAAATTCGATCACTTAATCATCGTTATCTGGAAGTCAGCGTTCGTTTACCTGAAGAAATGCGTCAACTAGAGGCCGCTGTTCGCGAGCAGGTAGCTAAGTTACTTAATCGTGGCAAGGTGGAATGTAACTTAAGATTTGTGCGCTTGCCAGGTGCATTGTGTGGCATGCAGTTGAATAGAGAGCATGCCGATCGTTTTGTCCATTTACACGCGGAAGCTGCAGAATTATTACATGATTCCAGTAGCTTACAGCCAATGCAGCTATTAAAATGGCCAGGGGTAGTGGAAGAAGTAGAAGAAGACCTTGGCTCGGTTAGAGAGTTGGCGTTGTCTTTATTTGTGCAAGCAATATCTGATTTGGTTGAAAACCGACAGCGAGAGGGTGAAAGCCTGAAAGAAATCGTCCAGTCACGGTGCCAAAACATTGAGGCTATTGTTAGTAAAATGGCTCAACGATTACCGGATATCCGGGAGCATGCCAAGCAGCGACTGCAAGATCGATTATCAGAGTTAGATGTGGATGTTGACCAGGCAAGATTTGAGCAGGAAGTTGTTATTCAGCTACATAAAATGGATGTTGACGAGGAACTTGATCGTTTGCAAACGCACGTAAAAGAAGTGCTAGATGTTTTGGGTCGAGACGAGCCGATCGGTCGCAGGCTTGATTTCCTCATGCAAGAACTTAATCGTGAAGCCAATACGTTGGGTTCAAAATCTATCTCGGTAGAATCAACGGCCGCCGCGGTTGACTTGAAAGTATTAATTGAACAAATGCGAGAGCAAATACAGAATATTGAATAAACTAACAGGTAAAAAGGTAGTTATTACAATGAGTAATGTTGTGAAAGGGTTGTTATATATTGTTTCGGCACCGTCTGGAGCCGGAAAAACCAGCTTGGTTAACGCCTTGTTAGAGTCGTATCCAGGTATCGTTGTCTCCGTATCGCACGCGACGCGTGCACCGCGTCCAGGAGAGGAAAATGGTGTGCACTACCATTTTGTTAGTGTAGGTGAGTTTCAGCAGCGAATTGAAAGTAATGATTTTCTTGAACACGCACAAGTGTTCGATAATTTTTACGGTACATCAAAACAGGCCGTAGAAGATAAGTTAGCGCAAGGAGTGGATGTCATTCTTGAAATAGACTGGCAAGGTGCGCGTTTAGTGAGAGAGCAACTAGCTGATAGTATTGGTATTTTTGTGCTTCCTCCTTCTTTGTCAGCCCTCGAAGAACGCTTGCGTGGCCGAGGGCAGGATAGCGACGAGATTATTCAAAGGCGTATGCGTGATGCTCAGAGTGAGGCATCTCATTATAATGAGTATGATTATTTGATTATTAATGATGATTTTGAAACAGCTAAGCACGAATTAGGGGCTATCTTTGTGGCTAACAGACTTAATTTAGCCATGCAGAAACAACGGCATGTTGAATTATTAGACGAATTATTGGCATAAATACCGGATCCCATATAAAATATTCGCCTGTTTGCAGCTCGCCTGCTGCTTTTTGTCTTAATAAATTGTGGAGTAAACCATGGCTCGAGTCACGGTAGAAGATTGTCTAAGTAAAGTTGATACGCGTTTTCAATTGGTATTAGTTGCAGCAAAACGTGCGCGTCAACTGAGTAATGGCGCAGAAGCTCATCTCGATTGGGAAAATGATAAACCAACTGTTATGGCTTTACGTGAAATTGCAGAAGGTTTCGTTGATGCCTCTATTCTTGATGAAGACCTGAATAAACAGGTAGAAGCAGAAGAAACATATGAAATTACCGAAGCGCGAATGCAGGAAGTAGTGAATGAACTCACGCAAGCATTGCCAGCAGCAGTTGCTGAAGAAAAACCAGCCGTAGCAGAAGAAGCACCAAAGCCTGAAGAAGGTGCGGCAGAGTAATTCATTGTAGTGACTAACCTGGGATTATTCGCTCAGGTTAGTCACTAACCTCAAAGATTATGCATTAACAGGCATAAAGCAAAATTCATCAGTTGACCGATACCACGTTATACGTAAATATGTGATATGACTTATCATTTTTACCAGATGACGCCAGATTGAAAGTAAACAAGTTACCAGTCCAGGAAGAAATATTCCGCATTAGTCACCTCAGTGACTTGTTGGAGCAATACCTTGAGCCTGATCAGGTGCAAGATGTTTATCGTGCCTATTTGTTTGGCGCTGAGGCTCACGATGGTCAGCATCGTATGTCAGGGGAGCCTTATATTACCCACCCACTTGCCGTTGCAAAAATTCTCGCTGATATGCGCATGGACTGTCAGGGGATTATCGCTGCTATTTTGCATGATGTGATTGAAGATACGCCAACAGCAAAAGAACAAATAGAAAAAGAATTTAGTAAGGAAATAGCCGAGCTGGTTGATGGGGTGAGTAAAATTGCCATGATGGACTTTAGCTCCAAGGCTGAAGCACAAGCAGAAAACTTTCGTAAGATGATGTTGGCTATGGTGAAGGATATTCGCGTCATCATGATTAAACTCGCAGATCGATTGCATAACATGAGAACACTCGGTGTTATGCGGCCTGAAAAGCGTAGACGTATAGCTCGTGAAACATTGGAAATTTATGCGCCTATCGCTAACCGTTTAGGTATGAATAAACTCAGGTTAGAGTTAGAAGATCTTGGGTTGCAGGCGCATTACCCGCAGCGTTATCGCGTGCTTAAAGATGCAGTTGTTAAGTCTCGTGGTAATCGAAAAGAGATATTAAATAAAATTGAAACCGCTATTAAAAGTCGGCTAGAACAAGAAGGCCTGAAAGGCGAAGCCATAGGCCGAGAGAAACACCTTTATAGTTTATATACTAAAATGGTTAGCAAGCGCTTATCGTTTCGTGAAGTGTTTGATATGTATGCATTTCGAATAGTGGTGCAATCTGTTGATCAATGTTACCGCGCGCTAGGCATAATGCACAGCCTCTATAAACCAGTGCCGGGCAAATTCAAAGATTATATTGCCATACCTAAAGCCAATGGATACCAATCGTTACACACAGTTTTGTTCGGTCCTTATGGTGTACCAATTGAAATTCAAATTCGTTCCGAAGATATGGATGCCGTTGCAGAATCAGGCGTGGCTGCACATTGGTTGTATAAGAGTGGCGATAATAATTCTTCAGCCAGTTTGCGTGCACGAGAATGGCTGCGCACGTTACTTGAGCTACAAAAAAATGCCGGCGACTCTCTTGAGTTTATCGAAAATGTAAAAATAGACCTGTTCCCTGATGAAGTCTATGTGTTTACGCCACGTGGAGAAATTATGGAATTGCCGCGCGGTGCATCCGTAGTTGATTTTGCATATGCAGTCCATTCTGATGTTGGTAATACTTGTGTTGCAGCACGTGTTGATCGACGACTTATGCCTTTACGTACTCAGTTATACAACGGTCAAACTGTTGAGGTGATAACGGCTAGTGGAGCACACCCGAATCCCTCCTGGTTGAGTTTTGTCGTGACGGCCAAAGCACGAACCAATGTTCGGCATTATCTTAAAAATTTACGGCAGGAAGAAGCTGTAGAGTTAGGTAAGCGCATGCTAGATAAATCATTACGTGGTTTAGATTCTTCTTTAGCTGATGTTAGCAGCGAGCGCATGCAAGAGTTACTCGAAGTTAGTCAGTTTAGTAATGAAGAAGCTTTGTTTGAAGATATTGGTATGGGTGGGCGATTATCTATGCTGATTGCTAGGCAATTGCTAGATCAGGGGCAAGAAGCAGGGCTTTCCGGCGATAAAGCTCATTCGCATCCATTAATTATAAAAGGCACCGAGGGAATGGTCGTCAGTTTTGCCAAATGTTGTCACCCTATACCGGGCGATCCAATTGTTGGTTTTGTTAGTACTGGTCGCGGCATTGTTGTGCATACGCAAAGTTGCAACAATATCGCTGATTACCGTAAGCTCGCGGAAAAATGGATTGATGTGGAATGGTCTCAAGAAGTAGAGGGTGACTTTGTCGCTGAGATGCGTGTTGATGTGGCTAATCAGCGAGGTGTGTTAGCTACGCTCGCTGCCATTATTTCAGATATGGATTCTAATATTGAAAATGTTGATATTGAAGAAAGAGATGGCATGACGCACAGTATTAATTTCACATTAACGGTTAAAAATCGTGACCACCTGGCAGGTATTATTCGTCGTGCGAAAAGTGTTAAAAATGTAATGCGAATTAGTCGTAAGAAAAATTAAATAAAGCCAGAAACAGTAAAAATAAAAAAATAGGAAATAATTTTTTTCAACGACGACGAGTTTTCTATTAATTGATTAATGAGTATTTAAAATAAAGGAATAAAAAATGTCACGCAAGATTATAAAGACAGATAAAGCACCTCAAGCAATTGGTACCTATTCACAAGCAGTAAAAGTGAATGATACAGTTTATATGTCTGGGCAAATCCCGTTAGACCCAGTGACAATGGACTTGGTTGATGGCGATATCTCTATTCAGATAAAGCGCGTGTTTGATAATTTATCAGCTGTTGCTGCTGCAGCTGGAGGTAGCCTTGAAGACGTCGCCAAGTTGAATGTTTTTTTAATTGATCTGGGTCATTTTCCAATTGTTAACGAAATTATGGCTGAATATTTCCAAGAGCCTTATCCTGCACGTGCGGCCATTGGGGTTGCAGCATTACCAAAGGGTGCAGAAGTTGAAATGGATGCGGTGCTTGAGCTATAGATCAGAAAAGTTTCTTTCGGTTTCAAATTAAAACACTGTGTCAGTTAATCAAACAAAACCGTTGATCGATCAGCCATTGTCTTTGTTAAAAGGCGTAGGCCCAAGAATAGAAGAAAAACTGAATAAAATCGGTTTGCATAATATTCAGGATCTCCTGTTTCATTTACCGTTGCGATATCAGGATAGAACCCGGGTACTGCCAATGGGCTCATTACGTGTGGGTGATCAGGCAGTAGTTGAAGGTACAGTTGACCTTGCAGAAGTTAGTTTTGGTCGACGGCGAATGTTATTGTGTCACATCAGTGATGGCACGGGTTCTCTGATCTTGCGCTTTTTCCATTTTAGTAATGCACAAAAAGAGTCGCTTATGCGAGGCTCGCATGTACGTTGTTTCGGTGAGGTTCGCCTAGGTAAAAAAACACTTGAAATGATACATCCCGAGTATCAACGCTTTTCTGAAACCCCCGATGTGGCAGTTGAAGACACGCTAACACCTATATATTCCACTACGGATGGCGTCCATCAATTGAAGATGCGTGATTTGATGCAGCAAGCGTTACAGCGATTGTCAGTAAATCAGTTTGCATTAACCGAATATCTTGCGGAAAATATTTTATCTGACAATGGCTTGATAGATATAAATAAAGCAGTTCAAACACTGCATTATCCTCCTCCGGATATTTCTGTTGATCAACTTATGCAAGGTAGCCATTCAGCCCAGCAGCGCCTAGTATTTGAAGAATTGCTCGCTCATTATCTTAGTTTGCGATTGCTACGGAAAAAAATGCAGCAACATAATGCAGATGTTTTACAAAACAATAATGAATTGTGGCAGCAATTTTTATCGGCATTGGATTTTGAGTTAACGGGCGCTCAAAAACGTGTTATTGATGAAATAGCACGAGATGTTGAGCAGACCGCGCCGATGATGCGATTGATACAAGGTGATGTGGGCTCAGGTAAAACAATAGTGGCTGCCGCTGCCGCATTGATGGCAATCTCATCTGGCTTTCAGGTGGCGCTGATGGCGCCAACCGAAATTTTATCGGAGCAACACAGGCAAAATTTTTGTCATTGGTTTGAAAAGATGGGTATTACTGTTGTGTGGCTGTCTGGTCGGATCAAAATCAAGCAACGCAGGGAAGTATTAGAAAGTATCGCAAGTGGTAAGGCTCAGATGGTGATAGGCACTCATGCCTTGTTCCAGGATGAGGTGATATTTAACCGCTTGTCATTAGTCGTGATTGATGAGCAGCATCGTTTTGGCGTGCATCAACGTTTGGCACTACGTGAAAAAGGTAAGGGTAAGGTTCCGCATCAATTAATCATGACGGCAACTCCTATTCCGCGTACTTTAGCAATGACGGCTTATGCTGACTTGGATGTGTCTGTAATTGATGAGCTTCCACCTGGTCGTAAACCTGTTAATACGATTGTAATACCAGACAGTCGACGTGCAGAAGTATTGGTGCGAGTTAAGCATGCTTGTTCACAAGGCAGTCAGGTGTACTGGGTGTGCACGTTAATAGAAGAATCGGAATCGCTGCAATGTCAGGCTGCCGCAGAATCTGCTGAATTATTACAGCAAGCCCTTCCGGATTGCCGTGTTGGTTTAGTGCATGGCAGACTCAAGGCAAGTGAGAAAGAACAAGTGATGAGTTTATTTAAAGCAGGTGAGCTGGATTTATTGGTCGCCACAACGGTAATTGAAGTGGGTGTGGATGTACCTAATGCAAGCTTAATGATAATCGAAAATGCAGAAAGACTGGGACTCTCACAATTGCATCAATTGCGCGGAAGAGTTGGGCGCGGTGCAATAGAAAGTAATTGCGTATTAATCTATCAAGGCAATTTATCACAAATGGCAAAATCAAGATTAGCTGCCATGCGAGAGACGAATGATGGTTTTATCATAGCGCAAAAAGATCTTGAATTAAGAGGTCCAGGTGAAGTGCTGGGTACTCGTCAAACAGGTATGGTGCAAATGCGTATTGCTGATATTGTACGAGATCAGCACCTAATGCCTGCGGTAAATAAGGCTGCTGAAGTTATGTTGACGTATCACGCTGATGATGTGCCAAAATTAATACGGCGTTGGTTGGGCGATAATATTCAATATGCCCAAGTGTGAATAGGTTTTAATACAAAATAATTTTCATTACGTTAAAATAGGCGTATTGATGAAAAAAAATTTAGGGCAGTATTGTTGAAACAAGCATCATTACAAAAAAAAGCTGAGGCAAGCTGGAAGCCTTACTCACGTTTAAATCAACCTGACCTATCTCAATTGCAGCTATCCTGGTTGTTAGATGCATCTTCCTTAACACAGCGATTAATTTTAGCTTCAGGCGGTAAATTTCAAGTAGAAGTGATAAGTGAGCAATGGATAAAACCGATGTTGAGTGAACGAAATTTATTAGGTATGAGCCATAATATGTACGGTTGTTATGCAAAGGTAAGCCTTGCGTGTTCGCGAGAACGGTTATTCCTTACGGTACGCTGCAGGGGCCCGTTAGACGTTTATTAATGTTAGGCAATAAGTCACTGGGGGCGGTATTGTTCTCAGATAGAAGCATGCAAAGGGGTGAAATTGAAATCGCTTCAATCAGTAAAAATAATAACTTATACAGCCAGGCAATGCAGGGGTTAAAGCAAGCAGTGAGTCATGTATGCGGGCGTCGGTCTGTTTTTTATTTATCAGGTAAACCGTTATTGGTTAATGAGATATTTTTACCCGCCATCAATGATTTAAAATGAAAAAGCCTTATATTCCAACACCTCCTTCGCGCACACCAATTAAAGCTACTACTTATCGTGAGCGAGCGTATCAATATTATTTGCTAACACGCTTAGATCGTCCTGTTGGTATATATTTACTATTGTGGCCGACGTTGAGCGCATTATGGATTGCTGCTGAAGGCTTGCCTCATTGGAATGTTTTAGTGGTGTTTACATTAGGCGTCATTCTAATGCGTTCGGCAGGCTGTGTAATTAATGATTATGCGGATAGAAAAATTGATCCTGATGTGGAGCGAACAGTCGATAGGCCAATCGCATCAGGAAAAGTTAGTTCACGCGAAGCACTGATGCTTTTTTCGGCATTATCACTGCTGGCATTTATATTGGTGTTATTTATGAATAATCTGACAATATATCTATCATTTGGGGGCATTCTTCTGGCCGCTGTTTACCCGTTTATGAAACGATATACTTATTTGCCTCAGGTATTTTTAGGTGCAGCATTTGCCTGGGCTATTCCGATGGCGTTTGCTGCACAAATGGGCAGTATTCCCGCAGTATCATGGATATTGTTTATCGCAACCATACTTTGGGCAACCGCTTATGACACTATGTATGCCATGGTTGACCGAAACGATGATATTAAAATTGGTGTTAAATCAACCGCGATATTATTTGGTGATATGGATAGAGTGATCATTGCAATTATTCAAACCATGTTTTTTGTTTCACTTATTATGCTTGGTCTGCGTTTAGAGCTCGGAGTGTATTATTATATTGGTTTAGGTGTTGCGTCAGGTTTTGCCGGTTACCAGCAATATTTAATCCGAAAGCGTGAGCGAGATAAGTGCTTTAAAGCATTTTTGAATAATCACTGGTTTGGGCTTGTGATTTTTCTGGGTATTGTTTTTAATTATACTTAGAAAATTCCTAGCAATATTGTAATTATGAATGAAACTAGAAGAACATATGGGTAAGCAACGGTAGGCTTCATAGAAGTTAAAAGGTACTCCGTTATTAACGCAGTAACCCCTTGGCGTTTAAGTTCCCATTGTGAATAGAGCTGAAAAGCATTGCTGACATTATTAGCGCTATCCTGCATAGCTTGTTCAATAAAAATAATTCGGGCTTCCAGGCGTTTTTGAAATGTTTTCCAAATGCCGTCTTGAAGCCATAAAATACAAATTAATACTATTGAGTATACTTTATCAATATTGAAAGCGAGTGCAGCTGCACAGATCAATATGCCGGCGAGTTTAATTATGAGTGAGCCTCGTTCGTATTTTTCAATATCCGAATGGAGTATCGTCCATTCATTTTGGAATTCATTCATTGCAATGGTTACTCTTTAGCAAAATTAAACGTACTATTAAATAATATGACAGGCTTCATCAAAATCGAGTCTCGGGCTACGCGGAAAAATTTTACTTTCATCTCCATGGCCAATTGCGCAGATCATATTAATTTTTATTTTCCCATCGGGGAAAAATTCAGCATTCATTTTATCAGCATCAAAACCTGTCATCGGGCCGCAATCTAGCCCTAAGCTGCGGGCCGCCATCATGAAATAGGCAGATTGTAATGTGCTATTACGGAAAGCAGTATTTGCGATAACTTCGTCATTGCCTACATACCATGATCTTGCATCTGTATGAGGGAAAAGTTTGGGTAGTTTTTCGTAAAACTCCATATCCATTCCTATAACAGCAACCACGGGAGCTGTTCGACATTTTTCGACGTTGCCCTCACTGACGCATGATAACAGACGTTCCCTTGCTTCATCTGTTTTAACAAACTGTACGCGTGCAGGGCAGCAATTGGCACCTGTTGGCCCCATTTTCATGAGGTCATAAATGTTATGTAGCTGTTCGTCTGTTACACCGGTTGATTTCCAGCCATTATGACTACGTGCGGTGTTGAATAAAATATCCAGTGATTGTTGAGGTAGTGATTGCAAATTGCTTCTCCTGTTTTTTTGTGCCGAGTGAAAAAGCACGATATCATCCATCTATAGGGCTTTGTTAGTAATTAGCTACTTGGTGGCGTATATATGATGTTGAAGTTGTTTTGGTTATTTAGGTGTCCTCGTTCAATGTATCCAATATCTATATCATACAACCCTGCTTCTATTAATAATTTTTCGCAAGATTCCATTGGTTTATTTTGCTCAAACATTAGAGTGACTATCTATGGACTCGAGTGCGCAGCGCATGTGCTCAGATGTAACAGGAAAGCAAAGCGCTTGATCAATCCTATACTGCGCTTGTAATCGTTCAAAGGCATGAGCATATTCCTGTTCATATAATACGATAACTTTGCACTGAGGGTGTTGTCCCTGAATAGTCGCAAGAATGGATTCAAGACTACTGGTGCGGTCACGGAAGTCTGATTGAAAGTTAAATTCAGCAACTAAAACAGCGGGCGATTGTTTTTTCATACTAGATAATGCTTTACGCACTGATTTGACTGAAATCGTGTCATAACCCATCTCGGAATAGAGAGGTGAAAAGTCTGGATAGCCACCGATTTCGATGATTGATATGAGAGATGGCATGGCTTTTTGAATTATCCTTTGGGGGAAAACGAGCTTATTTGGTATTAAAACTGGCATTGTATAGTAAAAAAGTCATGTTTAGAAATGAACAGTTTGTTTAGATGAGTAATGTAATATTTAATATTATATTCAATTACTTATATATTTTTTATTATTATAAATCATGCTTATTTTTGGATTTTTTGATCTATGTATTAAAATATATTATCAAAAACTAATATATTAATTACGAATGCCTGATATAATGAATGTTATCAAGGTATCGCATCTGTTGTTTGATATTGAAAGGCGGATGCCTGTTGAAGTAGACGTTAATCTACAGAATTTATTGAGATCGTGATCATGCTAATGGTATAGTCGCGACTTCTCGAATTTTGGGCTCAATTAAGAGAACCGTATTTTTGGAGGCACTGCTGCTATGAGTGAGAAACAAGATATAATTAAACGTATGCTCGAATTACAAAAGAAATTTTCTGATTTCGAACATGAAAATGGTGTTAATGGTTTTGATTACTACACACCAGGTGATGGCCATCCTCTAGATGGATATCGTCAAGAATATAATGAACTAGCTAATAAGGTTGTTGACCTTGCCCACGGTGAAGCTGGTTCACATCGATAAGATTTAGTTTCTTATTGATTCAGAAAGGCCGATATTATCGGCCTTTTTTTGGTCAAGGACGACCTTATGTCGCGAGAGTAAAGGAAAGTGCGTAATGACATCTTACAGCTCATATCCCATCTAATAAATTAAGTTTGAGGCTTCTCACATTAAATGATATGAGTGAATTTTTATCGGTCTGCAATGTCAAAGGGATATGATTGCTGAAAAAGACCATACCTTGATTTTTGTTTACAATGCCGATAGTGGCTTGTTCAATACTCTTACCGACATTGCGCATAAAATGTTATCCCCAAAAACTTACTCGTGTAATTTATGCTCGATTACACATGGTTTCTTTTCAGAAAAAGAAGAGTGGCGTGATTTTTTAAAAAAATTACCCGTCTCTCTTGAGTTTCTACATCGCGATGAATACGAGCATCGGTACACGGAAGTGTCGTGTGTGTACCCGGTTGTATTAGAGCGTAAGGGTGACGAAATGAATGTTTTGTTAACAAGCAGCGACATTAACCGTTGCAGGAGTGTTAAGGATTTACAATCATTAATACTTGGCGCTATATAAGAAGCGTACATTATAGTTCTCATTATTTTGTATAAATCGCTAAAACCTTGCTGTTTTAATGAAAATAAAGCCTTTATTGCCATTAAATGTGATAAATCTCTAATATTATCTCCCTCTAATACGTTTATTCTAGTACAATGCGCAGCCAGTTAATGCATGAGAATCGATCCTGTGAATGAGAAATTACGAAATATAGCCATTATTGCCCACGTCGACCACGGTAAAACGACCCTTGTTGATAAGTTACTGCAGCAGTCGGGCACATTTGATGAGCGCGCTCAATTAGATGAACGACTAATGGATTCCAACGATCTTGAAAAAGAGCGTGGCATTACAATATTGTCTAAAAACACAGCCATCGACTGGAATGGTTACCATATTAATATTGTCGACACACCGGGGCATGCCGACTTTGGTGGTGAAGTAGAACGTGTTTTATCTATGGTGGATTGTGTTTTATTGCTAGTGGATGCAGTTGAAGGCCCAATGCCTCAAACACGATTCGTTACTCAAAAAGCATTTGATTTAGGTTTGCGTCCAATTGTTGTAGTTAACAAGATTGACAAAGATGGATCGCGCCCAGACTGGGTTGTTGATCAGACATTTGATTTATTCGATCGCCTAGGTGGAACGGATGAACAGCTAGATTTCCCTGTTGTTTATGCCTCAGCTATTAATGGCTTCGCTTCGCTCGATAGTGATGTACGTGAAGGCGATATGACACCTTTGTTTGAAACGATTATTAAAGAAGTAAACGCACCTGATCTTGATGAAAGCGGCCCGTTTCGTATGCAAGTGACCAGTCTGGATTACAATAGTTATGTTGGTGTAATCGGCATAGGTTGCGTGCAGCGCGGAAGTATAAATAAAAACGGCAGCGTCACGCTGATCGATACTGAAGGTAAAACAAGGAATGCGCGTATCCTGCAAATATTTGGCTTCCTTGGTCTTGAGCGGGTAGAAGTTGATTCTGCAAAAGCGGGCGATATTATTGCATTCACCGGAATTGATGGGCTAAACATTTCTGATACGTTGTGTGATCCTGCTGAAGTAGATGCGTTACCACCTCTGACAGTTGATGAGCCAACTGTATCGATGACTTTTCAAGTTAACAAGTCTCCTCTGGCGGGTAAAGATGGTAAATTTGTTACCTCACGACAGATTAAAGATCGTTTAGAAAGAGAGCTGGTACATAATGTTGCTCTTCGGGTTGACCCCACAGAAGATCCAGATAAATTCCGAGTATCTGGCCGTGGAGAGTTGCATTTGTCTGTATTGATAGAGACCATGCGTCGCGAAGGTTATGAGCTTGGTGTATCGCGCCCAGAAGTTATTGTTAAAGAAGTGGATGGTGTTAAACAGGAGCCATATGAGCAGTTGACCGTTGATGTTGAAGAACAGCATCAAGGTGGCGTGATGGAAAAACTCGGTATTCGAGGTGGCGATCTTAAAGATATGGTTCCTGATGGTAAGGGCCGTGTTCGTCTGGACTATATTATCCCTGCTCGTGGTTTAATTGGTTTCCGTACAGAATTCATGACAGCAACCCAAGGTACGGGTTTGCTCTATAACGTATTTGATCATTATGCACCTGTAAAGCAAGGTGATTTTGGCCAACGTCTGAATGGGGTCCTGATTTCAAATGGCGCAGGCAAGGCAGTCGGTTTCTCATTGTTCAACCTGCAAGAGCGAGGCCGAATGTTTGTTTCTCCTGGCGATGAGCTATACGAAGGTATGGTTATCGGTATTCATTCACGCGACAACGATTTGATAGTTAACCCGCTTAAGGGCAAGCAATTAACAAATGTACGTGCCTCAGGTACGGACGAAAATATTGTTCTGACACCTGCTATCAAACAAAGTCTCGAGCAGGCGCTTGAATTTATTGATGATGATGAGTTGGTGGAAGTAACGCCTAACTTTATCCGGTTACGTAAAAAATTACTTCTGGAACATGAGCGTAAAAAAGCAGCGCGTGAAGCCAAGAACTAATTTAGCGCAAAAAAAAACCCCGGTGATTCCGGGGTTAGCATGCCAAAAACTGGCCAGAGGTGATTGAGCTAGCCAATGCAAATCCTTGTACATCGACGAGCGTCCATTCCATAGAGCTAAGACCTTTTTTCGCATCCTGCTGATTGCTATCCCTGCAGTTAAGGCCTGATGCTATTCTGCCATAATCATATTTTCTGAACTGTCGGCTAAAGCCGGATTTACTTGTAGGATATAGCCTACGCGCTGACTGGTAAGTGAGGCTTTACATGGCTTGCCTCTATATCTAGAAGCGTTAATATGTCATATTGAGATCCAGAAAAAATCAATAAATTTAATGGAGGCAACTATGATTGGTAAGAAAAATATCGTTTTTGGGTTCATCTACCTGGTGTTCACAGCAGCACTCGGTCCTTATATGATCCAAAACTTGTTTCCGGATATGAGCGATGCATTGCAGGTCAAGCAACGTGATGTAGGCGCATTGCAACAAATTGTTGAAAGTGATTTCGAGAATCCTGAAACCATGGAGCCGATGACCTCTGATCAACTGGCCAAAGCAAATACGAAAGGTATTCTAGCTTTAAATTTAATTAATAATGTACAGGCGCCAATTGACAGCATGAAAGGTGGTCCACATGCTCATGGTAACCTGGAAGCTGTCTTGAATATTATTGCAGGTATTTGTCTTTGTTTTTTAGCGGCTCCTGCACTGTTTAAGCAAATAATTAGCTGGTTATTTATAGCCGGCGCACTCTTGCATTCTGGTATGTTATATCTACGAATGTTTGATATTGGTTTTGCAAGTACCTTACTTAATTTTGGTCCATTCGTGTTGTTGTTGGGTATAGTGTGTATGGGTGTCTCAGCCGCTATTTGGTTAAAGCCAGAAGTCGTTAAAGACTAAGCACTTAAAATATGAACAAGCTTTACCCTGCAATTAAACCCTATGCCAAGCATAAGCTTGAAGTAGAAAACCCTCATGTTCTGTATGTAGAAGAAAGTGGTAACCTCGACGGCTTGCCTATTTTGTTTTTGCACGGAGGTCCAGGTGCTGGGTGTGACACCAGTCATAGGCAATTTTTTGATCCGGAAGTTTACCGAATAGTATTATTTGATCAACGCGGTTGTGGTCGATCAAGGCCACACGCCAAGCTTGAAGGAAATAATACTCATGCATTAATCGATGATATTGAGCGTATCCGTGAATATTTAAACATTGATAGATGGGTCGTATTTGGCGGTTCATGGGGTTCAACGTTGGGTTTGTTGTATGCACAGAGGCACCCGGAAATGGTGTTAGGTTTAATATTACGAGGTATTTTTTTATGTCGAAAACGTGACATAGATTGGTTTTATCAGGAAGGCGCGAGTAATGTTTTTCCTGATTACTGGCAAGAGTATATTAAGCCAATTGCAAAAGAAGAACGAAACGATATGGTGCAGGCGTATTATAAACGCCTGGCGGGAAACGATGAACTTGCGCGCATGGGAGCAGCAAAAGCTTGGTCACGATGGGAGGCCTGTTGCGCAACAATGAATCAGGATGGCCAGCTACTTTCACATTTAAGTGATCCGCATACCGCTTTATCGATGGCCAGAATTGAATGTCATTACTTCATTAACGATTCTTTTATTGAGCCTAATCAGATTTTATCCAATATTGATGCCATCCGTCATATTCCTACAACAATTATTCATGGACGTTATGATATGGTTTGCCCTGTTGAGCAGGCATATGCCTTACATAAAGTCTGGCCGGAAGCTTCATTGAATATTATAGGAAATGCAGGTCATTCAGCATTTGAAAAAGGCATAGTTGATGCTTTAGTCAGTGCCACTCGCTCATTGGGTTACGCCTTAGCATGATAGCGTTGCTGCAACGAGTTACATCGGCGAATGTGATAGTTGATAATAATAAGGTTGCAGAAATAGATGCGGGTATTCTTGCATTTATTGGAATTGAAAAAGGTGATAAATATAGTCATGGCGAGCGTCTTTTACACCGCGTGTTAGGGTACCGAATTTTTCCTGATGACCAGGGTAAAATGAATCTTGGTTTAAAAGATGTCAAAGGTGATTTATTGCTTGTTCCACAATTTACACTTGCGGCAGATACAAAAAAAGGGATGCGCCCTAGCTTCTCATCTGCTGCTCCACCTGAGATAGGACGTGATCGGTTCGAAGCTTTTTGTTCTTTGGCCGAACAGACTTATTCAAAAGTGCAAAAAGGCATTTTTTTAGCCGACATGAAAGTTTCATTAGTAAATGACGGCCCTGTTACATTTTGGCTGACAGCATAGTGCTTATTGTTGAGTATTATTCTAAAAAGATATACCTGATCATTGAATATTTTAATTAAAGATCAGGTGGTTAGTATCCGATATATTTTTAGTGGCCGGTAAATATAATGCAGCATGATGATAACTTACTGAATTAATTGGCTTATAAAGTTATCAGCGTGTTCATATTAAGATTATTCAGTGCTTATGCTCAGACAATCTTCTCGCCCGGATTGCGTTATTTTTTATGCCGCTATTTGCTGAAGAAAAATTGATAATTAGAAAATACACTGTCATATAAGATATTCTGTGAGTAGATAAAGAAATTTGCGGGCTAGTTGGTCGATAACTCAGGTCACATGTTAGATAATAATGAATAGGGAGTGAGTAATGACAAAGATATTGTTAGTCGAAGATAATGAAATGAATCGAGATATGTTAAGTCGGCGACTCGAACGTAAAGGATTTGAGCTGATTATGGCAAAAGATGGGGGGGAAGGCGTTGAGCTGACAGAGTCATCTATGCCCGATTTAGTGCTTATGGATATGAGTTTACCCGTGCTGGATGGATGGGAGGCAACAAAGAGAATTAAAGCGAATAATGCAACCAAGCATATTCCTGTTATCGCATTAACAGCCCATGCCATGTCGGGTGATCGTGAAAAAGCGATTGAGGCAGGCTGTGATGAGTATGATACAAAACCCATTGATTTGCCTAGGTTGCTGGACAAGATAAATTCACTAATCAAGCAAGAATAAATGTGTTGTTATTTTTCTATTAAAAAATGATCTTCTTCAACACAATAAGAGCGAATTTAAAAAACACTGAATTTCAGCAAGTGGTTGTGCGATTTGCCTTTTTCTTTG
>Ga0316205_10002078_pt1 | contig 22094 bp, 21 predicted proteins | sample 3monthpyrite_MG_FD_204941 | JGI IMG/M metagenome (GOLD analysis project Ga0316205, IMG submission 204941) | Microbial mat bacterial communities from mineral coupon in-situ incubated in ocean water Damariscotta River, Maine, United States -... | ecosystem: Environmental > Aquatic > Marine >... | reverse complement strand
TGCACAAACAACATAGCAACCGTTATAACACCCTTATTCAGGGTTTTACTCTGATCGAATTACTTGTGGTTATCGTTATCATTAGTCTTTCAATAGCGGTTGTTGTGGTAAATATATCAACCGGTGGTGAAGAAGAGCTAGCAGAAGAGGAGATTGTTCGCCTGCAACAAATTTTAAGCTTTGCCCATGAACAATCAGTGATCAGATCGGTAGAGTACGGTGTGCGTTTTTACGAAACCGGCTATCGTTTTATGCGCTACGATGAAGAAACCGATAGCTGGGTAGACTTAAGTAAAGACAAATTATTGCGCAGCCGAAATCTCCCCCAACCTCTTGAGCTTGATTTATATATTGAGCAGGTGCCTGTCGAAATACTCGAATCACGTAATGATGAGCCTAAGCCAAAAACAGAGGACGAAGAAAACAGACTAGCCAGCGCCGCATCTGACCTTAATTTAGCAGACCAGAGTGCAACACAACTAAATGAGACAGAAATTATTAAACCGCAGATATTTCTACTCTCTAGCTCAGAACTAACGCCCCAGTTTGAAGTGCGTATACGCATCCCCGGTAGTGACATCGAAGAGTTACTTGAAGGCTTACCTCACGGTGAGTACAAACGTCTGCAGCAATTAAATGAATAAGCCAGATACTAATAACGGCCAGCAGTGGATAAATAAAGCAAACGGTTTTACGTTAATTGAAGTTATGGTTGCGCTAACTATTGTTGCTATTGCGCTCGCTTCACTTATTAAGGCCTCTGGAGGACACACGAACTCAGCGGCCTATCTTAAAAGCAAAACACTAGCTCATTATGTTGCGATGAATGAAGTCACTCAGTTACAAATTGATAACGCCTGGCCCGATTTAGGCACAACTCGAAAATCTACTGAAATGGCGGGTATTGAATGGTTCTGGACTCGTGAAGTTAAAAAAACTGGTGATGAGACCGGCAATATTCGAGGATTAAAATTCAGTGTTTTTCTGGATGAAGAAAGAACACGAAATCTGGCACAGGTGCAGGCATTTATTGCTAATCCGGCCCAGAAAATAACCACAGCAAGCACCTCTGGTAGCTCAACCGCAAGTGGCACCGCGCAATGAGACTGGGATCATCCGTCAGACAATCTGGTTTTACCTTAATTGAAGTTATTATTGCCATGTCGATTTTTGCTATCGTTTCAATTCTGGCTTATAGCGGATTACATTCCGTTATCAATACAAAATCACACACTGAAAACTCTCTGGAAAGGCTTCGAGAACTACAGATGACCATGTTGAGCCTAAGCGGAGACTTGCAACAACTAAGCAATAGAAATGGTCACGACGCGCTTGGAGGTAACTTATTAAGTGTCTCAACACAGGACAGTAGTTATATTCTTGCCTTTACACGTAGTGGCTGGAGAAACCCGGCGAATCTGCCACGCAGTACCTTACAACGAGTTGCCTACAAAATAGATGAAGACAGACTTATCCGCTATTACTGGACTCATGTAGATAGATCTGATGATGAACAGTTTGTTGAACGTAGTCTAATAGGTAATATTGAGTCGTTAGATATACGTTTTCTTGATGATAAAAACCAGTGGCAATCTAACTGGCCTTCAGCTAGTGACCTTGCATCAGCCGAGCCCTCTACTTCCCTTCCCGTGGCCGTTGAATTCACCTTAAAAATGAACGATTGGGGTGAGATCAAACGCTTGATAAGGGTCGCACATCGATGAATTATTTCAAGAAACAAAATGGTGTTGCAATTATAATTGCCCTGCTCGTAGTTTCTCTTGCCACAGTACTCGCCGTTTCACTGGTTAAACACCTCAACTACGATATTCGCCGCACTGAAAATATACTGCGTCTAGATCAGGCTCATTTATATAACGTTAATGCAGTTGAGTTCAGCATGATATTGCTAAAACTTGATCGAGATTCCAACAATGAATACGATAGCCTTGAAGATATTGCCTTGTTTAATGATAAAACATCAGTATTTCCAGTTGAAGGTGGCACCGTATCCGCCAGGCTGGAGGATTTGCAGAGCTGCTTCAATTTAAATAACCTATCAAAAACCAATTCAGAATTAGATACCTATCGCATTCAATACACAAAATTACTAGGAATATTAGAGGTTGATAACAGTTTGCACAGGGTATTAACTGACAGTTTAATAGACTGGTTAGACCAGGACGATATAAATGAGCCTCAGGGTGCCGAATTTGATTACTATATTGGTCTTGATAAGCCATATCGCACATCAAACAACCTGATGATTAGCCCCAGCGAACTTCGTCTTGTTAAGGGCTATACAGAAGAAGTTATCAAACTCATTAAAGATGAGGTCTGCGTTTTGCCAGCAGTTAAAACGGCTATCAATGTCAACACAGCCAGTAACAAAATGTTAGAATCTATTGCGCAATTAGAAGGCCACGGTGAACGCATTATTAAAGACCGTGATGCCAATGCTGAAAATACAGAAGATGACGCTCCATTTGAAAAACTGGATGACTTCAAAAGATATGTAACGGGTACTCTAAAAGTGAAAGATTTTAATAGTAGTGGTTTACAAACATATTCTGAATATTTTCTTCTACAAACTACCACCATGCTTGGCGCAGGTGATATGAAATTATTTAGCATCATTTATCGAGATCAGGGTAATGCAAAAACAGAACTTGTTCGTCAAACGACAGGTGCTCTGTAATGAATGAGTTTTTACTGATTCATTATAAACCAGGCCACCAATCGAACTTACAATACTGGGCAATGGGTGCCGAGCAACACCCTTCTATTACCCTGGGTCATGGTAGCCTGGAAGAGTTAAAAGCAATTGCCCGTGGCAAAAAAGTCAGCGTATTAATCGATGCTCATTACACCACGCTAGAATCTGTCAAAATTCCCAGTAAAAATCGCAACAAGCAATTACAGGCAATTCCCTTTGCCATGGAAGACCATCTGGCAGAAGATATTGAAGACACCTTTTTCGCAATGGGTAAAGCTGATGAAAATAGCGTGCCCGTTATCGCTATTAAAAGGGACCTGTTAAAAGAGACCATTGCGCTTTTTAATCAGCAAAATATTCATATTGAAGCATTAACAGCTGATAGCGTAGCACTACCTGGAGACAGCTCACAGTGGTGCATATTACTTGATGAAGATAGTGCATTAATCAAAACCAGCTCATCACAGGCGCATTGTTGTGACCGTGAGAATCTAAGTGTTATTTTACAGGCGCTTTTATCGCAAACAGAAGATGCTGACAGTAATATAGATCTTCCAGATGCAATCACCTATTACTATAAAGAAGATGATACTGAAGCTGAAAACCTGCTACAAGATTTCGACATAAATATTCAGGTACAACCCTATAAAAATCATGCTCTTGAAATATTTGTTCAACACCTGAAAGAGGTGCAGGCATTTAATTTATTACAGGGAGAGTTCACGCCAAAGCGTGAAAGCGTAACCTGGATAAAACCCTGGAAGTCGGTAGCAATTGCCGCTTCAGTATGGATGGTTTTGCATCTGAGTTATAACAGCATAATTGGCTTACAACTTGAAGAAAAAAATACAGCCCTAACAAAACAGATAGAAAAAGAATTCAAACGGGCTATACCCGACGCCCGAAAAATGACCGGCATGAGAACGCGTGTAGAGCGTCGTTTAAAAGATTTAAAATCAGGTGGTTCGGGGTCGAACTCGAGCGGCTTCCTGCAAATTTTATCAAAAGTTTCTCCCGCTCTGTCTAAAAATGACCGCACAAATATAAAGGCTGCAGTTTATAGAAACAACTATATTGATATGGACCTAACTGCAAAATCATTAGAAGATATTGAAACTTTAAAAAATAAACTAGCAGCCATTCCAGGCATAAAAACTGTACTCTCGACTACCGTTGAAAAAGATAACGTTAAGGGCCGATTAAGACTGGAGATTAAAGGGTGAAAATGCTGAATAATTTATTATCACCTTTAACCGAATGGTTAAATACATTAGAACAACGAGAACGTCATATTGTGACAGCGGGTGCAATTAGTCTGGTGATTATATTATTTTATTTAATAATATGGGACCCCATCACATCCAAACATGAACAACAGCAATTACAGTATGATGCACAACGTCAACTCTATAGCTGGATGAAAAATGCGGGCACTGAAATTGAACAACTCAGCTCAGCTAATGGTAATAATATTGCCCGCTTTCGAAACCAGTCTATTTCAAGCCTGGCTGATCGCAGCGCAATAACGTCTGGTGTGAAATCTTTCATTGAAAAAATCGATCAAAGCAAAAAAGGTGTTAAAGTCAGATTAAAATCAGCAAACTTTGATCTGATTGTAATATGGTTAACTGACCTTGAAAATAAATATGGCATTATTGCAACAAAAGTAAAAGTTGAAAAAACCAAACTAAAAGGTGCAGTTGATGCACAAATAACACTGGAGCGCTCTTCTTAAGCCCACGTTTTTAAAAACTCGTCTTTTGTAAAAAGCATAAACACATGAAAAAACGTTATTATATTTTAATTGCAGTATTATCTTATTTATTTTTTACCCTGGGAAATATCCCTGCCGCAAAGGTTATATCTTTAGTTGATAAAAACACAAAGTTACCCGTAAAACTTTATGGCGTTCAGGGCAGTATCTGGAATGGCAGTGCCGAGAAAGTAATGACACAGGGCCAGCCCCCTATTGACAATCTTCAGTGGTCAATTAACCCCGCCATGTTATTTCTTGCTCAATTAAATGGTGAAATTAACGGTAGCATTAAAAATCAGAATATAATCGGTAATTTTAATGTCTCTGCTTTCGGTACAATTAGCGCATCAGATATTCGCGCCAGAATTAGCGCCCCTGTTATGCAGGAACTCATTCAAATGCCTCTGGGCGAGCTGGATGGTGTGTTTAATATTGAAATTGAAAATCTACTAATAGAACCACAAGGTATTCCCTTTGTTAAAGCCAATTTGAAATGGAAAAATGCTAAATTAACCATGGTTGAAACTGTTGATCTTGGTTTTGTTGATTTATCTGTTAAGACAAATGACAACAACCAACTCATCGCAAAAATATCTAATAAAAAAGGTCAGTTACTAATAGATGGCACTGCTGGCCTTGATGCTAAAAAAGCATATGATTTAAATTTACGCATAACACCTGAAGAGAATGCAACCGATAATATACGACAGAGTATGGCGATGTTTGCAAGGCGCCAGTCAGATGGCAGTTATCTGATTAAACGCAAAGGCAATTTACGCGAGTTAGGGTTATAAAATTTATGTCTGTTACTATTCCGATTAAACCTGAAATTGAAATCACAAGCGAGAATAAGTGCAGTTTTTGCACAGGTTCAATATGTTGCACTTATATAACACAGCACATAGATACACCTCGCTCCAAGTCTGATTTCGAACATCTTTTATGGCAAATCTCACATGCTAATATTCGCATCTATAAAGATGATGATGGCTGGACGCTTTTAGTTGAAACAAAATGCCTTCACCTGCAAATAGATGGCGGCTGTGGCATTTATGAGAATCGCCCTACTATTTGCCGCGAACATACCAATGATTATTGTGAATATGATGCGCCATCAGAAGACGGTTTTGATTTGTACTTTCCTGATTACGATTCTTTAAGAGCTTACTGTATTAAACGTTTTAAGAAATGGGATAAATAGACTTAATTTATATCACTTAATTTTTTATATTGCATCACTACACTATTTTAATTCGTACATAACACGCTCTGAACGAACCGGGCACATAAACTCTAACTCTACCGAGCTCAACTGCAGATTCGACACTATATTTTTTGCACCATACAGCCTGTCTCCGACAATAGGATAACCGAGACCTGAAAGATGACGGCGTATTTGGTGTTTACGACCCGTTTTAATTTTTATTTCAATAGTAGTCTGATTTTTATTTTTATCCAGACTTGTTGTGAGTATTTCTGAGATAGATGTTTTGCCATCCAGTTCATTCTTAATTTCGCAGGGGAGCTTTATATCTTTAAGCAAACCTTCAACAACCGCTCTATATTTTTTATTGATTTCACGCTGTTCAAACATTTTTGAAAGCCTGGCTGCAGTTTTTTTCTTATGTGCAATTATAATTAAGCCATTTGCCGATTTATCAAGCCTATGAACTATAAAGGCCGGTCTCTGTGGTAATAAGTTTTGCTCTGACCATCTATATATAGAACAGTGGTCTCCCCATTTGGTCCCCTGTGAATACATGCCACAAGGCTTATTCCAGACAGAATAATCGCCCTCATCTGAAATTAGCTGAGCTTCAGGTGGTTTCGAGTCCTGTATCACTGCATCATAATAAATATGCAGTATCTCACCTTCATTAACTGTTTTTTTTGCTCTACGAATACGATTAATACCGTAACTTGATTCAAGCCATACTGCTCCGTTTTGCATTACTTTTTTTATCTGTTGCTTACTCAGTGCAGTATATTCACTCAAGCATGCCAAAGCAGTTAACGTTTCATTGATCTCTATATGCTTTTCAAACTTGATCGTCATTAGGACAAACTATTCATCTGGTATATCAAAATAACCCTCAGCCATTTTCACTGCATGACCACCTAGTTGTATAGCATCAACCCTTGAACCTTCCTTATCAACACTTACCTCTATAATACTGATACGTGAATTTTCATCACCACGTTGAATCAGACATGATCGGTGATAATCATTTATATTATGAGAAAGATAGATACCGAAAGCAGGCGCAACCGCACCAATTGGCGGGTCTTCTTTAACACCAATATCTTTACCCATCAATCTTGCTGTAAAACTAATTTCACGATATGGGTGATCTCCGGTAAACAATAATATCTGACTGGCTAATGAGGCTACAAATGAGAGCTGCCATTTACTTTCATGAAATTGAGCAGCACGTAAAGCTTTATTGTTTTTAACCGGAATCATTAAGCATGGCTGAGGGCAGCCCGTAATCATAGCTTTATAATTAAGATAACCTACTTCTGCCCCATCAATTCCGATTATCTGCCCGAGCTCTTTATTAGAAGGCACATACTCATCATATTTTTCACTAACGGGAATTTGAATCTGCACTTTTTGCTTTTTAAGGCTTAGAATAATATCAAATTGCTGTCCATTTTGTTCTATTCTGGCGTCAGAGCCCTGCACCATACCCAGCTCAGCCATTACATAGCTAGCTGCAACAATTGCCTGCCCGGCAAAATCAACCTCACCTGAAGGTGAAAATATTTCGAATTTAGCATCACACATTGAAATCTCTGAGCGAGAGATAAACACAGTTTCTGTGAGGTTTAGCTCTTTCGCCAGTTTTAGTTTCTGTTGCGAGTTTAGTTTATCAGCCTGACTAAAAACGGCAATTTGTGCACCATTGAAATGTTTACGTGTAAATGCATTCAGTAAAGAGTATTTAAGCTTCATAAGAACAGACAACCGGTATTGAATTAAAAATTAATTATTACTAAATATAGTTTATTCTATATTTTTGCAAAGATAACATAAGATTGCTAAATAAACATGATTACTCCCATGCTAAATACCAATGGCTTTACTGGTCATATATTACTCGAACCTAATAGACCTATTAGCTGGCGTGATAACGTTCGTTTTATAAAAATATTTGCTCTTGTATCATTTATTATTTCTAGTTTTGCTTTTTATCATGGTTTTCTACTCGTTATGCCCTTTTCAGGTCTGGAAGTGATATTTGTTTCTGTATGCCTTTATCTTGTCTACAAGCATTACGCCGTCTGTCAAGTCATTCGTTTTACTAAAAACAACATCATTATTGAGACAGGCGACCATAGTGCTGAGCAGCGGGTAGAATACCAGCGTTACTGGTCAAAATTTCATATTGATAATCAGGGAAATTACAATATTCCTCGCCTTACTATATCCTCTAAAGGTAAGTCGACCGAAATAGGTGATTTTTTAAACTATAAAGATAAACTGATATTAATTAAGTTAATTAAAGATATTACTAATAACTTTCAAATAAAGGCTCATTAACTTTAAGTTTGTTTAAAATATTCCTGCAAATAGTCATCAAGATTTAGTGTGTCTGATGCTTCAATTTCTTTTTGTCTTTCAACTGATTGCTTTGCTGCTTCATCAAAAAAATTATTTTTTTCTTCTGACAAGTTCAAACTGGTAAAATATCTGTTGTGTTTTTCAGACATGCGTTTTGCAAAATGATAAAAACCTTCTTTTGTCTCGCGCATTTCATTTAGCATTCTTGCTGACGGCGTTAACTCAGGATCCATTATTTTCTTACGCTGATATTTTAATGAGTCCTGATAAGGCGCACCCTCTTTATGCTGATCAAGTAATTCACTAACAGATTGCATTTCATCGAATATATCTATTGCCCATTTTTTTAACTTTAACTGTTTTGCATTGTAGTTTAACTTCAAATCCGGATCACGCCCTTGATGCGCCACAAGCAATTCATTCTGATCTATTTCTTCTCTTTCACTAAAGCAAATCTGCTCACTCTCTGCCAGCAAACAAAACAACATAAATATTTCAATGAAACGTAGTTGCGTTTCATTGATGCCCAGCGGATCAAATGCATTAACATCAAGTGAGCGTAACTCTACATAACGAACACCACGTTTTTTTAATGCAACGATAGGCTTCTCATTATTCAGAACTATTTGCTTAGGCCTCACCGTACTATAATATTCATTTTCAATTTGTAACAAATTAGCATTTAGCTGCTGATACTTTCCGTTTACTTTTACGCCAATTTTTTCATATTCCGGGAAAGGCGTTTCAATTGCGCATTGTAATGTTTTAACATAAGAATCCAGGTTTCGATAACAAGCTTTTACACCCGTTTCACTTTCTTTATTATTCTGATAACCAATATCACCCATGCGTAAAGAAGTAGCATAAGTTTCAAAATAGGTATTATCATCAAAATCTTCCAGATTAGTTTCTGTTCCTCCCAAAAATGATTTGCATACCGCCGGAGAGGCACCAAACAAATAAGGAATCAACCAGCCGAAGCGTTGCAAGTTTCTTACTAATGAAAAATATTGCTCAGATTGAAAATCCTGTAATGAAAGCTCCTTGTCACCTAGCAAATCTTTATATATTGGCCAGAAACTTTCAGGTAATGAATAATTAAAATGCACGCCAGCTATTACCTGCATTGCTCTGCCATATCTATGTCCCAGACCTCGGCGATAAATACTCTTCATCTGACCAGCATTTGAACTGCCATAATTCGCAATCGGAATACTACTCTCACCTGCAACCACACAGGGCATACTCGTTGCCCAGAGAATTTCTCCCTGTTGTAGTTTTTTATATACATAGACCTGTGAGTCGCGTAAAAAATCGAGTACTGACTCAATATGCTCTGAAGGAGGGGTTATAAACTCTAATAAAGCTTCTGAATAATCCGTAGTGATATACGGATTGGCTAAAGCAGAACCAAGAGATGCAGGATGCTCTAATTGGGAAATTCCACCTTCAGGAGACACCCTCAAGCTTTCTTTCTCCACTCCTATCTGGCGACCGTTCAATAAACCGCTTGTATTGCGCTTAAAGAGCTCATTAACTCTAGATTCAACTAATTTAAACAATTATCTTTCCCAGAATCGTGACCAGATACACCTGAGCCGCTTTGTGCCAGTCAATTACAGTATTTAAGGATGTTCTAAGACAGCCAGCTTATAACATGATGGCATTTCTCTCAATACCTAGTTAATTGATAACGATCAATATCCTAAACAGACTAATTTACTACCCTTTACACTAGTTTGTATTTAATAGCCCGATTCAATTAACCAAGAAGACTCATGGAACCTGACCACCATAACAACAGCAAAATTAAAAACGTGCCTGATACTAAAAATCAACACAATGCTGTGCAGTTAAAAGGAAATTATCAATTCATTCTTAATTGGTATAAATTAAATGGCAGAAACCTGCTTGATGAAGAAGTCCTGGATGGCTTACAAGTTAATACGCTAATGAAAATACTTGGCAATCCAATATGGAATGATATTTACCACTGTTGGGCGGTAGAAAATAAGCACATGCCTAATTTACAGCCCTATACAAAACATAAATTTAATCCGGATAAATTCACATATTTTATTGAAGTCTATCATAACAACTAATTGTCACTGATATTCATGGCCAAATTCTGTTAAAAAATTGCTCTTTAAATATCATATCACTCGTTATTTCAATTCTTTTATAACCATCTGCGCATCTGCTGCTAATGGATGCTCAGGATATTCTGCTATAAATGCATTAAATGATTTTTTACTTCTTTGCACTTTACCCATCGCAGCCATGGTAAGTGCCTCAGCAAACTTCGCATTTGGTTTTAAATCACTTTCCGGGTGCTGATTTATAAATCCATTAAATGCATTATTTGCACTTTCTAAATTACCTTTATCTGCTAGACTTTGTGCTTTAGCAAACTCTTCAAGCTGTTGCATAAACTTTTCATCACTGGTTTTATCATCCTTCCAGTAAGGCTGTAATATTGTACTAGTTGTCTCAGAGCCACGTACACCCATTGTTACAGTAACACTACGAACAGAATTTTCATTTTTTGGACTCAATGATTTAAATTTGTTCCAGACGGTATACAACAACCCCTTAAATGCATTATCTTTCTCTTCTTTTATAGCGCCTTCAGAACTAACTTTCTCAGCTAAAGCGGGCTTCATTAAAAATAACGCACCTAATATAATTAATATTTTCATAACCATCTCCTTTTAAAATCTTTTAACGGCTTAATAACTGACTAAGACCAGCGTATTTCTCAGAGACAGCCTGATTAATTGTTCTTGCCTCTTCAAATTTTATTCTTGCATCTTCAAGTTGACCAAGTTGATAGTAAGACATCGCCATATTTACTTTGACTCCAGGGTCATTTCCTGCCAACTGTTCAGCATAACTATAGGTCTCAATTGCGCGACCATACTCTGCTTTTGAATAAAATATATTGCCTCTATTATTATGCACCGCACTATTATCAGGGCTATTTTTTAGTATTTTATCAAAAGTTTTATCTGCCTGAGAGTACAGACCATTCTTCGCGTATATAATTGCGACTTGCATCAGAGAATCAATATTATCGGGATGCATTTTAGCTATGATTTCATAAGGCCTCACCAGACGGTCAAGGCTTTTTTGCATCAGTATACTTTGTTCACGATTAACTAACGGTTTTACTCTCTCTCCACTTGGCACAGTAATAGAATAATTAGCCGGTTTTAAAGTAACTGGCAGATACTCATTCCAGGCATCCGCTAAAACAATAGACTTTAATGATTTTTCCTGTTTATATTTCAAATACTTTCTTGCACCTTCTGCCCAGGCTTCTGAAAATGATGTACCTATCATTGTAGCTTCTATCGGTATCCATATATTACCTCCATGCTCTACCATTAAATTATCCTGCAGACTAATACGATCTTTCTCCGCTACCGGAAACCCGGAGTCAAACATCATTAACAAATGCCCGGGCACATCTAGAATAGCTGTTTGAACGCCAAGATTTTCCAGACCCGCACTCATTAATACAGATAAATCATCACAGTCACCACTCTTTATCTTTAATGTTTCACGGCTAAATTGCACATAATCCACACGATTATTATCAATTTGTGAATATGGGCTATTAGGGTCGACAACGTATCTAATTCCATGCGCACTATAGACATCAAACAATGTCATAGCCTTAACTATATTATCACTAAGCGGCCCAGATTCAGGCTTGTTTTCATTAATGGCCTGACGCACAAAATCGCGCAAGGTATCGTCCTTGGGTGTTACAAACGAGCCCACCATATTAGTATTTGACCAGAGGATTGCATTTTTTCCGTAGATTGTAATTGGTTGAGTCAATTTTATTGCATCTTCACGTCCATCTCTAAAAAAGCTAAGCGACACCTCAACCTGTACACCTGTATCTTCATCTATTTCTAATATACGATTATTAAATGACGCTAATAGTTCTATTTCCTGCGTTTCATTAGCAGCCAGCTTTTCAATCTCTCTTGTAGTTGGAAAATCCATATAACCTTTAATTGAAAAACTTATTTTCAAGTTTCCGTAATCAGTTCCGCTCGAGTTTTCAATTCTCACCTTTCCGACTGGTTTATTTGCATATTGCTTATAAGCTGCGGAAAAAATTTGTTCCAGATTTAAATCTTTGAGTACAATTTGTGGCGCATTTGATGTAAATTCAAGTGACTTTTTCTTTTCTGCATAAGCATTATCTAGTAATAATTTATTATCTGCACTTGGCTCTAATGCAACAGCTTTATCAAAAGACGCTATAGACTGATCAAATAATCGACGCTTTAAAAATAAACTACCTAATAATACATGTGGTTTATAAGCGCTGGCATCTAGTAACACTGCTTTTTCTAATTGCTCCTTTGCCTTTAGAAATAAGTTATTTTCACTATAAAGCTCTCCCAAACTCACTGTTAACTCTAATGAGTTAACTTTTTTCTCCATTGCCTGCTTCATGTACTCTATGGCTTTACCAATTTTTCCCTGTTTATTAGATATCGCAGATAAAAGCACAATGGCTTCAGTTTCGTCTACCTTTAATTTACTTGCTTCTTTCGCATGACTATATGCTTTTTTGTAATCAGCTGAATTATATGAAGCATTAGCAAGTAACATCATCACTGCAAAATCATCTCTTCGTATTTTTACAGCGTTACTCAAATGAACCACAGCTGCAGCATATTGTTTTTCCTGCATTTCAAACTCACCCAATCTTACGGCAGCAGTAAAAGACTTTTTATCTGAGTTAACTGCAGACTCGAGAGTAGACCGCAGTTTATCTGTCTGCCCCATTGCAATGTATACATCTGCTAACGCCAACCATGCTTCAGAATGCTTATCATCTAACCGCGTAGCCTTTATTAAGGCAAGTAATGCTTCACCATTCTTGCTCTCAGCAAGCGCTACAAGCCCTAATAAATATTGCCCTTCGGCAGCCGTTTCTTTTTGACCCGCTAATGTGATTGCGATTGTTTTAACTTCTGCAAGCTTTTTCTTATCTAATAATGTTTTTGCCAATGCAAGTTGCGCTGCCCTGTGGTTTTTATCAATCTCTAAGGCTTTATTAAATTTTTCAATGGCTCCATCTGTCTTATCTAAATTTAACATTGCCAGGCCACTTCGATACCATACATCAGCATTATCAGGCGCTATTTTAGCTGCCTTATCAAACTCTTCAAGACCCTTTTCTACAACCCCCAGTTTCACGTAGGCATCACCCATTAAAAAATGCGCATCGATATTATTTACATTCCTTATTAATGCCTCTTCTAAACAGGTAACAGCGCCAATCGGATCACCCAGTTTTAAACTAAGTTCTCCGCAATACACATAGGTATCATCAGCTGCTGTTTTCTCTTCAATTACTTTATCAATAATAGCTTTTGCAGCTATATAATTCTCTGCAGCTACCAGTGCTTTAATCTGCAGATTCAACCCTTCAATTTCATAACCCTTAATATTAGACATTTCTCTAAATGCGTGTACTGCTGCATCAAGCTCTTTCAACTTAAGCAACCCCATACCAATATATTTTAACGCCTCCGGTTGTTCTACGTCTTTAGTTAAAATTGACTTGAATATTTCAACTGATTTAACATAGTCTTTGCCGACAAATAATTTATACGCTTTAATAAATAAATCTTCTTCTATTCTTGAAAACTTACCCTGCGAACCTAAACCACTAAAGGAATTTATTTTATAAAACACATAATCTGTTTTTTCATTATGATTAATAATCGCCTTGTTTTCATTAACCTGCGTTACAAAATTATACGGCCCCTCTTTATCTTTTGAAGCATAGATATTATAACCTTTGATAAATGTTCCGGGTGTTGCTACCCAGCTTATCTCAGTGCTTTGCACACTACCCACTATTTTTACTCCGCCTACTTTTGCGGGCACCTGCAAATAACTAAAATTCAATAATTTATTTTTTTCTTCGTCATACACACCCACCAATGTTCTCTTTGATTTTGCCACAGTGATATTTTTAGGATCTTCTATACCAGCATCTGTTTTGTGCTGCGATGCGAAGGACATGGTTTTTTTAGGCCCGTTATAAACCTGAATTGTATATTTATTATTTTCTTCTGAACATAAAACATAAAGATTATTATCCTCATCTATTGCAAGATCAAATATTTTCTTAAATTCAGCTGATTTATCTTCGCCGCCTAATGAGTACAAATGTTTTCTATCTTTTGAAAAAACATGCAGCTGGTTTTTGCTTTTGTCTGCAACAAAAATATTTTCCTGCGCATCAACCACAACTGATACAGGCTCTGAAAGCAGATCTTCATCTTCATTTTTTGAATTTTCAATAGCATCTAGAAATATGCCGTCATCAGAGTATATTTGAATTCTTCTGTTACCCGTATCCGCTACGTATATTTTCCCATGGCGCACATACACAGATGAGGGGGAATTTAATTTCCCTAACCCTGAACCTTCACCACCATAACCCTTACCATCAAACTGACTAACCCCATCATCACTAAAAATTTTTATTCTTTCACCATCCAAAATAACTATTTTATTATCCGATATCGACGCAGAGCGTGGATAATCAAGTTTTGAAAACTCTTTTACAAGTTTGCTTTTTTCTGAGTATATGCTTGCTTTTTTTCTATCACTACTTAAGCACAGAGCACCACCATTATTTAATCTATAAGCTCTGTCACATTCCATTTTTATCGGCAAGTAACGAGTCACGGTAGGCAATCTGATTTGTTCTCCTATTTCACCTTCGTGTATTGGAATTTTATAAATTTCTATTTTTTTATTTTCACTATCAGCAACTGCTACCGAACCATCATCTAGAACTAATAATGCGGTTATTTTATTAAATTGCGCTCTTTCTTCACCTTTACTACCAAATGCAGTTATTTTTTTCTCTATTTCCCAGTTTAATTGATAAACCCGTCCATTTTCTGAATCAGCCAAATATATCAGGCCAGTTTTATCAATGCTCATTGCACTTAACTTAACTTCTGTAGAAAGAATGTTTGTAAATTTTTTATGAGTAATTCGTTTTATTAGTTTCCCATCATGGTTAAACACTACCAACTGCCCACCGTCTACATCTTCAAGCACAAAAATTCTTTCTTTGTTATCTACATGTATATGTGTTGGTCTACGCAACTGATCTTCTTCTTTTATGCCCTGCCTACCTATTGAGGTTATATAAACACCATCTGAGCCAAATACTGATATACGATTATTATCATAATCAGATATGTATACGCGTCGATTGCTTGAATAGGCTATACCCTTTGGATCTGAAATCTCACCTGCATCAGATCCACTTTGCCCCATGCTAATAATAAGATCTCCGTCCCGGGTAATAATTACAAAACGATTATCACTCGTGTTTGTCACTGCCAGCATGTCTTCACCGGCCAAACTTAGACCGCCAATTTTTTCAGATTCAAATATTTTTGATGCTTCAACTAATGATTTATATGTTACTTGCCCCTCAGATATGTTTATTATACGACCTGATGTTCGATCAGCCGCAACGATCGTTCCGTCACTTAACTGACTCATAGCAACGATAGAACCAAATGACTCCCCCGCTGATGGTTTATAGGTTTTTTCAAGACTGGTAGCCGCTTTCAAGCTGGCTACACTTACAGATAACAGGCTTATCGCCAATATGATAAATCGGCCACTATTTATTATTTTTGCTCTCATTTCACAACCTATGTACATTAAAATTCCCTTATAATCGATAAGCAGCTATTCACCACTACACTTACCTAATATAACTTTATATATCTATTTATAGCCCAGAAGAAGCTGACTTTTTAACCTATCATCCATAAAGTATACTTAGACATAAAACAGGCACTAAAAATGGAAGATATTCAATTACTTAGCTTCTCAATTAATAACTGGGGACACCTATACTCCCTACAACAGGCTATATCACATAACCAGCAGTTAACGGGGCGGGAGCTCACCATTAGTAGCCGTGTGCTCAACAAGCCCTTTTTAAAGCATCATGATACGCCTGTCATAATTAAGTTTCTTCAGGTTGACCAAAGCCCAAACTACTCAATAACCAAAGATGGCACTCATGTATTAGGTCAGATGCTACTCACAAACAAGAGCCTTGAAACCAGTATTCAGGTTGATCGAAATGTTTTTGAAGAGTTAAGAAAAAACTTAATGGAGTATGCCGATATAGAAGGAATTCATATTATTATCAGCCTTGGTTTATTAAGCAATAATGATCATTGGCAAGACGGTGAGACATTAGACATCGTTAAGTTAGATTACGCAATGAAAGGAGACGCATAATGCCATTTGTATTAAATAACCAGTTAGCGGGTGATTGCTATAACCTGGGAACTCTAAATGACTGCTCTATTTTGTTACATAAAAATGCTTTAGTCCCCTGGTTTATACTCGTTCCTCATACAAATGAGAATGAAATTTATAAACTTGAACACAAGCTTCAGCTCAGCGTACAAGACTCCACCAACAAACTTGCTTATTTTATTGAGTCTCACTTTACAACCGACAAGTTAAATATTGCGACTATAGGCAACATTGTTCCTCAATTACATATTCATATTATCGGCCGATTTATCAACGACTTTTGCTGGCCAGCGCCTGTATGGGGGCAAGCTGCGTTCGCTAAATATAAAGATGAAGACTTATTGGTTATTAAACAGGCTCTAAAAAACAACAATTTAATCTAGTTGTATTTTTTATGATAATACTTATCAGCAATCAAAAAGGCGCCTTAGTAATCACTGACTTTACTGTCTGACCACTTATCTAAATACCTTAATATAACTTGCTGGTTTTCTTTTTCTGCAAAGATACTATTATGGTAGCCATTAACTTTTTCTAAGTATTTCTCTTCAGTCGCTTTATCATACAACTGAATAACATGATCTGATGAAATTATTCTGTCTGATTCACTATATATAAACAGCTTGGGCACATTCGGTAACCTTGAAACATAATCTATCGGATTATATTCCGTACTAATCGTTAACGAGGCTGGCCACTGAAACAGCCATGTTAGCCATGACTTATCCATCGATTCTCTTGCAATCTGTCGATAATCACTAAAAGGCGACACCAGTATCATTCCATCAATATTCTTCGGGTGCTGAGCCAGGTTATAAACCCCCATACTCGCACCAAGACTATGACCAATCATAAATACTTTCTTATTCTTATCTCTACGTGTTTCAATATACTCTCTACTGCTTTGTATATCACTCATCACGCCGTCAATTTGAGCATTACCCTGCGACTTACCATATCCACGATAATCAAAAATAAATACATCATATTGATGTTGCGTTAACCAGTACACCAGTCCTGAATGAGTGCTTATATTTTCAGCATTACCATGAAGAAAGAGAACATGACCCTTTGATTCTAAAGCTGCTGGAAACCACCATCCATGCAACCTTATTTCTGACTTACCTTCAAAGTAGATATCCTCATACTTTATATTATATTGATCCGGGCTTGCCAGATGCTCCTCTAATGGCTGAAAAAACGTGCTAGTACATGCAGTTAGCAAAAAGATAGCCATAATCATCAGTGGTCGATACCTATGCACTCTTCTTTTCCTTTGTTAAGTAACCTGTCAGTTCTCTAAATATCAAATATATTACTCTTACTAATTATCAAAAACGTGATCTATCTTAATATCCCATTGTTGCATAACCAGGCTAAGGTGCTAGTATTGATTCAGGCATAATACCTGTTATGACGATATTTAAGATATTAAACGGAGAAAAACAAGATGAAAAGATTAGTATCAAGTACATTATTATTACTGGCATCTTCAAGCGCTTTTGCAGTAGCACCGGGCGGCGGTGGCTGTGGTTGGGGTAACGCTTTATTCGAAGGCCAGTCAGGTCCAGCTCCACACATTTTAGCTGTCACTACAAACGGCACATCTGGTAACAATACTTTTGGTATGACAACCGGTACTAATGGCTGTAACACTAGCGGCGCTCTTGGTTATAGCGGAAAGTCTATGCTTGCTTCAGTTATGGATGAATTTTCTGAAGATGCCGCTAAAGGTGAAGGCGAAGCAATGACTGCCGTATCTGTTGCAATGGGTGTATCTCCTGAAGATCGTGCTCACTTCGCACAACTTACACACAGCAATTTTAGCTCAATCTTTCCTAGCCAGGACGTAACAGCTGATCAAGTTTATGCTTCATTACAAGAAATGATGAAGTCTGATACTCAACTAGCTAAATACGTAATTTAAGTTATCTTAAATTACAGAGGCCTGAGTTTTTACTCGGGCCTTTTTTATTTTTTAACACTTCCTAGCAAATGCACATTATAAAAATTTCATGGCTATATGCCATAATCATTCTTTCTGTTTCTCTTCAAACTCAAGCTAATGAAAACCCGGCCCATAATACAGAATTACAAGCATTAATTGATACCTCATCACAGTCCGAATTATGGAAGGATACTGAATGGCTAAATCTTTTACACTATCAAGGAGGGCCTGATGTAACAAATTTTTTAAGCCAGGTTGATGACCCTGTTTTTTTTAATGCAAAAGATGGTAAAACTAATCCAAAGAATGAATTAAAAGAAACACTCATATCGCTTTATGCGACTAACACAGCCAACCATAATGAACATGCTCAATGTAGGAACATTGCCAGATTCAACTGGCTTAAACAAAAATACCCAAACAGCTTTAAACAAACACCTCACATAGAATGCAAACAATACAATGAATGGCGCAAAGAGGTGCCGGAAGAAAAAGTAAGCCTGATTTTCCCTGCTTACCATTTAAACAGTCCTTCTTCGATGTTTGGTCACACTTTACTACGTATAGATCCGGCAGAAAATGAACAGGGCTCAACCTGGCTTTCCACCGCTGTAAACTTTGGCGCCAATATTCAAAATAGTGACAACTCTATATTCTTCGCTGTAAAAGGCCTGGCAGGCGGCTATTCAGGAACTTTTATTGTTGCACCTTATTATGAGAAAATTAAGGAATATAATCGACAGGAAAATCGCGACATTTGGGAGTACCCTTTAAACTTAACGCCCGCTGAAACAAAACGCATTGTATTGCACCTATGGGAACTGAAGAATATAAAATTTGACTATTATTTCTTTGATGAAAACTGCTCATATCGTTTACTCGAATTATTACAGGTGGCAAGACCAAAGTTAAAACTTATCCAACAATTCGGGCTTACCGCCATACCTATTGATACAGTTCGTAGTATTGAACAAGCTGATTTAATGACAGACACTATTTATCGTCCGTCTCAAACAACCAGTATTAATTATTTACTTAATAAATTAAATAAATCACAACAAGAATTAGTTTTAAAAATATCAAAAGATGCACAACTGATCCACACAGATAATTTCTTACAATACAACAAACAGATTCAGCACATTATTTTAGATACAGCTTACCGTTACCTGCGTTACCAACAAAATGACTCTGGACGATCAGAACCAAACGCTAAAAACAGTTACCTTTTACTCGATGCCATCAATAAAACTGATAATTTTTCATCACCAAAAATTACTTTTACCGAATCACAACGCCCCGAGAAAGGTCATTTAAGTAAACGCTTAGCGGTTACTGCAGGTGAATACAATGACCAATCATACATGCAACTAGATTTTCGTATGTCTTTTCATAGTCTGGAAGATAATTTAGAAGGTTTTCTTGAAGGCGCACAAATAAATATCGGCAGCCTTTCTCTTAGAGCAACGGAAGATGAGTCACAACTACAACACCTCGATCTAATTGATATTTTTTCGTTAACACCCAGAAATGATTTTTTCCAGCCACTTTCATGGCGTGTGTATACCGGTTTAGAGCAACAGCTGATAAATGGCCGCGACCATTTAACTGCTCATGTCACGGGTGGCGCAGGCGTTTCATACAATGCATGGCCTAGCTCATCCATATATGGAATGTTTACTGCCAGACTGGAGTCAAGCAGCCAATACACTCAAGCCATAGAACCGGCCATAGGCATATCAACCGGCCTGTTACAGCACTTCTCATTGGGAACAGCCCATCTGGAACTAAGTGGTGAAGAGTTTTATCATGATGAATTTCGTCACCGGCTCAAATACATCCAAAATATTAACCTGGGGCGTAACCATGCAATACAACTGTCGGCTCTAAGACAGCGTCAGACCGGCCTCTACTTTACTGAAGCGCAGATTAGCTACCATTATTTCTTTCATTAAAGAACCTGACTAACCGTTCATCCATTTTTGTACAGAATCCAAATTTTAATATAAAATACATCACCGTAAAATTCATCAGGATGTTATTGTGTTATTAAAATTACTCCGCAATGGCTTAGGCTATCTCGTTATTTTTATTAGCTTTTTTATCCCTATCAAGAAGCTTGCTCGCTCAGCTGATGAGCAGGAGTGCGTAAACAAAGCGACTAGCAATATGTCACTTTATCAGTTTCAGGCCTGCCCTTTCTGCCTGAAGAGCCGACGAACGTTTAAACGACTTGGCCTGAATATCGAAACTCGTAACGCAATAAAAAACCCATATCGAGCTGACTTACTCTCAGGGGGTGGTGAAATCAAGGTTCCCTGCCTACGCATAGATATGAAAAATGAAACAATATGGATGTACGAATCCAGTGAAATTGCCGCTTATCTTGAACAAAGATTTGGTGAAAGCAGCACCCCTTGCAGCGAACTTAATTATTAAAGCGGGTTTCTCTTCTTACATTATTATGTAAGAAGAGAATTTTAGTATTTTGCTTTTACCTTTTAATCACACTGCATAACAGCTATGCCAGAACCCCTGCCAATTCTTTACAGTTTTAGACGCTGCCCATACGCAATACGCGCACGACTAGCCATTCGTTATAGCAATTTACAGGTTGAATTACGCGAGGTAGATTTAAAAAACAAACCCTCTGAAATGCTTCTGACTTCACCGAAAGCAACAGTCCCTGTTCTCATAATTAATGATAATACGGTGTTAGATGAGAGCCTGGATATTATGCTCTGGTCGTTACAACAGAGCGATACTCATAACTGGTTACAAAGCAGTCAACACAAGAAGATCGATCAACTTATACAACAGAATGACGAGTCATTTAAAGTCGATCTTGATCACTATAAATATGCAGATCGTTTTCCTGAGCAAACCGCCACTTTTTATCGGCAACAGGGAGAAGAATTTTTAATGATTTTGGAACAAAAACTTACACAACATAAGTATTTAATTAATGACAGTATATCGCTTGCCGATGTCGCCCTATTTCCCTTTATTCGGCAGTTTGCATATGTTGATATCAAGTGGTTTGAAACATCTGATTACCCAAATTTACGCAACTGGTTAACTTATTGGCTCGATTCAGATTTGTTCCGGTCTATTATGCGAAAACAGGTCTGCTGGTCTTCTGAAAGCAACGATATAGCTCTCCTCTAATATTGTAATATTCTCTTAAGGCAGTAGATCGTACTATACGTATTCACATTACTGTCCTAGAATAATAATAAGGCACAATTGATAATCGTTTATAAAAGGAGAATTATATGACTCATGCGTGGTATTCCAGTTATCCCAAAGGCATTCCCCATGAGGCAGATATTACTGCTTATGACTCCCTGCTTGATGTCATTGAAGAGGCCTGCTCAACTTATAGTAATAACCCCTGTTTTTGTAACTATGGAAAAACGCTGAGTTATGAAGAAATAAATTATAACAGCCTTAAGCTGGCGTCTTTTTTCCAGAATCAGTTATCTATGAAAAAAGGGGATAAGATCGCAATAATGATGCCTAACTTATTGCAAAACCCTGTTTCAATATTTGCCGCACTGCGAGCAGGCCTTACCGTTGTTAATACAAACCCACTTTATACAGGGCATGAATTAAAACATCAGTTATGTGACTCTGGTACCACCACCATAATTGTGCTGGAAAATTTTGCATCAACCCTGCAGGAAGTGATAAAAGATACACCTATTAAAAACATTATTGTGACTCGCATGGGCGACATGCTCTCATTTCCAAAATCGGCCATTAT
>Ga0316205_10002077_pt1 | contig 22106 bp, 20 predicted proteins | sample 3monthpyrite_MG_FD_204941 | JGI IMG/M metagenome (GOLD analysis project Ga0316205, IMG submission 204941) | Microbial mat bacterial communities from mineral coupon in-situ incubated in ocean water Damariscotta River, Maine, United States -... | ecosystem: Environmental > Aquatic > Marine >... | reverse complement strand
ACAAAATATAAACAATTTTAGCCGTACCGTCTGCCTGCGTTGCAGTATCATTCATCGCCCATTCCTCCACATTATTATTATTTTTTCACTTTACGCCTATTTAATTAATAGCGTCAAGCTCTTCACTCGCCGTTAACCACTGCTCTTCGGCCTCGTTTAAGGCTTTAACCACCTGGGCTTGTTTATCGAGTATTTCTTTTAAGGCTTGCTTGTTCTTTTCTTCATAGAGCTCATTATCGGCGAGCTGTTCTTCTAATGTGCTTTTTTGTTTCGACAGGCTGTCCATGAGCTTTTCACACTTTTTAACCATATTACGCAGTGGTTGGGTTTGCTTACGTTGCTCTGCGGCATTTTGCCGTTGCTGTTTACGGTTGTCTTGCGTCGGTTCGCTTGTGGTTGCTTTGCTGCTTGCTTGTTGCCGGTTTTGATCTTTAAGCCACTGACGGTAATCATCTAAATCACCATCAAAGGGTTCGACTTTCCCATGCGCAACCAATAATAAGGTATCGGTAACGGTTCTTAATAAGTGCCTGTCATGTGAAACCACAATCAACGCACCTTCGAACTCTTGTAGAGCAACCGATAAGGCATGGCGCATTTCTAAATCTAAATGGTTGGTTGGTTCATCTAATAACAATAAGTTTGGTTTTTGGTAAACCAACATGGCCAATACGAGGCGCGCCTTCTCACCACCTGATAACGGTGCAACCGATGAGGTCGCCATGTCACCATTAAAAGCGAAGCCACCGAGGTAATTTCTAAGATCTTGCTCACTGGCTTTTTTATCAAGCCGTTGCATGTGCAGCAAGGGGCTGGCCTGTGAATCAAGCTGTTCTAGCTGATGCTGCGCGAAGTAACCAATTTTTATGGCACTGGCAAACTGGCTTTTGCCTGCTTGCGCTTGCAACTCACCCGCGAGAAATTTAATTAAGGTCGACTTACCCGCACCGTTGTGTCCGAGTAGGCCAATCCGATCGCCTTCACCAATAATGAGTTTTACGTTCTCTAAGATGGGCGTTTCGTTATAGCCAATCGCGACTTGCTGCATCTTGAGTAAGGGGTTGGGTAATTCATCGGGTGGCCTGAAATGAAAATCAAACGGCGAATCGACGTGCGCCTGATTAATGACCTTCATCCGTTCAAGCGCCTTAACACGGCTTTGTGCTTGTCGTGCCTTGGTTGCCTTAGCGCGAAAACGATCAACAAACTGTTGCATGTGCGCAATTTCACGCTGCTGACGCGCATAGGCTGCTTGTTGATGCGATAGTTGTTCGGCACGTCGTACTTCAAAGGCAGAATAATTCCCCGTATGCAGTGTCAGGGTTGTTTGTTCTATATAGCCAATATGTGTTGCTACCGCATCGAGGAAATCTCGATCATGCGAAATGAGCAACAAGGTGCCTTCGTAATTACGTAACCAGCCTTCTAACCAAATCACCGCATCCAAATCAAGATGGTTAGTCGGCTCATCAAGTAACAGCAGATCAGAACGACACATTAGCGCCTGAGCAAGATTTAAGCGCATACGCCAACCACCGGAGAAATGGTCTACCGGCATTTCTTCCTGTTCAGATGTAAAGCCAAGACCATGTAAAAGCCGCCCTGCTCGGCTTCGCGCGGTATGGCCATGTATCACGTCAAAGGAAATGTATAGCTCGGCCAATCTTGCGCCGTCATGATCTTGCTCGGCCTGCTGTAATTGTTGCTCTAACTGGCGTAACTCGAGATCGCCATCCAAAACGTAGTCAATCGCGGCAATGCCTGTTGCGGGTATTTCTTGGGCGACATGGGCGATGACCGTGCCGGGGATAATTGATATATCACCACCATCTGCGTGTAATTCATTGCGAATCAGGGCAAACAGACTCGATTTACCCGTGCCATTGGCGCCCGTTATGCCTACTTTTTGACCAGCATGGATCGTACACGTCACATCATGCAGTAATTCACGGACACCACGGCGTAGGGATAATTGTTCGAGCCTTAACATGCGCGGCATTGTATCAGTTCAGCCGCTGCAAAAAAAAAGATTCACAAAATAGCTGCCTGTCGTAACATGGTTAGATACCCAGCGCAGATTAAGACAGGACAATAAACATGACGATTGAACAACTACTCGCCAAATTAACCAATAACCCTGAACAAGTTGAATTTAACGAGGTTATTTCGGTCATTGATAGCCACTACAACTACCAAGCTGCCACCTTTACCAATGGCAACGTCACCAATGAAGCCGGTACTAACGAAGGCTCTTGTAAGATTTTTGCCTTTGCGCAATTAAATAAGCTTGATGCAGACAAGACACTTGCTTGTTTTGGTCAGTACTACCGCGATGATGTACTGCAACACCCTGATGCAACCGATCATGCCAATATACGTAACTTCATATCGTCGGGATGGAACGGCATTAAATTCGAGTCAACCGCGCTAACCGCACGGTAAACTGCATGCTACGGATCATTATTCCGTTACTCATGCCGGCCAGTTTATTAATACTGGCCGCACTGCTTTACCCTGAATTATCACAAGCCGTTTTCGCAAACTCGAGCGTCACGCCATTATTGCCGTTGATTATTGGTCTACCCACATTAGGGCTTTGTCTGCGCTTTAACCGTAGCCGTTATTTTTTTTCGCTATTAAGCCTCTTGCTTGCCTATGCATTACTGCATTGGTTTTTACCAGCAAGCAATAGCAATTTAAGTACTGCGATGTATCAGTCCTTAGCCTTGCTGCTACCGATTAACTTACTGTTCTTTTCCCTTATTCGTGAACGCGGCATGTTAACAGTCTGGGGAAGTAGTCGATTTATCTTTATTGTTATCCAAGCCTGCTTAGTTTTTTTACTTTATAAATTATATCCAGCAACGCTCACCGCGGTGATTGATTTCAATTTAATTGATACCCCAACATCGCGCTGGACGCAGATCCCTCAACCTGCCCTGCTAATAAGTTTATTGATTGTCTTAATTTTCAATGGCAAATTATTTGCTACACCCACAACCGCCACAGCCGTTTCATTTTGCGCCTTCATCAGCGCCTTAGTCATGCTGCAATTTCATCTCGATACCAACATCCTGATTAGTTTTACCACCGCCGCCAGCCTCATGTTTGCCATAGCGATCATTCAAGAAAGCCATCGCATGGCGTATATCGATCAACTGACTCACTTGCCGGGGCGGCGTGCACTCAACGAACAGATGTTAAAGCTGGGTAATAAATATTCCATTGCGATGGTTGATATTGATAAGTTCAAAAAATTCAACGATACCTATGGACATGATATAGGCGATCAAGTCTTACGCATGGTCGCTTCTAAACTTGCAAATGCAGGACTGGGTGGCAAAGCTTTTCGTTATGGTGGTGAGGAGTTTTGTATTCTTTTCGCAGGACAAGAACTTAAAACTGTTATCAAAGAACTAGAAACACTCCGCGAAACAGTTGCCAAAAGTCATTTTGATTTGCGTAAGCAAAATCGCCGCACCAATGATGCCAAACGAAAAACCAAAACAAAAAACAGCGTTCAAGTAACGATCAGTATTGGTGTTTCACAACGAAGTGAGAAACTCAGCTCACCATCAATGGTGATCAAGGCTGCAGACAAAGCGCTTTATAGGGCGAAGAAGAAAGGCCGTAATTGCGTTTGTAGATAAGCTTATTCAAGTCAGTTACTGACATTTAGGAAAATGGAATTTGAATCCAAAAACGACTTCCTTTTCCTAATTCACTCTCAAATCCAATCGCGCCGTTCATTTGTTCTATTAATTCTTTAGCTATCATTAAACCAAGCCCGGTTCCTACAATATTAGATTTTTCAGCTCCGGCCCTATCGAATGATTTGAAGATGTGACTTTTTTGTTCATCCGTGAGGCCTTTACCTGTGTCTGAAACAGAAAGGCAAAGCAGATTATTGTCATTAAGCGAACATTCGATAGTTACCTTGCCATTTTTATTATTATATTTAACAGCATTTGATAAAAGGTTTAAAAGGATTTGTTTAAATCGAACTTTATCAACATTAACTTTTATATTATTCGGAAGTTCAACCTTGTTATTTATTCCTATTAACTGCTTATCAGCGATAGGCATGATTATCGATAAGCTTTCATTAAGTAAATCATTTAGATTATAGTTATCAAAAGAGAGGTTCGTAGTGCCGGATTCTATTTTGGCTAAATCTAATACTTGATTGATTAGTTCTAATAAATGATCACCTGCATTTAATATCTCTTGGATGTTTTGTTTTTCAACATCATCTTTCGCTTCTAACTGAAGCAACTGAGCAAACCCCAAAATAGCATTCATTGGCGTACGGAATTCATGGCTCATGCTAGAGAGAAACTGGGATTTGGCCTGATTAGCAGACTCAGCTTCTTCTTTCGCCTTAATGAGCGCTATCTCAGCATTTTTCTGCTTGGTAATATCTTGCACTAGTGAAGCAACACCTACTACTATCCCTGCTCCATCAATCAGTGGCGTGTTGTACCAATCGCATAAGATAATATCACCATTCTTAGTCTTGTTTTCATTAGTACTTCGCAACCCGCTTTCTAATGTAATTAACTTTTTCCATACTTTATCTGTATGTTCGACAACATCACTAGGAATTATAAGTTCCTTAGCATGGCAGCCTAGTGCCTCAGCCTCAGTAAAACCAAAAATAATTTCTGCAGCGTGGTTCCATTGCGAGACGCAAAGATTTACATCCCATTCGATGACACCTAACGGAGTACGTTGGATATGTAATGCCATGCGTTGTTGCGAATCACGGATAACCTCATTGGCGAGAATTAATTCATTTTCGGCTTTTTTTCGCTCTGTGATGTCACGCACAATTCCGCTAAACAGTCTTTTTTTGTCTATAAATATTTCGGATACAGAAAGATCCATAGGGAACACTGCGCCATCTTTTTTTAATCCTTCAACCTCACGACCTATACTTATAATTTTTTTAACGCCAGTATTAAGATAATTTGATATATAACCGTCATGTTCTGACCTATAAGGCTCAGGCATTAATATTTTTATATTTTCACCTACAACCTCACTTTCTTTGTAACCAAACAAATTTTCCGCAGCTTTATTTAGGCTTTGTATGCAGCCTTTATCATCTATTGTAATTACACCATCGATCATGTTCTCAATAAGCGAACGATGGCGGGTTTCACTTTCCGAAAGTTCATTAGTTCGTTCAATTACCTTTTTATCGAGCTCATCGTTTAGTTTGACGACATAACGATATCGATATACTACAAATAAGGAGATAAAAACTAAAAACAAAACCCCGAAAAACCAGACAATTATTTCTTTCGTCCAGAACGAGGGTTTTGAAGCAACCCATTTTTTATATATCCTCCTATATTCTTCTGATTCAACAAACTCTTTAATATTTACATTTAACAGTTCAAAAAGCGCCTTATTTCCTTTGCTCACCCCGATAACGCGCTCAATCTCAGCAAGGGGCTGGCCAGATATTTTAATCTTTCTTTCTAACTGTACCTCCGTTGCGAGCTTCCAGCCTACTGACTCTGGAAAAACTAACGCGTCAATGTGACCTGCAAGCAATGCAAATAACGCTTGCTCAAAACCATCATAGACTTTTAGATCAACGCCTTCTATTTCAGAGGCTATTAGTTCACCTTGATTATTTTTAATTACCCCAACCTTCTCTCCTTTAAACTGGGCTTTATTCGTAAATATTTTAGAAGTATCAGCACGAACAAAAATAGAAATATGGAAAACCTCAACCGGAAGTGTGAAATCTAAAAACGCCTCGCGATCGGCGGTTGCACCTACGTTTGGAATAAGATTCACATCTCCTTTTCTCGCGGAAGCAAAAATCTCAGCCCAGGATTTTTTAACTTTATACTCAACTTGAATGCCACTTCTTCGTGCAATGGCATTCATTAAATCAATAGCAAACCCCTCAGGCTTGCCTTGGTTGTCTAGTAAATAATACGGAGGGAAATGCGCATGGACTGCTGCAGTAACTTTGCTCGATTTCTGGTTATCAGTGTTCGTCGCATAAAGCAGCGAGGAAGAAAAAAAAGTGATAGCAGCGATGATTAAATAGAATCGGGACTGCATAAATAATGTAACGGTTTTTTTAGACGTCATTATGCATCCCAAAACATTAATAATCTTATGTGTATAGAACTAGCCTTTCATCTGATCGGCGCAACACTTGCATCAAATCTTACACAATACGTAAGATAAATCCACAATAAGCAATCTTAACTTCATTAATCACGCAAGTTATTAATTAACTTGAGCATCGACGCGGTATTATTGTAATCAATCGGCACACCGCTCGTTGAAGTTCCCACCTGCAAAACTAATGAAGGAAAACTCTCCGCATGCAATTCACGGCATAGTTCAATTTCTTCCTCCAGCGTCTGCTGCGTCGCCTTGGATGCGATGTCTTGTTTAAATTTGTCTGCATCCAACCCCAATTCAGTTGCAAGTTCAGTGAGGGTGTCAATATCTGATGGATTGCGTGCTTGCTGGTAATACGCCTTTTGAATCGCTGTTGTCATTAACGCGTCATATAGTTCGCCTTGCTGTCGCGCAGCAATGACGGCACGACAAGAAGGATAAGTAGATCGTCGTGGTTGGCACTTTGTCCAAAAATCAAAGTTGAATTTTGTATCGGGGATTTTGGTTTGAATCCGATGCCATGTTTCTTGCAACATGGTTTGCATTTCAATTGGCATTGGCGCGTCGCTATCGACCGCCAAACCACCTAATAATCGCTTTACCTTAATGTCTTCAGGCAGCGCGTCAAGAAGATGCTTCAAGGCCGGCGCGAATCCCCAACACCAACTGCACATTGGATCATGCACATAATAAAGCGTTGCCACATTCACATCCCGTTATTAAATTTATCAGTTTGTGTTGCACCACTATTACGAACCAAGGCTAGCGCGGTGACATATTCTTTTAATATACCCAATGACCAAGTGATTCGCTCACGGTAGAAAGGATCTGATCGTTTATCATTGTCTTTTGCATCCTCGTTCAACACACCTTCAACGTTACGCACAATGATTTGTTCAGGAATGTAGCAAAGCCGATTGTTTTTATAACTGCTCATGCGCAATTCTGCGACAGGGTAGGCACCGCCATCACCGGACGACACAGCAACGATCATCGCGGGTTTATGCCCCAATTCGTTTTTGCTGCATAACAAAAATAAATTCTTCAAGCCTGCGGGCACTTGACCATGCCACTCAGGGGTAATCACAACAAATCCATCGCTACTTGAAAGCTGTTCTCTTAACGGTGTTAATAATGCCTTCCATTTTTCATCGCCATCCCAAACACCTTGGTCCCATAGCGGTAAAGGGTTATCTGCTAGGCTTAATATTGGCGCTTCATCACACAATCCATCCTCAAGTTGAGTCTGAATAAACTTTGCTACTTTTAAGCTTTGTGCATTTGTACGATGACTGCCGCTGATAATCGTTATTTTCATTTTTTATCCTGTTTGCTGAAATTGTTGTTTATTAGGCCATACTATCAAACTTTATTACCCGCTGAGCTGGGTATTCGGATTTTTTCGACTATGATTAAAACCATGTAAACAATAAGAAATTAACCGTTATGAAGCTTTATCTCGTCCAACATGGCGAAGCCTACTCAAAAAAGGATGATGCAAAACGCCCGCTGACCGAAAAAGGCAAGTCTGATGCTAATCGACTTGCTGTTTTCCTACGTCAGGCCAACGTGAAGGTAGAGCATGTTGTGCACAGCGGTAAGCTTCGCGCTGAACAAACAGCTCAACGCCTGGTCAGCGCGATTGCCCCTGGCAAGAAAATTGAAACCCATGACGCCATTAATCCTAATGATTCCCCTGTGACGTTTGCAATCAGTTTAAAAGAGCTTCCCGGTGACAGCCTGATTGTTGGTCATATGCCATTCCTTTCAGGTCTTGTGTCCCACTTAGTGGTTGGCAATGAAAACTCTTTGATCACCGCCTACACCCCAGGCTCGGTTGCCTGTTTAGAATTTACCCCTAAAAATAACAGCTGGTCTCTCAACTGGATGGTTCGCCCCGAACTTTTTAATTAAGACTTGTTTTCAACATTTGTTGCCTCGATCGATTAAACTAGCGCCGAACAATATTTAGGAAAGACAATGGCAATTCACTGGTACCCCGGCCACATGCACAAGGCGCGTAAAGATATGGCTAAGGCCCTGCCTAAAGTCGATCTTGTCATCGAGGTATTGGATGCACGAATCCCGTCTAGCAGTGAAAACCCTGTCATTGCTGACCTGCGCACCAAAAACGGCTACACCAAACCCTGCATCAAGTTGCTCAATAAATCTGATTTAGCTGATGACGCCACCACTCAAGCATGGTGTGAAGCCTTTGACGCGCAAGGCAACGTTAAAGCTCTGCCGATGATGGCAACTCAAACGGGTCAGGTTAAGCCGCTGATTGCTGCCTGCCGACAGTTATTTCCAGATCGTAAACTGGATAAACCCATTCATGCCATGATCATGGGCATTCCCAATGTGGGTAAGTCAACGCTGATTAATGCACTGGCGGGTAGGATGATTGCTAAAACCGGTAATGAACCTGCGATCACTAAAAATCAACAACGCATCGACCTTGGTAACGGCATTGTGTTGTGGGATACACCCGGTATTCTCTGGCCGAAAATTGAGAATGAAAATAGCAGCTATCGTCTAGCCTGCATTGGCTCCATTAAAGATACTGCGATGGACTACGATGATGTCGGGTTTTATTTAATCGAGTATCTATTAGTCGCTTACCCAGAATTACTCAAAGCACGTTATGACATTGAAAATTTACCTGACACACCGCTGCACTTTCTTGAACACATCGGTGCAAGGCGTGGTTGCCTCGGCGCAGGTGGGCTGGTCAATCTCGTTAAAATCAGCACCATCGTCATCAACGAACTGCGCAACGGTACGCTCGGCAAAATCAGCCTTGAAACACCAGCCATGATTGAAGCGGAAATGCTTGAGGTAGAACGCATACTTAAAGAGAAGGCCGAGAAAAAAGCTGACCGTAAGAAAAACTTTAAAAAGAAACGCTAAGTTTAAATCTGAGCATTAACATAACAACAAAAAAAAACGGAGCGTGATTTTCATCACACTCCGTTTTTTTTCAAAACAAGAATGACTAATTATTTAGCAATGGCTGCCTGAATCGCTGCAACAACAGCATCACTAGATGTTGCATTAACGGATAACAACATGCCTTCACCTTCGTAGAAACCAACCAATGGTGCAGTCTTTTCGTTGTAAGTTTCAAGACGGTTGCTAATAGCTTCTTCAGTTTCGTCATCACGTTGGATAGTTGGGCTACCACACTTATCACAAACACCTTCAACTTTCGTTGGGTTGCTCTTCGTGTTGTAGATAGCCTGACATTCAGAGTTAGAACAAGTACGACGTGTTGTTAAACGATCTAAAATAACGTCACGTGGTACATCAAGGCTAACAGCCATATCAAGTGTAACGCCGATTTTTTCTAGCAACACTTTCAATTCTTCAGCTTGTGGAATTGTGCGTGGGAAGCCGTCTAGTAGAAAGCCTTTTTCACAATCTTTTTCAAGTAAGCGTTCGCCCATGATGCCCATAATAAGTGCGTCTGGCACTAAGTCACCTGCGTCCATGTAACCTTTGGCTTCTTTACCTAAATCTGTACCTGCTTTCACAGCGCCACGTAGAATGTCGCCGGTTGAGATTTGTACTGAACCGTCAAGCTCAGTCAACATTTTTGCAACAGTACCCTTACCTGCGCCTGGTGCACCTAAAAGAATCAGTTTCATGGATGGCTCCTTACCTTATATATGATGAAAATTCAGCGCGCATTTTGCCTGTTCGTAGGCCTTACCACAAGCAAAGTCATTTTAGCCCAGCCATAAAAATCCTATAAACAGAGCTAAAAACCATAAGCCATTGAATAACAACGAGTAAATATATTGGTGCTTATTCAGCTTTGGTTCAGCCACCTCCCTGTAACCTGCATTCACGGTCAAGAAAGCTGACCCGTTAAGACAAATTAAACAAGTAAGGAGAACACCATGAAAATTAAAAACCTTTTATCAGCGTTAATGCTTGCAGCCGTTGTTGCAACACCTGTTCTGGTTTCCAATACGGCTCATGCCGGTAGCAAATATGACCGTGGTCATGAGCGCCAATATTACAAGCATGGCTACCACGATGGATATCGTCAATCACGTCATGAAAGACGTCACGAAAGAAGACATGGGCACCATCAGCGTCATTATGAACGTCGTCACTACCGTCACGATCACCATAACTATCGCCCACATCGGTCTTATAGACATCACCGCAGTTCAGGTATCGACCTAATCTTTCGTTTCTAAGATGCCTGTTATATAACCACTCACCTGGGTAATAAAAAACAGGTGAGTGGTTTCAGCTCTAGCCATGTTACGTGTATGCTAAGACTTAAGACTATGAATATTATAAAAACCACCCTACTTTGCCTGCTATTAAGTACTTCGCAGATGACGCTTGCGCAAAACCAGACCATCAGTCCTGGCGAAGCGGCTGCTCGTGTCCAACAAGAAGTAGGTGGTCGTATCCTATCGGTTGAAACTATTCAGCGTAAAAACAAAACCTTTTATCGTATAAAAGTGTTAACCCGCAAAGGCGTTGTGCGTGTCATGCGTGTTAATGCCGAAAATGGCCGCACCAGATAGGCAGCTTGATATGCGAATACTGGTCATTGAAGACGAAGCGGCGATTCTCGAACAACTGCGAAATCAATTAGAAGCTGAAGGTTATATGGTTGATTGCAGCAGTGACGGCGAAGACGGCTTATTCAACGCACGTGAATACCCCATCGATGCAGCCATTGTTGACCTTGGCTTACCTAAGATGTCAGGCAGCGAGGTTATCCGCGCCCTTAGAGAAGACGGTAATACCTTACCTATTTTAGTGCTGACCGCTCGTGGCAGCTGGCAAGACAAAGTCGCCGGTCTTGAAGCCGGTGCAGATGACTACCTCACTAAGCCTTTTCATTTTGAAGAATTGATTGCTCGGTTACGTGCCTTACTGCGCAGAAGCAGTAATTCAGCAGCCAGCGATCAGCAACAATTTGCCCCGCTGAGCATTGATTATTCAAAACAGCAAGTCTGCCATGATGGTACCAATATTGAATTAACCACATTTGAGTACCGTCTCATCGAGCATTTAATGCGCCACGCTGGCGACGTTATTTCAAAAGCTGAACTCGCTGATTATCTATATCCACATGATGATGACCGCGACAGCAATGTCATTGAAGTCATGGTTGGTCGCTTGCGTAAAAAGCTGGACCCCGAAAACAAACTGGCGCCGATTGAAACCATGCGTGGACGCGGTTATCGTTTTACCCTTGCTGAAAGTAGTCAATGAAACTGTCGATTAATGCCCGCACAGTGATTGGTGCCGGATTAGTCCTCGGCATTTTTCTTGTTTTAACGGGCTTAGCACTGGATCGCGCTTTTGAAAAATCCGCGCTTACCGCTATTCAGGAAAGACTTCGTGGCCAGCTTTACCTACTTATTGGCGAAACCAACGTCGATCAACAAGGTCAGATCAGCCTACCTAATGAATCGGCGTTAGTCCGGCTTAATCAACCTGACAGCGGTCTGTACGCATGGGTATACAGTCACGACAAACCTGTTTGGCAATCACGTTCCGTAATTTCAACAGAAGCCTTTTTCAAAACAAGACTCCCTGCGGGCGAAGAAAAATTTGAATTACTCGACGAAGGCTTTGCCATGGCCTATGGCATTGAATGGCAAACGAATAACGGCAATATTCCAATAACACTTTCGCTATCAGAAGATACCACGCTCTTTTCAATGCAAATTAATGGCTACCGTCGCACGCTCTGGGGATGGCTTGGTGGCATGGCTATTTTATTACTCATTACACAGTTACTGGTCCTACGCTGGGGACTTCGACCACTTCGCACTGTTGCCCATGAATTAACGCGCATTGAACAAGGACAGCAAGAACAGCTTATTAGTAAGTACCCAGCTGAGCTACGCGGACTGACTGGCAACCTTAATGCCTTACTCGCTCATGAGCGTGCTCAACAACAACGTTACCGCAATGCCTTGGCCGATTTAGCTCACAGTCTTAAAACCCCTCTGGCCGTGCTACAGGGTGCGATGGATGATCCCGATACTGTGCGTGAGCAGGCAGGTCGTATTCAAAAAAGCATTGATTACCAATTACAACGCGCTGCCACCGCCGGTCGCTCTGGACTCAATAGCCCGATCCTGCTGCGCCCTGTTATTGAAACCCTAACCCGCGCCTTAAAAAAAGTGTATGCCGACAAACGTGTTCAATTCAAACTCCGCATCCCCAATGATTTGACACTGCGTGCGGATGAAGGCGATCTCACTGAGCTGTTTGGCAACCTTTTAGACAATGCCTGCAAATGGTGCCAACACACCGTGACCTGTCAGGCGGCAATGTTAAAAAACCAAGTTGAAATCGTTATTCTTGATGATGGCCCCGGCATCCCTGATGACAAAATTGAACATATTCTGCTACGTGGCATGCGTGCCGATGAAGCGGTCGCAGGTCAGGGGATAGGACTTGCTGTGGTGAAAGAAATTACTCAAGCCTACGATGGAACGCTGACCTTAAACAATCAAACAAACGGCGGCATGCTCATTAAAGTTGCCCTGCCCAATAATACTCGTTAGTGTCAGTTGGCTGCTGTTCCTCATTTAGTTTCTAGCTTTAGTTGTGTAACAGCTTGTGTGCTTTTCAAGTTTTAGTTTTATCCACAAATCCTGTGGATAAGTCTGTGGATTAATCATTTTAAAATGTCTTTTCAAGGGTCTTTTATGATGCTTTTGTTAAACTGACTGTTTTTTAACCAACACTGATTTTACTATATAAATCAACATGTTTCACGGTTTATGTAGCGTTTAGTAGACGCTTTTAGTAAATTCCCCGTAAAAAATGATGATTGTTCCACGCGCTGTGTATAAGACTTCTCTGATACATGAAAAATCGGCCAAAAATTAGTCAATTTTAAGTGCCTATTTTGGGTTTTTTGAGACCTCAGCGTCAATAATTCACCATCTATTTGTCTCATCTACTTGCCAGATCTTACGCTGGTCAGTATCTTCACTGCACTCTTAACGATACACAGACCCTAGAATGACCTTGAAATCGAGCAAACCTGTATACAAACCTTCTGCGTCATTACCCGTCAGACTGGAGCAATTTAGCTTTAAATTATTGGGTAACTACTTCCCTAGCATCATGAGTCGGCGAGCATTAAAACGTTGGTCAAAGACGCAGCCAACGCCGGTATCTACCCAGGAAAGGCGGATGCAACTTCGTGGCGAAGAATATGTACTTGAGGTTAATGGCCAACAAATTAAAACCTGGACTTGGGGAAGTGGAAAAGCCATCTTGCTTGTCCATGGCTGGAATGGTCATGGTTTACAGTTCACTCGCTTCATCGACCCACTGCTCAATGCCGGTTACCAAGTCATTAGTTTTGATGCGCCCGCACATGGCCAAAGCACGGGCCATCGCACTCACCTGCTTGAAATACGCGATGTCATACTGGCGGTTGCTGAACGCCATGGCCCTATCCATGCAGCGATAGCGCACTCTTTTGGTGTGGCCTGCCTCAGCGCCGCCATTAACGCCGGTCTCTCAGTTGCTTGTATCACCGCAATCAGCTCCCCTGGTGGTCTGAGTAACCTGATACAGCGTTATTGCCAGTACATGCAGATACCGCCTGCAACGGAAGAGAAATTAAGACAACGTCTCAGCCGACGCCTTGGGCAAACCCTTTGGGAACAGTTTGCAGAAAGTTACCCCATTACCGCTGATGTCTCGCGCAGCCTCATTATTCATGATAAAGAGGATAGACTTGTGAATTGGCAGGAAAGTGAACGTTTGGCTGAACAGTGGCCGAATGCCGAGCGCTTGTATACTGAGGGCTTGGGGCACCAACGAATTTTATTCGATCGCACAACCATCCAACAAATTGCTGATTTTATTGATAACACTGTGGTCTGTGATTCGCTCGAAAATACTTAAAAGACTCTACAAAAATAACCTGAACGGCCGTTAAGGGTTATAAGGTATCGCTTAGAGGTAAGGATAAACAGTGTCTAGCCTGACTTCCATCAATACAACGCGTGTCACGCCAACCACGACGGTTCAAATTGCGGCAACCGTTAAGCCTGATGCGACTAAAACTCAGCAACCGACTGAGACTGAGCGTGCTGTTAATGGCTCAGAGAAAATTGATAACACCCGTACAGATCAAACCCGTGCTAATAATAATCGTGCGGCACTCGTTGCCGAACTTGATCCCGCCGAACAACGTGTATTAGAGAATTTAAAATCCAGAGATAGAGAAGTCCGTGCACATGAGCAAGCGCATCTTTCAGCTGCGGGTAACTTAGCGAGTAGTGGCGCGACATTCACCTATCAACAAGGACCAGATGGGCAACGTTACGCCGTTGGAGGTGAAGTGGGTATAGAAAGTGCCCGTGTGCCTGGTGACCCTGAAGCAACAATACAACGCGCTCAACAAATACGCCGTGCGGCACTCGCGCCGGCCAACCCTTCAGCACAAGATCGCAGTGTTGCCGTCAATGCTTCTGCGATTGCACTTGATGCCCGAGCTGAACTCGCCAAGCAAGTACAGGAAGAACGCGGACAATCCGCCGTCGATGCCTTTAATGAAGTTGCACAGAGCGCCGACCAAAACCAGAACCGCAGTAATACACCCGAAGTAGAAACGGTACCCATCGATACCTTTGCCTAAACAAGGTTTATGTTTTAACCGACGGTCTGGTAATACAAATTCTGCGGATGATTCGCTTGTGCAAAGAAGAACCAACGTTCGGCAATCAGACCTAAGTATTGGCTAGCAAATGCAGCCATCAACAAAGTGGTGTTTTCCTGACTAATTGCAATGCTTAGCAGAATAACCGGCACAACAAAGACCAACACTAAAAAGATCCATTTAATCGATTTCATAAACACAATTGACATGCCATGAAAATATTCACGGGTATTAAATGAACCGCCCATTAAGCCCATTGATGTTTGTTTAATACGGTTATGGCGCACACCAATCGCTGTTTTCAATGTTGATTTGCTACGAATCTTTGAGTTACGAATAAGTGACGCACTGCGTGTTATAAATGCCGTCACTGTAATAATGATTGCCCAAGCCGCATAGAAGTTAACAAGTCCCGGTGCCTTATATGCAGCAAAAGCAGCTGCAAAGGTAAAGCCGGAAGCCACGCCTAACAATGTGTAATTAATAACAGTTAGCGGTGTTGACCATTCTTGTAAAAATTTAATACAGGCGTAAATCATGGCGGTACAAAGAAACAGTAAGAAAGTAACCAGTACGCCACCCAAGCCCAGAATCAATGTTAGATCGCCGGTGACACCTGTTTTAATGCCAAAAACAGTTAAGTCCCAACCGAACGCGTGTACAACACCGTAAACAATCACTGCGCCGATGACGGTTGGTAAGATAATCACTTCACGTGATAACCACGAAGTGCGCCACATCGTTGCCGCGCGCCAAGCACGTTCTGGATGGCCTAAATGAAACACCGATGAAATTAAGCCCGCCACCAAAAATCCGACGGAGATGGCACTACCCCAAACATAAAAGTCCTGCTGTTGTGAAGGTAAGACATTCACAATCGCATAACTTTCGCCGGTATAAAGGGCTAAAAATAAGCCCTGACCAACACCGATTAATGTGGTTAAAAATATAACTGAAAAAGCAGGATTCATTCTTTAGCTCCTTACCAACTGGTGACGTCATCAAGTGTTTGACCACCGTCATCAATCTGTGGACGTTCGCCTTCTTTCTTAAGTGGATTATCAGCACGTACCAATTCGTCTTCATGAATACGAATTTTAGTTTTACGACGTGGTAAATAATGGTTCGCAGGTTTTGTGCCCCACTCAGGCATGAGTTGGTAACCAGCCGATTCGCGAATCGTTTCTGATACAACCGAATCTGGATCATGTACATCACCAAATAAACGTGCACTGGTTGGACAGGCTAAAACACAGGCCGGTTGGCGTTCAGACTCTGGCAAATTCTCGTCGTAAATACGATCCACACATAAGGTACATTTTTTCATGACCTTTTGGTGTTCATCGAGTTCACGCGCGCCATAAGGACAAGCCCAAGTACAATAGTTACAGCCAATACATTTATCGTAATCGACTAAAACAATGCCATCTTCTTCACGCTTATAACTTGCGCCCGTTGGACAAACAGGGACACACGGCGGATCTTCACAATGCAAACATGATTTTGGAAAATGCACTGTATCGGTGTTCGGGTACTCACCTACTTCATAGGTTTGTACTCGATTAAAAAAGGTACCCGTAGGATCGGCATCGTATGGGTTATCGTCTGACATGTAGCCAGCAGGTCCCGATGTGTTCCATTCTTTACAACTGGTCACACAAGCATGACAGCCTACGCAAACATTCAGGTCGATGACTAACGCTAATTGAGTCATTATTTTTTCCCCTTACCGGCGAAATATTTCAGCCATGATTTACGTTTTTCTTGTCCAGGTACTGGCTCAAACGTTTTGAACTGAGGATAGGTTTCCTCTATTTCATTTTTATCCGCCTTATAAACGCGAACGCGCACGTCATACCAACCGGCCTGACCGGTAACCGGATCAGAGTTGGAGATATGCTCACCATCTTCATTCGGTGGTAACTCTTCAGAAATCACGTGGTTTAATAAGAAACCTTGTTTTGACTCATTCGCTTTAGGCCCTAAGTTCCATGCGCCGGCGGCTTTACCAATTGCATTCCACGTCCAAACGGTGCCAGGCTCGACCGCCTCAGAGAAGCGACACATGCCTTTCACTTTGCCCCACTGTGATTCACACCAAACCCAATCACCGTCCTTGAAATCACCTTGCTTACCCAGCTCAGGACTCATATAAAGATGGTTATAAGCATGGATCTGACGTAACCACGCATTTTGTGAATCCCATGAGTGATACATCGCCATCGGGCGTTGAGTCAGGGCATTGAGCGGGTACTTCTGCTTGTCTGACAAGGAAGATTCCAGCGGCTCAAAATAGTATGGCAGCGGCGTGAAATACGTTTCAACACGTTTACGCAAATGATCTGGCGGCTGCTTGCCTTGTGTTTTACCTTGCGCGGCAAGACGGAACTGCTGCAATATTTCTGAATAAATATGAATTAAAATTGGTTCGTCGTAACGCGTTAAACGGTGTTTTTTCGCCCACTGCAAATAACCTTTGTTCCAGTTACGCATGTACTGGTACGACTTTGGCATTTCGTAGTGGTAGACGCAGTTATTCTTTTCGTACATTTCCCACTGGTTTGGATTCGGTTCACCTTTCATGAACTTCTCGCCACCTTTACCACGCCAACCTGCGAGGAAACCAATGCCCGAACCGGGTTCAGTTTCGTAGTTGGTGACGAAGTCTGGGTAGTTACGGAATTTTCGCTCGCCATCGTCTTTAACGAAGGCAGGTAATTTCAAACGTGAACCCAATTCAATGATTACTTCTTGGAATGGTTTACATTCGCCTTTGGGTTTTACAACCGGAATACGCACTGAATCAACCGGGCCATCAAATTCTGAAATAGGACGATCCAGCATCGACATCACATCATGACGTTCGAGGTAAGTGGTGTCAGGTAAAATCAAATCACCAAAGGCCGTCATTTCTGATTGAAAGGCATCACAAACAATAATGAATGGGATCTTGTATTCACCGTCTTCATTTTTGTCGTTCAACATATTACGTACTTCTGACGTATTCATTGACGAGTTCCATGCCATGTTGGCCATGAAGATAAGCAAGGTATCAATCGGGTACGGATCGCCACGCCAAGCATTAGTAATGACGTTATGCATCATGCCGTGTACTGAGAGCGGGTATTCCCAAGAGAATGCTTTATCAATACGAATCGGCCCGCCTTTATCATCAACAAACAAATCATCCGGATCAGCAGGCCAACCTAGCGGCATACCACCTAGTGGCGTTTCAGGTTTAACCCCTTCTGGCCCTTTGGGTGTTTTGGCACAAGGCGGGATCGGACGTGGGAACGGCGCTTTGTGACGGAAGCCGCCCGGCGTATCGATCGTGCCAAGCATGCTCATTAAAATTGATAAGGCGCGAATGGAATGGAAACCATTTGAGTGTGCGGCTAAGCCACGCATGGCATGGAAAGCAACCGGATTACCCGTTACTGTTTCATGATCTTTACCCCAGACATCCGTCCAAGCAATCGGCAATTCAATTTTTTGATCGCGCGCGGTAACGCCCATTTCATAGGCAAGTCGACGGATGGTTTCTGCAGAAATACCGGTGATACCTTCTGCCCATTCTGGTGTGTATTCTTTTACCTGTTCAACCAACAACTGGAAAGACGGTTTGACGGGGGTACCATCTTCTAATTCAAATTCACCCAGTAAACGCGGCTCCATATCGTCCGTGTGTGAGAGAACAGCTTTGTTGGTTTTAATGTCCCACCAAAGTTTATTTTGTGGATCGAAACAAGCTTCTTCTTCGCCGACTTCTGCACGAACAAACATACCGTATTCAGTGCTGTTTTCATCCATGTTAACGAGTTGGGCGCTGTTCGAATAACGCACTAAAAATTCGCGATCAAACAAACCTTGCTTAATGATTTCATTAATCAACGATAAGATGAGCGCACCATCAGTGCCCGGTTTAATCGGCACCCATTCATCGGCAATGGCTGAGTAACCCGTACGTACTGGGTTAATGGAAATAAATTTACCACCATCACGTTTAAACTTAGACAGTGCCATCTTCATTGGGTTTGAGTGATGGTCTTCTGCCGTACCAATCATAATAAATAGTTTTGAACGATCTAAATCAGGGCCACCGAATTCCCAGAAGGAACCACCGATGGTGTAGATCATGCCGGCAGCCATGTTCACAGAACAAAAGCCACCGTGTGCTGCGTAATTAGGTGTGCCGTATTGTTTTGCAAACAAACCGGTTAGCGCCTGCATTTGGTCGCGACCTGTAAACAAAGCGAATTTTTTAGGATCAGTTTTACGAAGATGACTTAGGCGTTGTTCCATGGTGTCGAAAGCTTCGTCCCATGAAATGACTTCAAACTCACCGGCACCACGTTCACTGCCAGGTTTACGTTTTAGTGGTTTGGTTAACCGCGCTGGCGAATATTGCTTCATGATGCCGGAGGCACCTTTTGCACAAATCACACCCTTGTTAAGTGGGTGGTCAGGGTTACCCTGAATGTAACGTACTTCGCCATCGCGCATTGTTACGCGAATACCACAACGACATGCACACATGTAACAGGTGGTGTTCTTAACTTCGATACGCTCGTTGTTTGCAGCAGATGTTTCTGAGGCAGTTGCCGACATGCTTCACCTAATCCTAAAAAGTAAGGCTCGTAGGGTATACGAGCCTGTGTTGAAACGAAAATTAATGATTTCGATGAGTATATAAGAATTTAATTATATACTAAAGCGTGTTTTATACACAATAATTTCAGTAACTTAAGTACAAAATTCACCTATTATTGGCATTGGATTATCAAACAATTCGAAATACCATGGCTGGTTGGCTTATATATGGACCAAGCAAAGCAATTATAAACGTGGCTAATTGCCTGTTTTAGCTTCCACGGTACAAGCCACCATCACATACAAAAATGGAAACGTATTTCTTTGCAATACAACAACAACTTAGCCTCCCACTCTCAAAACTACAAATTAAGTGCATCGTGAGTGTTAACAATTGTTTCAGCCATCATAGAATGATTGGAAGCACATTAGCGTAAAGGTTTGTTATTACGTGTAATGTTGATATTTCACCTATTATAATCCTGTTAACGCGAAACAATCTGTAACAAAAACCGCATTTACATTGTACTAATTCAATCGCATAGTAAGTTCATAGCGTGGCCGGGAATTTGTCGTCTTCTAATAACGTTTTATTCAGCTAAATTTACCCGCTCATTTTTAATCAAATATGTACGAATTAACGGAGTGGCCAACATGAAATTATCATCTCGTTCACAGTACGCAATTACCGCGATGCTGGAATTAGCATTACATGAAGACAGTAAGCCAATTACCTTATTTGATATTTCTCAAAAACAGAAAATATCTCTATCGTATTTAGAGCAACTTTTTGCCAGATTACGCAGCAATAAACTCGTCCGTGGTCGTCGTGGGCCTGGTGGTGGTTATGTTCTCGCACGTAGCGCCGACGACATCAGCGTTGCAGATATTGTTGCCGCAGTGGACGATGTGCCGACAGAGGGTAACGGCGAAGATGCAGTTAGTGCCGATGGCGTAAGCAGTGACATCCTATGGCACAACTTAAGCAGCCAAATTTATAACTACTTGCGTGAAATTAAACTCAGTCAGTTCATGCAAAACAATGCTCTAAATGAAGGTGGCTCAGGCAGTTCTTCTGCAGGGGCCTCATCACAAGGTTGGAAAACAGAAGTTTCGTATCACAGTAGAGCTTAATCGTAGAGTTTGCATTCTCCTATCCAAAAGTAATCTTAACCGCTGTTAATCAGCGGTTTTTTTTGCCCTGACCCATCGGAGATGGGTAGGGTACTCATAACGAAACTCCGAAGGAGGTTCTCTGAGTAGTGAATATCCAACCCACAAAAGCAAAGGAAACAGCACAGTCATTCTGCTTCACCACAAAAATCGGAGATGGGTAGGGTACTCAGAATGAAACCCCGAAGGGGGTTCTCTGAGTGGTGAACATCCAACCCACAGAAGCTAAGGAGACAGCAAGAAAGTTACGGCGTCTCAGATAAAACCCCACTAATAATCATTCTCACTTAAATCAAACAAATCCGCATCAGGATCAGGTTCGACCTCATCTACAATATCATCCCCATCAGAACTAAACTGGTCTTCCATGTCTAAGCTTTGAGCTGGCGCATCGGCCGGCTCAATCGTCATCTCATCCCAGTCCTCTAGGCTTACCTCCACCGTATCGATCTCTTCTTCACGTCGAATTGTGATAATGCCTTCATACTCGTCGACATCAACTATGACGAAATCCACTTCGAGATCAAGATCTCGATAATATTCACCCGGTGTGGGTTCGGCAGAAAATGACATTACTAGTCCTCATCTTTCTATTAACTTTGTACTAGCTATATAGCAAATATACGGAAAAGGTCTAGTTAAATTTTAAAAAAAAGAACTAGTTAATGTAGTCGAAATTATAAGCATTAGCACTGATTTCAGGGTTATATACTACATTCGATATAGCTATCAAAGCGATAGACTAATAGTTATATTTTAAAATAGCATAAATTAAATAGGGCAGTTTAAGTATAACAAGTGCAGATAAAATTAATGTCATGCTATTAGCTTTTTGATACAGGCAAAAAAAAACCCCGTAACGCGATGCGCTACGGGGTTTTCGGAATTAAAGCCTGGCAGTGACCTACTCTCACATGGGGAAACCCCACACTACCATCGGCGCTAAAGCGTTTCACTTCCGAGTTCGGGATGGGATCGGGTGGTTCCACTTCGCTATTGCCGCCAGGCAAACTGGTTTGGAAAAGTGGGGTCAGAGTAAAAATATCTCAGATTAAAAAATAATTTTACTCTGACCCCAAACTTCCGAATTTGGAAAAGCTGATAATAAAGGTTTTGGGTATATTGCATTTGCTCAACCGAACGAACACCTTTTCAAACTACTTGGGTGTTATATGGTCAAGCCTCACGGGCAATTAGTACAAGTTAGCTTCACACATTACTGCGCTTCCACACCTTGCCTATCAACGTTGTAGTCTCCAACGGCCCTTCAGTGGACTCAAGGTCCAAGTGAGATCTCATCTTGAGGGGGGCTTCCCGCTTAGATGCTTTCAGCGGTTATCCTGTCCGAACGTAGCTACCCGGCAATGCCACTGGCGTGACAACCGGAACACCAGAGGTTCGTCCACTCCGGTCCTCTCGTACTAGGAGCAGCTCCTCTCAAATCTCAAACGCCCACGGCAGATAGGGACCGAACTGTCTCACGACGTTCTAAACCCAGCTCGCGTACCACTTTAAATGGCGA
>Ga0316205_10002076_pt1 | contig 22123 bp, 16 predicted proteins | sample 3monthpyrite_MG_FD_204941 | JGI IMG/M metagenome (GOLD analysis project Ga0316205, IMG submission 204941) | Microbial mat bacterial communities from mineral coupon in-situ incubated in ocean water Damariscotta River, Maine, United States -... | ecosystem: Environmental > Aquatic > Marine >... | reverse complement strand
CTGAAGTCAAAGAGTATGCGGTAGTTCCAATGCCGAAAGATGGTGTAATGAGCCATCTGAGTCCTTTTGTGGCAAAACCGGAATTCCAGGAAGCCATGGGCTACGTTGGTAAAAAGGTTCATGACGATCCTAAAGAAATGCCTGAATATGTTTTAGTTGATGGCTGGAAAGAAAAAGCACTCGATAAAATGGGTGATCTTTTAGGACGTTACCGTAGTTTGCAAGTATTTATGGATTCTTGCGTTAAATGTGGTGCTTGTACAGATAAGTGTCATTACTTCCTGGGTACAGGCGATGCGAAAAACATGCCGGTTGCTCGTCAGGATTTATTACGTAGCGTTTACCGTCGTTACTTTACCTTTGCGGGTAAGTACTTCCCTAAACTGGTTGGCGCTAAAGATTTAACAGAAGATGTTGTACAGGACTGGTACAGCTATTTCCACCAGTGTTCTGAATGTCGTCGTTGCGCAGTATTCTGCCCCTACGGTATCGATACAGCTGAAGTAACTATGGCTGCTCGTGAAATCATGGCACACATTGGTCGCGGTCAGAAATACTCAAATGAAATTATTGGTAAGGTATTCACCATTGGTAATAACCTGGGTTTACCTGAAAAAGCATTGATTAATGTACTGGAAGGCCTTGAAGAAGACGTTGAGTACGATATTGAAATACCGGTTAAGTTCCCATTAGACGTAAAGGGTGCGGATATTTTACTAGTAACCCCTTCTGCTGACTTCTTCGCTGAACCTCATATTGATGGTTTAATTGGTTACGCAAAAGTATTCCACCAGACAAACACCAGCTGGACATTAAGCTCGATTGCTTCTGAAGCGGGTAACTTTGGTTTATTTATCGGTTCTTATGAAAATATGCAGCGTGTTTCAATGCGTATTCGTGAGGCAGCATTACAATTAGGTGTTAAGCGTATTGTATATGGTGAGTGTGGCCACGCATGGCGCGTTGGTTACAGTTTTTTAAATACATTAGCTGGCCCATTTGATTTTCTTGATCAAAACTACCCTATACCTCAGCATATCTGTGAGTTTACTTTAGATAAACTCGAAAAAGGTGAGCTGACAATTGATAAATCTCGTAACGACGATAAAACCGTTACTTTTCATGATTCATGTAACGTAGCACGTGGTTCAGGCATGGGTACCGAGCCTGGTGGCCAATTTACAATTCCTCGCGCGGTTATTAAAGCCGTATGTAATAACTACGTTGATATGGAAAAAGACACAATCCACGACGCCACTTTCTGTTGTGGTGGTGGCGGTGGTCTGTTAACAGACGATCTGATGGAATTACGTGTTAAAGGTGTCTTGCCTCGTGCAACAGCCTTAATTAATGCGAAAGAAGAATCTGGAGTAACTCATATGGCTGCAATATGCGCTATCTGTAAGAGCCAGTTCACCAAAGTACTGCCTTATTATGGCTTTACTATGGACCAAATTGTGAGTGTTCATCAATTAGTAAGCGATGCGATCGTCCTGGAAGGCCAGGTTGACCCTGAAGACTAAGTGATCAATACCCAAAAAGTAAGTAACAAAATTTAACAAACGATTTTGTTGCAGCATATTTAAGATTTATGGCGATTATCGAAATTGAAAAAGATTTTTTTACAAAAGTAAATATCCCTTTTTCAAAAGAGACATAACCCCGTAAATCAGTATGATACGCTGCAACTTGATTTTTAACTATACGTTTAGCCTATAGGAGAATAGCATGGCAACTTCAAAAGAAGACATGCAGACTAACAACTTGACTTACCGCCGTTACAAAGAAGGCGATACTGAATGGTCAAGCATGCACGATTTAATTTTTGTAGAAGACACTTCTTATAAGTGCCCTACTTACGTGCACCGTACTCCACCTTGTCAGGGTAGCTGCCCATCGGGTGAAGATATTCGCGGTTGGTTAGATATCGTACGTGGTATCGAAACTCCACCAGAAGGCATGACAAAAGAAGAGTATGCGTTCCAACGTTCTACTGCTGCTAACCCTTTCCCTGCAATGATGGGTCGTGTTTGCCCTGCACCTTGTGAGGACGGTTGTAACCGTAATGACGTTGATGACTTCGTTGGTATTAACTCAGTTGAGCAATACATTGGTGACAGTGCATTCTCTGAAAAATATAAATTTGCCGGTCTGCCTGACTTAGGTGATAAAAAAGTCGCTATTATCGGCGGTGGTGTTGCGGGTATGTCAGCGGCATATCACTTACGTAAGTTCGGTATCGGTTCTACCATCTTTGATGATCACTCAGAACTGGGCGGCATGATGCGTTACGGTATCCCCGGCTATCGTACACCGCGTGACGTAATGGATCACGAATGCATGCGTATCCTGGATATGGGTGGCATCGAAACTAAATTAAATACACGTGTTGGTAAAGACGTTCCAGTTGCTGATCTTGAAAAAGATTACGATGCGGTATTATGGGCATTAGGCTGTAAGAATGGCCGTGGTCTGTTTATCGAAGACTGGAAAGATGTTCCTAACGCTATAACGGCTGTTGACTTCCTTGAGCAGTTCAACAAAGGTGAGATGAAATACACCGGCAAGAAGATTGTCTGTGTGGGTGGCGGTGATACCTCTATCGATGTGGTTTCAGTTTCTCGTCGTATCGGTACATTAAAAGATATGGCTGGTGAGAAACCAGAAGATTCAGCTGAAGGTCGTGTAAAACACGGTGATATCGCTGATGCAGATAAAGAGCCCTGCACCAATGTTACTTTAACAGCACTGTTTAAGCAGGAAGAAATGACAGCTGCCGAACACGAAGTTCAGGACGCGCTGAAAGAAGGCGTAACGATCATGAACGAAGTGATGCCTGTTGAAATTATTAAAGATGCTGATGGCCGTGCAACGGCACTTAAATTAGTTGACTCTGAATTCGTTAACAACGCACCTGTTGCTAAAGAAGGCGGGAAAGAATACACCATTGAATGTGATCTGATCGTATCAGCTATCGGCCAGTTCGGTGATCTTGTTGGCACTGAAGATATGGACAACGGTCGTTCATTAATCGACGCTGACAAGTTCTTCCAGGTACCTGGTAAGCCAGGTCACTTTGTTGCAGGCGACATTGTACGTCCTCACCTGTTAACAACTGCGATTGGTCAGGGCTCTGTTGTCGCTGAAACCATCAAACAGTTTATCGATCAGACTGACATGAAAAAGCGTCCTAAAGTTGATGTGCACCACTTCAACATAATGGATAAGCTGACTGAGTCAGATATGGTTCCAGAAGACTTTGCGGGTAAGCACATAAGTACAGATGATCAACGTGGTACAGATACCAGAAATTTCGCTATCCACAACTACGAAGATCGTTCAAACAAAGAAATTATTTCAACTGATTTAATGTTCTTAGGACACTTCGAAGCTGAAGCACGTAACCTGCGCACTGAAGATGTTCCATCATCTGATGAAGTACTGGGTCACTTTGCTGAGCGTATGAATGGCCTGGCTGAAGAAACAGCTGTTGCTGAAGCTAGCCGTTGCATGAGCTGTGGCATGTGCTTCGAGTGTGATAACTGCGTTATCTACTGTCCTCAGGATGCTGTATTCCGTGTTAAGAAAGACCAGTCTACTACCGGTCGTTATGTTGACACTGACTACAACAAGTGTATCGGTTGTCATATCTGTGCGGATGTATGTCCAACCGGATACATTGACATGGGCATGGGCGAATAATAAGCCATTTCACCTCTGTGAGGCTCCAGGCCTTCGTTGGAAAATGATCACTTACACTTGTAAGCTCGCATTTTCCGCCTTGGCCTGAAACCTCACAGAGGCAAACTGACTTATTATTACCAATTAAAAGTTTTAGAAATAAACAGATTAAATATATATAACAGCGAACATCGTCATTCCTGCGAAAGCAGGAATCCAGCGACTTTAAACAGAGTCACAAGATTTCAGCCACACATGCTGAATAAACGAAGTTAGTTAAAGTTTAATCTAACAACATAAGCTCTCTAATTATTTTAACTTTTGGAGTTACTAATGCAGCAGTTTCAGAAACGCATGCATAACACTTTAATCACAATCGCGGGATTAGCCCTACTGGCTTTTTCCGCTTTTGCGTTTGCTGATGAAGATTCATCTAAGAAACTATCGTTTAAGCCCGATGTTCCCCACCCCACTAATGGGACAACGGAATGTGTAGAGCCTGAAGATGAGATGAAAAAGAATCACATGAACTACATCCTTGATCAACGCGATGAAACGATGCATGAAGGTATTCGCACCAAGCAATACAGTCTTAAAGAATGCATAAACTGTCATGTACCCAAAGATTCCACTGCCCGCTTTGGCGATGACCAGCATTTTTGCAGCAGCTGCCACAACTTTGTCGGCGTGAGCATTGATTGCTTCCAATGTCATATGGACAGACCCATGGGTGATAGGCCAACGGGTGCTAAGCCACTTGGCAAAAATCCCCATGGTGCCCAAATTTCAAAACCCGTTTCTACAGAAATTGCCAGCACGTCTACTGATGCGGCTTCTACCAAAGGGAGCAAGCAATGAGTTGTAAAGATGTAAATATTTCACGCCGAAGCTTTGTTGGTCAAACAGCAACCGCTGCAGCTGCATTAACGATTGCACCAGGTGTATTTTTACACACGGTTGCAGAAGCTAAACCAGCTGATCAGGCGGTTACCAGTGCCGTTCGCTGGGGTATGCTGATTGACACGGCTAAATGCGCATCCGGCTGTACCGCTTGTGTAAGTGCCTGTAATACTGAAAACGGTATTGCATCCCACGACCGTCCACGCACAGACCAGCAATGGATTCGCAAAGTTACTCTGCGTGACAAGCAAACCAAACACGAAATTTCATTACCGATGTTGTGTCAGCACTGTGAGTCACCTCCGTGTGTTGATGTTTGCCCTACCGGCGCATCATTTAAACGTGAAGATGGCATTGTACTGGTTGACCGTCATATCTGTATCGGTTGCCGATACTGCATGATGGCCTGCCCATACAAAGCGCGTTCATTTGCACACGAAACCGTTGATTTAACCGTAGATTACCAGCCACGTGGTAAAGGTACTGTAGAGTCCTGCACTATGTGTGTTCACCGCGTTGACGAAGGTGGAACGCCCGCCTGTGTTGAAGCCTGCTCAGAAGCAGAACACGGCGCAATGATTTTTGGTGATATTAAAAATCCAAAGAGCGAAATTGCTAAGCAGTTAGCAGAACATGGTGGCAAGCAGATACGTGCAGACCTTGGCCTGAATACAGGCGTTCGTTATCGCGGCATTTAAGATTTTTCCACAGTGCCTTTTAGTCTCTGTGGAAGTTTTAAAACTGAATAAAAGTTATTTAATAAATTTACAAGTATTAGAGATTAGTTGAATACTATGAAAAAAATACACTTAGAACAGATTGAAGGTAAGAGCGCAGGCTACATGGGCTTACTTGCTCTTTTAGGCTTTTTCGTACTCGGTGCCATTGGCTCAATGCTATATATGGAACATGAAGGTCACTGGGTTTCAGGCATGGATAACCAGATCGTATGGGGCCTGCCCCACGTATTTGCGGTATTCCTGATTGTTGCCGCTTCCGGTGCACTTAATGTTGCCTCCATCTCTTCAGTATTTCAGAAAAAAATCTATAAGCCACTTGCACCACTTTCAACGCTGGTCGCACTGGCATTGTTAACCGGTGGCTTGATGGTACTGGTGTTAGATTTGGGTCGTCCTGATCGCCTGATCGTTGCAATGACCTACTATAACTTCAAATCTATCTTTGCATGGAACATGATTTTATATAACGGCTTCTTCGTCATTGTGGGTGTTTACGCCTGGTTTATGCTGGATCGCACCATGAAACAATACAGCCGTTACGCAGGTATTGCCGCATTTGTCTGGCGTTTAGCACTTACCACCGGTACCGGTTCTATCTTCGGTTTCATTGTGGCTCGCTCAGGCTATGACATGGCCATGATGGCGCCAATGTTCATCATCATGTCCTTCTCATTTGGGCTGGCGTTTTTCATTCTGATACTACTGGCTTCGTACAATGGCACCAACCGCCCATTAGGTGATGTTGTGGTTAACCGCTTACGCAGTCTTTTAGGTACATTTGTATTCGCTACCTTGTACTTCCAGATTGTTTATCATCTGAGTAATCTGTATGCCACGGAACATCATGCCTATGAAGCCTTTATTCTGCTGGGTGAACACGGTGGATCAACTTACTCAAGCATCTACTGGATTGGTCAGATTATATTAGGCTCGATTGTTCCTATCGCCATGATTTATGCGCCCGCGCTTAAAAATTGTCGCAAGACATTAGCAACGGCATCTGCACTGGTTGTACTTGGTGGCTTAGCGTCGATGTACACCATCATCATTGCAGGCCAGGCCTACCCCCTGGAAATGTTCCCTGGAATGGAAGTTGTCAGCTCAACCTTCTTTGATGGTGCCACATCACAATATTCTGCCAGCCTGCCTGAGTTACTATTAGGTCTGGGCGGTGTAGCGATGACACTGATTATGATTGCACTGGGTATTAAAGTACTGGGCTTCCTGCCTGCATCTTTAGAAGATTCAGTAGCTGATCCACATCATAAGGCTGACTAAGTTTTAGTTTTACTTTAATGCTTTATGCAAACGGCTCGGAGTTATCTTCGGGCCGTTTGTTTTTAAGTCAAAAGCAGGTTGTCCGCGAATGAACGCTAATAAACGCAAATAAAAGCGTCTTTTTGTTGTTAACCTGCTTTGCAGGTTGTCTACATAAAACAGGATTCAACCTGCAATCTCACAATGGGCAAGCTTGCGAAGCAAGTTAACTAAAAAAATTTGCGTTTATGAGCGTTCATTCGCGGACAAAACTGCTTTTAAATAACCATGCCACATTTCCTAATCTCCGCCGCCCACAAATCCTCAGGTAAAACCACCCTGAGCATTGGTCTGTGCGCCGCATTAGCCGAAACCGGTGCCATCGTGCAGCCCTTCAAAAAGGGCCCGGACTATATCGACCCCATGTGGTTAAGCAAAGCGGCTAATCGCCCCTGTCATAATCTCGATTTTTACACCATGCAACAAAGTGAAATTATTGACACGGTTGGCCACTACTCTAAAGCAGCTGATATCACCGTAATTGAAGGCAATAAAGGTTTATACGATGGCCTCGATTTAGACGGTAGTAACTCCAATGCCGCCCTTGCCTCTTTGCTCAAAGCGCCGGTTATTTTAGTTCTGGATGCACGGGGCATGACCCGTGGCATAGCACCCTTAATTCTGGGTTATCAGGCATTTGATAAAGAGATTAATATTGCCGGGGTGATATTAAACCAGCTCGGAGGCAGTCGCCACGAACAGAAATTACACTCGGTTATAGAGCACTACACCGATGTAAAAGTCATTGGCTCAGTCTATAAAAATCCGGCATTGTCCATTGATGAGCGCCATCTGGGTTTAATGCCAAGTAATGAAGATGATTCTGCCGATGTAAAAATTCAGCAGATTCGCGATATTGTAAAAGACCAGGTAGATTTAAATTTGCTGCGCAGTATTGCAAATAATGCTGATGCCTTACCCGCTGGCAAAAGTCAAAAACAGCAAACCATTCATATTACGACGCCGTTAAAAATTGGTATCGTGGAAAATGATGCCTTCGGCTTTTACTATCCCGATGATCTGGACGCCCTACGTGCAACCGGCGCAGAATTAATCAGCATTGATACCATTCGCGACAAATCGCTACCTGAAATAGATGGCCTGTTTATTGGTGGTGGATTTCCCGAAACCCGAATTAATGAACTGCAACAAAATACACAAATGCGCTCTCAAATAAAACAGGCGTTGGATAATGGCCTGCCCTGCTACGCGGAATGCGGTGGCTTAATGTATTTAAGCCGCAATCTGCAATGGCAGGATCAAAGCGGAGAAATGGTCGGTTTTATTCCCGCCGATTGCGTAATGCACAAAGCCCCTCAGGGGCGGGGTTATATTCAACTTGAAGAAACCGCATTACACCCCTGGGGATCGTTCCAGCCATCGCCACAACCGATTATCGCCGGACATGAATTCCACTACTCGGCACTTGAAAATCTACCCACAGATGTTAAATTTGCCTATCAGGTAAAACGCGGCGCAGGCATTAACGGCGAAGCTGATGGCATCGTTATAAACAATACGCTGGCAAGCTACGCTCACTTACGTGACACCGCTGCCAATCACTGGGCACAGCGTTTTATACAGTTTGTGCAACAATGTAAACTCAACCGGAAACAGTAAACATGAACATGATTAAACTTACCCCCGCTGCGGCCAAGATGATTAAGCACTCCGCTAAAGAAGGCAATTTAGATGGCCTGCCCCTGCGCCTGGCCTGCACTAAAATGCCCGATGGCAGTTTTCATTACGGCATGGGTTTTGATGATGTTAAAACCGATGACATAACCCACACATCGGAAGGTATCGATTTAATTGTGTCGATTACCGCGAATGAATTTATGAATGGCATGACGATCGATTATGTGGAGCTGGAAGAAAGTAAAAAAGATTTTATTTTTATGAATCCAAACGATCCCAACTACGTAAAACCAACTGAATAATTTATTATGATGATTCTACGACAGCCTAATCAACCATAGCTTCGTATATCTGCGAAAGCAGGAATCCAGTGTCTGACAGCTGTTTAAAGTCACTAGGGCACCTCTGATCAAGTCTATTCTATCTCTGACGGTTAGGTGAGTTCACAATCAAGGCGCAGCTTTGAAAGCATGCCCAACATTATAGACATGGGCAGGGTGAGAAGCTACAACACAGCGTGTGAGCTCACCTGAGCGCCCCGCAGGGCGCGACCTGAAGCATTCACCTTCTGCGCTGCGCTTCCTGTAAAGGACTGGGCCATTCACTGCGAAGCGTCGCCTTGTAGTTGAACGCTTTAGGTCACGCAGAGACATGATAGACTTGATCAAAGGTACCCTAGATTCCTGCCTACGCAGGAATGACAATATTTCTACTTTATAAAGTTAAATGATACAATTTTTTAAGAGTAATTAATAACAAACATGTCATTTTCAGAACGTATTTACTATGAAGTTAAACAAATGTCTAACCGGCATTTGTTTAACTGTATCTCTGCATTATTTATTCTACTGTTTTCATTAGTTCTCAGTAGCATCTGGTTGGCCAATACTGACACAAATAAAAGCCTGGCGTTACTTATTCAGATAGCTTTAATCATTCTGGTTTTTATTGGTATTTCCTATATTGCATTAACTAACCAGCGCAAGCAGGCTTCCAACAGCCAGCAACAGCACAAAGCCCAGCAGATACTTTATAACATCACCACAACAATTAATGTTGGGCGTGAATTAAAAGAAATTTTAAATTTATTTTGTAAAAAAACCTATGCGGAATTACAGGCTCACAATGTTTCTGTGTGGCTAATCACTGAAAATAACTGGCTTGAATACATCACCGGCTCCGGGATCGACCCGGAAATTGTATCCCAGCAAAAACGTGTAAAAATTACCCGCGAACTGTCTGATACCTTAATTGATAATTCGATTATTCATGATAACGAACATGTCACCCGTCTGGCGGAAATTCTACAATGTGATGTTGCCGATGATAGCCGCTCATATTATCTGCCATTGCATCATCAAAATCGCACATTAGGTGTTATACGTATTAAGCTAAATCAGATGCCGTTGAATAATCAAAAGGATCTTTACGAATTATTTTCAACACTTGCAGCACAACTTTGTAATGCTATAGAAAAAGCCAAACAGGATCAGGAATCCCGGCGCATGATTATTATGCAGGAGCGTAGTTTAATTGCTAATGAACTACACGATTCCCTCGCACAAACATTAGCCAGCCTGCGTTTTCAGGTCAGGGTATTAGATGAAACACTGCAGCCTACTGCAGAGTTTCAATCTATACGCGGTATCGAGCAGGTGGAAAACAGTCTCGATGAAGCCTATTCGGATTTACGCGAACTGATTGCACATTGTCGTACCCCAATTGATAAACAGGGTTTAATAGAAGCTGTGGAAAAACTGGTTTCCCGCATGCGGAAAGATTCCGGCATACATATTTTGCTGCAAAAAGAATGGGATCATTCTGACCTGCCACCCAATCTTGAAATGCATGTATTTAGAATTGTACAGGAAGCGATGAACAATATTCGTAAACACAGTAATGCACAAAATGTGCATTTACTGTTTCGCTGTAATGAAAAAGGTCATCACCAGATTTTAATTGAGAATGACGGTCTTGGTTTTGAAATGCCCACAGATAGTGATCATCCGGGAAAACATGTTGGCTTAAGTATTATGCGCGAACGTGCCAATTATTTAGGTGGTGATTTACACGTGGAAAGCGAACCGGATGAAGGCACCCGTATTGAACTGGACTTTACTTACAGCAGCGACACAGATCACGATCCACTACAAAGACTATCGGAGATAAACTCTTGAGTATGCGCGTATTAATAATTGATGACCATGCACTGTTCAGGGTGGGTTTACAGGGGTTACTTGAACAACGGGGCATTGAGGTGATAGATGCGGTAGCGGATGGTGCAAAAGGTCTGCTATTAATCGATGAATTAAAACCGGATATTGTTTTGCTTGATTTACGCATGCCGGACATGAGTGGGCTGGATGTTTTACAGAAAGCCAAAGAGAAAAAAGTTGAGATTCCCATCGTCATGTTAACCACCAGCAATGAAGAGCAGGATTTAGTAGAAGCCCTCAGAAACGGTGCCCAGGGTTATCTGCTAAAAGACATGGAACCGGATGAACTGGTTAGTGCGTTACGTGATATCGAAAAAGGTAAAAGTGTAGTGGCCCACGGCTTAACCGATGTACTCGCAAAAATGGTGCAGGGTGATCCGATTGAAATTAAACAGAAAGAAACCCCCTTCTCCGCATTAACCCCGCGCGAGTTAGAAATTTTATGTTTACTGGCGGATGGACAAAGCAATAAAGTTATCGCTAGAAATTTAGGTATTTCTGATGGCACGGTAAAACTTCATGTGAAAGCGATTCTAAGAAAACTCGAAGTTCATTCGCGGGTTGAGGCAGCAGTAATAGCCGTTGAGCAAGGCTTAAGACAAAAACAGTCTAAAGAAAATTAATATGAAAACGTTTAAAACATTAATTGAAGATGTACTGCCCAGTATTAATGAAATTTTTCCCTGGGATCTGGACGAAAAACTCAGCAATGCTGAAAATGTTTTACTCATCGATATAACCGAACCCGGCGAGTATGCAACGGTTCATATTAAAAATTCAATCAATGTACCCCGCGGAGTGCTAGAAGCTTCCTGCGACTGGGGTTATGAAGATACGGTACCCGCACTCGCTGATGCACGGGATAAAGAAGTCATCGTCATCTGTCGCTCGGGAAACCGAAGCGCCCTCGCTGCCTTCACCATGCAACTGCTGGGTTTCTCAAATGTGCATTCACTAAAAACCGGATTACGCGGCTGGTTTGATTATGAGTTAGCGCTCTACAATGAGTTTGAACAGGAAGTGGCTGAAGACGCTGCGGATGCCTATTTCAGTAAAATGCCCCGTACGGATCAGATGCAGCCTGAAGCAGGTATTTAAAATCAGTATTTCAATAAAATCTACGATCTTTACGGCGCTTACCCGCCTGCTGAATCACCACACCTTTTATATGTGATGGACCTTTAAACACCTCTGTTTCGTACAGGTCATTAAGTGGCACAAGATAATGCTTTTCATCATGTGCTCTGTACTGGCGAAAGGTATACTCATCTTTCAAATCCAGCGCCACCACATAGCAACCATCACGCACCACCCCTTCCGGATCAACCACAATAACCACCCCATCCATAAATTCTGGCTGCATTGAATCGCCTAAAACTTGTAATGCGAAGGGTTCAGCTTTGCTACAGGAGGATGCTTCCATTGGGGGAGTCTCTTAAAAATTGAAAATCTGGTCAATAATTATACACTAATATGGCCTTTCAAGTGAAGTCCGTCTCAGCCGTGTATTCTGACCCAACAAGACCTCCTGAATCAGCATTTATTGACGCTGACTATTGACGTATTAAGTACCCTAATTTGGGTGAAAAGCTTATTAAAGGTATAATATGCGCCACAATGTAAGTAACAGTAGTCAATTATGTCAGCACAGAAAATATCTAGAAATAAAGCCGTTCAGTTCACCTATAGCATTACTGATGATGCGGGTAACGTCGTCGAGCAAGTTGATTTACCGGTTAACTATGTTCACGGCGCAAGCAGCATGGGCTTAATCGAACGGATTGAACGTGCAATGGAAGGTTGCTCGGCCGGGGACAGCTTTCAAGTAGAACTCACTCCGGCTGAAGGCTTTGGTGAATATGACGCGGATTTAACCTTCACTGATGACCTGCAAAACGTTCCTCCACAATTTAGAAAAGTCGGGGCACAGGTTGAAATGGCCAATGGTGAGGGTGAAACAAAAACGTTTATCGTGTCTAAAATCGAAGGCGATAAACTCACCGTAGATGGCAACCACCCACTTGCCGGTAAAACCGCGACCTTTAATGTAAAGGTACTGGAAGTACGGGATGCGACACCCGATGAAATTCGCAATGGAATTTCTAACCCAAATGTATCAGTTCACTAAACTAACATCAGTCAACCAGCTTGCACATTAAATAATGTGCAAGTTTTCAATTCTAACCGTAAATTTTTTCTCATCTGATAACTGCGTAGTGATTTTTAACCCCAGCAATTTACAATAGGCTTTAACTAGTGAAAGCCCCAGTCCGGAGTGCTCTGACGATGATCTTGATTTACTTTTACGCCATAGGCGATCAAATATAGAAGACAAATCTGCCTGCTCTAAGTCAGAAGTAATATTAGATACAATAAGGCTGGCACCTTCACTACTTTGCATTACAATTATTTCAATTTCACTATTATCGACACAATAACTCACTGCATTTGACAATAAATTATTAATGATTTGTACAAATTCATTCATACTGGTCATAATTTTAAAGTCGTCTAAGCCACTGCAAACAAGTTGTACATTTTTGCTTTTTGCATCTGACTGATAATGACTCCAGCAATTATTGATAGTTTCGCTAACTAAAATCTCTTCTGGCAAGAGGGTTATATTGCCAACATCACAACGCGCTAAAGCCAGTAAATTGCTAACCAGTAATTCCATCTGGATGCTCGATTCAAGTACACCGTTATAAAAATCCTTTACTAAAGACACATCATCTGGCCACTTAAGAGCAACTTCAGACATAGATCTTAACTCTGAAATAGGTGTACGTAATTCATGTGCGACATCAGAGGAGAATCGTTGCTCTCTGTAAAACGACTTATCAAGTCGTTCCAGCAAATTATTAACTTGCTCAATAACATCAAGCAGTTCAAAAGGTGGATTTTTAATAAATAAGCGTTCTTTTAAATTGTCTGCGTTTAATATTGTTATCTGTTCCTTCAATACATGAAGCGGAGACAAACTTTTTCTGACCGTAATCTTCACCAGATAATTAATTAAAAATAATATAATAATGGTAAATATAACGGTTATGACATGTATACTATTAATTAATAAATCTAACTCTTCTCGCTCACGAGCATACACGAGTGTCATCAGCTTCTGACTGGCCAGCTTTTCAGGTGTTCGATCTTCATACTCAGGAATCTGTGGCAAAAAAACAACCTGAACCATGCGCCCTTGTCGACCATCAATTAAAATAAGATCCTTAAACGCATAGCCGGGTTGCATTTTAGTTTCCATGGGAAGGTCATTGTCGATTAAAGAATGAGAGCGCTCGAACACTGTTTTCTGATCTACCCACAGTTGAAAATATTCAGTATGATCAGTGGCTTCGAACTCCGGCATAAATTCATCAGCAAAATCAAAATCGAGGCCTTCAGGCGTATCCTTCATTAAGGTAATTAGTACATTAGCCTTATCTTCAAGCGCCTCATCTAATTCATGTTCAAGCCATATACTTACGGTTATATTAATTATCAGCGTTAACGAGATAAATATTATCGCGTTGAGCAAAACAACCCGTTTGCTTAGATGACTTTCTAGTGAAAACGTTTTCATTGACTTTCTAGGTAATACCCAAAACCACGTTTTGTTTTTACCAGGTTTTCAATTTTTAATTTACTAAGTTTTTTACGTAATGTACTCACATGCGCTTCAAGCGTATTTCTTGAGGTTGCATCTTCATTTGTATAAATATGATTTATCATAGAATCATAGGTAATTACTCGATCACAGTTTAGAGCGAGATGTTCAAGAATAAGATATTCAGTCGGGGTTAAACTAATATCCGCACCATTAATACTCACTTTTCGCATAACTGTATCTATAGAGACATTGCCGAACGTCAATACTGGTGATGATACATTATGCTTTCTCCTTGTCAGTGTTAATAAACGCGCATGAAGCTCATCAAAAGAAAATGGCTTTATTAAGTAATCATCAGCGCCTAAATTAAGCCCCATTACCCGGTCTTCAATTTTATCTTTTGCTGATAAAATTAAAACGTAGGTATTTTTACGTTTATCGCGTAGTTCTTTTAAAATACTTAAACCATCCATAGATGGCAGCATCAAATCGAGAATAATGACATCATAGTCATTTATCATGGCATAGCATAAACCTTCTTTACCATCACCTGAGCTGTCTATGGTGTAACCCATTCGACTAAATCCAGCTGTTAGCGAGTTCCTTAATCGAGTTGAATCCTCAATTACCAGCAGTTTCATACATGGCCTTTTTCATTATTAATAACAGTATTTATACAACAAAACCCTACTGAAGCCATGAAGATTTCCGCAATAACTAAACATCAGAATAGCGGCTATATATAAGCATGGGCATTTAGCTGAAACATTGTATGAAAATTACCTTAAGAAACACTGAAGACCTTCATTTATAACACAAAGTTTACCGGAAAGTAAATAAACCATATAAAAATACATAAAAATATATTCATACGTTTCTTCATGAAATCCTATAGTAAAAATAATAAATAATTCTTAAGCATATCCTAAGAATAGCTTCGTATTATGTTCGTTAGATATAAACCTTCGTATTAAAAATACATTCAATAACATTATAGAAAGCAAAATAAATTTTGCAATTTTTAAAAACTTAATTACAAGATAGTAAAAACTAAAGCATACAGACTGAAGATGTAAAGCTGTTTTTAATTCACAAAAATACATATATTTAAAATATGTTAACTACATAATATATATCTACCTTGTTATAATTTCATCAACATCAGCCAGCCTTGCTGATACATCTGAATTAAACTCCATCAGGTTTATTGGTAATGAAACCACTGAAGAATCTGTGTTAATAAGAGAAATGTATACAAATTCCGGAGATGTAATTGATTACAAAAAAATTGATAGATCAGTTCAGGGAATAATGGATCTGGGATTATTTAAATCTGTAAAATATCATATACAGGAAAGCTACTCTCCAAATGAACCTGACAATTTACATACTGAACTAATCATTACAGTTGTCGAGAAAATATACTTTCTTATTATCCCAAGAGTAAAACTACGGGACAACCAGTTAGGACTTGGAATACAACTAAAGTGGGATAATGTCTTTGGATTAAATCATAATTTAAAATGGTTGATTGAGCGAAAAGGTGAAACTGAAAATATCAAAGAGTTCAGGCATAGATTTCGATATAACTATACAAACGTATTGAGCAGTGATTACAATTTAAACTTCGCACTCATAAATGAAAATACTGTTGACCAGTTAACCGACTTAAGCTATCAAAACAGACTGGATGACACCTTTGAAATACGCCTGTTTAAATGGCTTAATGACATCCATAAAAAACGCGGAAAATATGCAAGCATAGGCGGAGGGGTTCGACAACGAGTTCATGAAACTCTTGCAGGAGATTACATCGATGATTCCGCTGTCAATTTCTTGAGTTTTACTATTGGCAGCAAAAAAGTACATAACTTTTTATACCATCGAAAAGGCCGCCATTATGGATATGATCTGGAAGTTTCTGATCCCTTATTAGGTAGCGATACTAGCTACTTAAAAAATATATTATTTTATCGAAGTTATTATACATTCGACTCAAGACCAGGTGAAAATTTAAACATACAGGCACAATTGGGTCACTCAACTGATGACATCCTTGGAGACAAAGCCTTTAAGCTCGATTTCAGAAATGATTTACGCGGTTACGATCGCGACAGTTATCAGGGAAACTCTATGCTGCTGTTAAATATTGAATATATGATGGCAATTGATAATTATCCAACAGTACGTTATCTGGGATTTATTGACATCGGCAATACATATGATTCATTTGCAGAGGTTAAAGATGAATTATTTCATTTTGGCATTGGATTCGGTATTCGTTGGAAAATAAAACTTTTTGTTAATGTAGATTTAAGATTCGATGCAGGCTACGGACTGGATGATGAAAATTACCAGTTCACTTTCGGTACACGTCATGCATTTTAGTAAATAAAAAATTAACTGCTAGATACAAATATGTCTTCAAACAAAATACAGCATAATATTTAGTCACCTACCTTTACCTACCACGGCCAATAGGTTTTACGTTTATTTCTTCAGAAACTCTCGTTCTTTATTAACTAGAAAATCAGCAACTGCCAGCATCTCTTTCATACTACCTGCACGCATACGATCAATCCTGTATTTACCATTTACAATTATTTCAGGCACTCCAACAGGCTTATAGCTACGCACCCAGGACTGTGCCTGTTTAGCCTGCTGTGTTATTTTTTCTGAGTTAAAAATTTCACTGAATTGTTTTTTATCTACCCCATAATTTGCAAAAAAATCAGCCAGTTCTTTCTCAGTGCTTAATTTTTTCTGCTTTACCACCACCGCATTAAATAAGGGCGTATGAATTTTATTTAAGATATTGAGTTTTTTTGCCGTATAAAATGTTTTTGCATAAACTTTCATGGACTCATTCCATACTGCAGGAAAAGTCCATAAATCTACTTCTTTAGACTGCTTGCCTCCCCAGGCCCTGAACTGAGAATCAAACTCATAACAATGCGGACATCCATAAGAGAACATTTCAATGACTTCAACTTTATTACTATCTCTGGTTAAAACAGGCTGATCTAAAACAATATAATGCTCACCCGCAATATAACGCTGCATAGTATGCAGTGGTGTAGCTTGTTTTTTTTCAGATTTAGCAACATATTCAGCCGCCTTCCTTTTTACCGATAATATAACCACATCCTCTTTAGGTACATCTGTAAACTTATCTACGCTATGGGTGGGTATAGTCGATATTTTATCAATAACATCCATTCCTTCCGAAATAGCAGCGAACACGGTATAACCCGGTTGTACACGACTTTTAAAGTCCAGACTGGGATTTTCAGTCAGATTGATATAAAACTGAGAAGTTGCTGTATCTGGATGCGACCGGCGCGCCATAGAGACAGCTCCGCGAATATTTTTTAATTGATTTGCAGATTCTTTTTTTACCGGTGCATGTGGTTTTTTATATTTCATGCCCTTCTTAAACCCGCCACCCTGAATAACAAAATTGGATATCGCTCGATGAAAAACCGTATTTTCATAAAAACCTTCATCCACATAACGTAAAAAATTTTCTACTGTTTTTGGGGCCTTAAGAGGGTAAAGTTTAAGCGTGAACGATCCCTTGTTAGTGTTGACAATAATTTCTGGCTCATAAGTTTTTAGCGGTTCAGATTTAGCACTCACCGAAATTATAAAAAAATTATGCGAAAATAATGCTATTAAAAATAATATATATAAAATTTTAAATTTCATTTAAATCACCATTATCTAGATACTGTGTTTTGCATTTTAATTAATTTGTATAATACACATACCATGAATATCACAGGTCAGTGTAATATTTCTCATTCTGAACGCCAATCGCTCGCTAAAGCTAGCTCCTGCATTATTTATAACTATGGGACTCGGCTAATGTGCATTATAAAGCCACTTATCTTGCGGCCACCTGTACCGACACAATCTGTTTTTTACCGGACTTAAACGTCAATGTCATTTCAACTTTCTGACCCTTTGTAAAGTGCTTTTTAGGTCCCATCATCATTAGATGTTTGCCACCGGGCTCAAACTGTATCTGATCTTTTGCCGGAATAACTAAATCCGTTAGCTGGTTCATTTCCATCATGCCATCGATCATTTTCATTTCATGCACTTCAACTTTATCAAATGCATTACTTTCCACTTCTAACAATATGACATCTTCAGCGCTCACATTAACCAGTGTCATATAACCTGCATTTACTCTGGCTTTTTCATGGGCTTCACGCACCCATGAATTCATAATGGCAACTACATCACCCGCCGGTTTTTCATGACTCACTGTAAACGCAGCGGTAACCGGTGTGGCTTGTTTGCTGGCTAATTTTGATTTACCCTGCAAGCGCAGTGTTTCGCTTGCTATGTATTCCAGCAAGGTTTCTGCTTCTGTTTTATTGAGACGCATATTCGGCATCGCTAACTGGTTGTACTGTTTATACAGACTCATCGCAATGGGATCTTTTTTATTGAGCATTCTATCCGGTGCTTTTAACCAGTCATAAAGCCAGCGTTTTTCGCGTCGTTGATTAACGCCTAACAAATCTGGCCCTAAAGCACCTTCAGGATCTTTACCTTCCAGTGAGTGACAACTAATACAGCGTGTCCGATAGATTACTTCACCGCGGGGTATGCTGCGCAGCTCTGGGGCATTTGCATAATCACCACTTCTCACCTGTTTCGATTTCCAGCCGGTTAACCAGTTACCCACCTGGTCAGCTAACACGTGTGGGTTTTCAAATGGTGAGCGTTTCATCCAGCGACCAGTTGCCTGATTACCAATAATCATACTTACATTATGATTATTTGAACCGTCCTGAATTTCTGCAATATACAAACCGAGTTTTTTGCGCAGTTTTATAATGTCATTTTTATCACCGGTTAAGAAAGTCCATTTTGCTCCGAAGCGCTGTTGGTATTCTTTTAAAACTTGTGGGGTATCGGTTTTTGGGTCGATTGAAATTGAATAAAAGAACACGTCTTTGCCAACTCTGTCCCCCATAATATTTTGAACTCTAACCAGTTGTGCTGTTTCCAACGGGCAGGTATCGGGGCAACTGGTGTAAATAAAATTTATCACTACAACTTTGTCTTTAATCAGGTCATCAAAAAACCGAACGCTTTTACCATCCTGCGTGGTCAAAGCCACATTCGGAAAATAGTTAGCCCCCCAGGGTGAAGCACTACTTATGGTTGAAAAATTAATTACCAGAAATAAAGCGTAGGTCGCCACCCAGATATAATTTCGCATTTTTGTTTTCCATACTCATTAAAACATAATGAAGAAAATTCACGACGAACTTCAGAGTGCGCCGTGAATCCGGTCCTATAACCAGTGATTACACATATATAATGACTGGTTCCACGCTTAACACTTACTCATCACGATTGGCTTCCAGCGCACGTGCTCTGTGAATTGCACCGTCAAGCGTAATCGGTGTCGGGCAGTTCACAACATGCGGTGAGTTCGGGTTGGCAAAATTGAAATCATCCACCCGTACACCCGTGTCATCCCCTTCCTGAATACGAGGTGGTGCAGGCCATTCGAGAATTTCAAGCCGGCCATCTTCACGCAGCTGCTTAAGCTCCTTAAATCCCTTAACAACACGATCATGGGGTTCCAACCAATGAGCGAAACCGATATGCCACATGGGACTGTATTTCGCTTCTGGCATAAAGTAGGACGGAAGACCAATTTGACTACCAAACGGGCCACCACCATTACTAATGCCAAAGCCACCCGCTAATCCACCCTCACCACCATCGGTTGTAGAAGGCGCAGGCATTGGCGGGAATGTCGGATGTATACGCTTACCCGGCACCCATTGCACTAGCGGTACAGCCGTATTGCCAAGGAACTGATGCTTCGGTACATTCGGCACACCCATTGCTCGCGCAGGACCAAACGGCCAGGTATCAACCACCACATAGTAAGGCAGATAGTCACCACCTTCAGTCCACGATTTATGCAACTTCAACGTAACGTATGGCGGGTTAGCTTCGGTATTAATCTCAACCACATGGCCGGATTTGTCTATCCTGCCCCAAGCAGTACCGTTGTACGCACAGGTAACATTGGGTGGATCATCCGGGAAGCTATTGCAACTCTCGTCTACCCGATTATGCTCCCAGGGTTGATCTCCCCATTGAATGAAGAACATATTAAACACCACCTGTTTGCCCGCGTAATCCACACGGCGTAATGGCGAGTAGGTATTGTTTTCATCATTATCAGGAATCCCATTCGAGTTTGGACAGGCTTCACCATCAACCTCACCCTCTGAAACCCGACACGCTGGATTCGCCCAGACTGGATTGGGTAAATCACCATAGAAGGTCCAGTTACCCGCTTCATCCACACTGGCTTCAGAAGAGGCTGCAACCGGTGTATTAGCCAGTCCGCCACCCCATGATATGCCCAGTTGTTCCGCCAGTGCTTCATCACTCACATCGTGCATAATGAAATACACCTGAGTTTCATTACCGTCGGCGTCAATATTGCTACCAACAGATAACTCATAAGTAATGGCACCCCGTTCGTTATTCGGCTGCGGATTTAATGCATCACCAATAAACTCATCGCGAATATTATCCAGATGGCTAACGGTTACACCGTTTTTAATCCACACAAACAAGGGATCTAGCTCAGGGCCAAACTCACCCACAGCATCACCGGTTCTGATTGTGGGTAAGGCAACCGAGTCAACATAGCTCACACCATCCCAGGTAGGCAGTGGTGTTGGCATCAGTTTCACCTGTCCCGGATTTTCAATATCCCAACGCAGTAACATCGCGTGATCTTCGTGCTGCGTATTGTGGCAATGCTCCATATAAGTGCCGGCAAATTCACGGAAGCGCAGTGCGATTTCAACTAAATCCCCACTGTCCGGCTGAGGCCCTAAACGGTAGACATCTTTACGTGCCCACTTTTCATGCTCCGGCGGCTCTTTGCCATTACGACGCAGAATAATACCTTCTTCAAAGTGAATATGAATTGGATGACTCCAGGTGCCACTGTTAATTAAGCGCCATACTTCTAAACCGCCAGAGTTTTTAGACGGTGCCGCTGAGATACGTCGCGGATCCATTCCAAAGCCCTTACCACCATCGGTTTCAATGGCCCAGGGCTTGTCATCGGTAGGCTGACGCTCAAACTCGAAAGAACGATGTAACGCATTGGCCAGCTCTTCTTCCGTTGGGCGACGCAGTGGAATCATGGTTTTCTTGCCTTCCACATACAGGGCGGGGTCCATACTTAAATCTTCACCGTCATATTCATGAACACGAAATTCAAGAAACTTACCCACTACCGGGTCACCGTTGGCCCAGCGATCGGCTACACCATCATTGTCATCATCAACCTCAATCGGGTGGTAAGCACCACTCACAATGTCAGCCAGGGCAATGGGTTTGTCCGTGACCTGACCATCCTTGTGCTGCAACATATTAACCATATAAAGTTTTTCACCTGGCTCATAGTTGCTGAAGTCCACGACAATATCGTAACGCTCTGCGATACCCTGTGTTGGTAACACACCGTTTTCAAAATAAACCGTGTGCTCCATCAGGTTGCCATCATTAGCGACCAGATAAAAAGGCACCGGATTACCCGAACTATCCACCATGGCCACTTTAAAATAACGTGACACGGAAGCATTCAATAAACGGAATCGATATTTGCGGGCACGTACATCAAGGAATGGCTTATACAACCAGTTAACCGTCATCACATCACCGATAAAACCGGTTAAGTTGAACGGGTTAAACCATAACTGTCCCTCCCTATCCCAGGCTTTTTCAGCCAGTAACAGGTTAACGTCATAATCACGATTAGCCCAGTCCAGCGCACTACCACTGGGAAGACGAAGGTTAACACCATCATCGATAGCCTCATTACCCCGGTCCAGTGCGCTGTAGTAGTTCATCATCGCCGCATTGCCCTTGTAGACATTTTGCGCGGTGAAGTCGAGCATGTGATCGTGGAACCAGTGAGTACTCATCGTTTCACGCCAGTCACCCGGAATCTTCTTAATACC
>Ga0316205_10002074_pt1 | contig 22126 bp, 20 predicted proteins | sample 3monthpyrite_MG_FD_204941 | JGI IMG/M metagenome (GOLD analysis project Ga0316205, IMG submission 204941) | Microbial mat bacterial communities from mineral coupon in-situ incubated in ocean water Damariscotta River, Maine, United States -... | ecosystem: Environmental > Aquatic > Marine >... | reverse complement strand
GGTTCAATTCGCCCATTTGCGTATAACAATTTAATACCCAACTAAGTTGTGCATGCTCCGGCACGTGTGATTGAATAAAAATAGTACTTTGCTGTGGATCAACACCACAGGCAAGATAAAGCGCTAAGCCGTCCAACGTTGCCTTACGCAAGTCTGCAGCTTTAGGCCTAACCGTAATCGCATGTTGATCTACCAGCATGTAGTAACATTCATGGCTAGACTGCATGTTGACCCATTGCTTTAATGCGCCTAAATAATTGCCAATAGTTAATTCACCTGATGGCTGACAGCCACTTAATACAATAGGTTTACTCATGATTTTCCTTTAAATGGGGTGCTTTACTGAGGGTCATGATTTACTCTGCCCCTTTTGTTTTTGACCCTTTATAATTCGTTGTTAATTTAAACTTTCGCTAATTCGGCGCGCATCTCGTCAATTGCTGCTTTATAATCAGTTTGTGAAAATATTGCCGAACCAGCAACAAACATATCTGCGCCTGCGGCAGCTATTTCAGCAATATTATTCGCTTTAACTCCACCATCTACTTCAAGACGAATATCGCGACCACTGGCGTTAATTTTTTCTTTTACCAAACGTAATTTATCTAACGTTGTTGGAATAAATGACTGCCCACCAAAACCGGGGTTCACTGACATTAATAAAATAACGTCTAATTTGTCCATAACAAAGTCTAAACAATGCAAAGGTGTTGCAGGGTTTAATACCAAACCCGCTTTACAGCCATGAGCCTTTATTAACTGCAATGTGCGATCAACGTGATCGCTACCTTCAGGGTGAAAAGTAATAATATCGGCACCCGCTTTGGCAAATTCAGGAATCAAACTATCAACGGGTTTCACCATTAGGTGAACATCAATAGGCGCCGTAATGCCATAATCACGGAGTGATTTACAAACCATAGGCCCAAAAGTTAGGTTTGGTACAAAGTGATTATCCATAACATCAAAATGCACAACATCGGCACCTGCTGATAAAACCTTAGCAACATCATCACCTAAACGCGCAAAATCGGCAGATAAAATAGAAGGTGCAATTAAAAAAGAAGACATATGTAATAACCAGGTAACTAAACAGGATAAATTTAGCCGTATTATATCAAGCATTAACCAACAACAGCAATTTTAGGTGGAAGTTTTTTATCACTACTTGAAAGGTGTAAAACGGTTCCTATAACCAGTCTCCAACAAGCTGAAGCTAAATCAAGTAATTTCATTTTGTGAAATAAGTTTAACTTGCTTTGTTCGCACTTATGTTGAGCAATTCTGTTTTATTTCGCACTGCCATGATGCGCTGTGAAATTTTCACAACATAAAAAAAACCAAAACAAAACTTAACCTATTGTTATTTATAGCAATAATAACAAAACAAAAATTCGGCACTGTCTTTGCAATTTCATGAAACAAAATATAACACTCACAAATAAATAAAAAGGGTTTACCATGACTATGCAAAAATCAACCAAAGCACTTGTTTTTATCGCTGCAACTACAGCTGTAGTATTTAGTGATATTGCCTCAGCAGAGCTAACCGCAAATGCGAGTGCTTATTCCAATTATATTTTCCGTGGCACCACTTATTCAGGTGATAGTACGGTAGTACAAGGTGGTATTGATTGGAATAATAACTCTGGTATTTATGCTGGTACTTGGGTATCAACTTTAGGCAGCGCTGGCGTTGGAGGTAATGAAATAGATTTTTATAGTGGCTATACCGGAGAAGCGGGAGCACTTACTTACGACATTGGTGTGTTAACTTATCAATATACCTCAAGCCCACAATTCAATTACACCGAAGCATACTTTTCAGCGAAATATAATATTTTCACTATTGGGGCAAACTATACTATTGATGCGGCCTCTGGTAATAACAATGCCGCTTTTGATCAAGGTGATATTTATGTATTTGCCTCCGCTGATTTTACTGCCGGACCAGTTGATGTAAGCCTTTATGCTGGTAGTTATAACTTTAGTAACGATAGAAAATTTGGCAATGGTGATATTAGTTACGCCCATATTGGCGCAAGTGTTAGTAAAGATGGCTTCAGCCTTGCTATTGATAAAAGTGATGTTGAGGATACAAACACTGCTGTTGGCGGACTAGCTGCCAATATGAACGCGGTACGATTTACTATAAGCTACGGCCTTGATTTTGAATTAAAATAAGATTGTTAATCAGGTAGGTACCAATAGTCTAAAGAAGATGAGTTTTAGACTATTGGTTTTTTAGCTATTATTTTGCTATTATGCCGCCTTTATATTTTACACTGTTAATAATGGATTAAATTTTATGTCAAAACGGAGCATGACAAAATTAACAACCTTCGCCTTAGCATTAATAATTACTTTAGCTACTTCAATTAATTTTAGTAGTGCTAACTATAGTCGCCAAGCTGATTTATTAGCGTCTTGTATGGCTGTAGAATCTAACCTACCAACAAATCACAGTAGCCACCCATGTAATGCTACCTACATGCCCAACAAAAGTTGGTTGTCTTGGCTGTCAAATGATAAAAAATCAGCACACTTACATTTTCTAGATTTAGTTGAGTTATTACATTATAGTTTTCATTAAATTAAATAATTAATTTGAAAACACCCAACATGACTAATCAAAAATCTTCCCTAAAAGGTACCTTCAAAAGTGTCACTGCTGCATTTTTCGGTGTACAAAGTAACAAAAATAGAGAACAAGATTTTGGCCAAGGAAAATTAAGCCACTTCATTATTGTCGGCATAGTGTGCGTAATTGCTTTTATTACAGCGCTAGTGCTAGTGGTTAATTTGGTTTTACAATAGGTAAAGTTTTAGCCAAAAAGCAAAGCCCACAACGAGATTTTACTTACTTAACCTGATGTGATGGTTACTTATAAAGCGCTAGTAATTCAGCAACTTTTTTTCGATTCTTACCTTTTTGGCTAATAGTACGGGCAACTTTTATTGATCTGGTTTTACTGGCATGTTCGTAAATTTTTCTTGTCCAAATGGTATCGTGATTGGAAATCAAAACCACCGCTGATTTTTCTGTTGAAATTTCCTCTGCGGCATTAGCTAAATCTGCTTGCTCATCCAAACCAAAACCGTTACCCGCGTAGCTTGTAAAGCTTGCGGTTTTACTTAAGGGAACATAAGGGGGATCGCAATAAATAACATCACCAGCATTGGCGCGGGTAAAAGTTTGTCGATAGCCTTCACAAACAAATGTTGCCTGCTGTGCTTTATCTGCAAAAAAGTTTAATTCTGCTTCAGGAAAGTAAGGCTTTTTGTATTTCCCAAAAGGCACGTTATAGCCACCAGATTTATTATAACGACACAAACCATTGTAGCCATGGCGATTCATATAAAGAAACATTAATGAGCGAAAGTAACTGTCACAACTTTCATTAAATTCTTTTCTAAATTGATAATAAACTTCGCTTTGATTGTTCTCAATGCAAAACAACGTCTTAGCATCTTGAATAAAAGCATCTGGGTTCAACTGAAGTATCTGATAAAGATTAATCAGATCTTGGTTGATATCGTTGAGGATGTACTTGGGATAATCAGTATTTAAAAAAATAGAGCCTGCACCAACAAAAGGCTCAATTAAACATTCACCCTTGGGTAATATTTTAGCAATAACATCACTAAGGCCATACTTTCCTCCAGCCCATTTTAAAAATGCTCGATGCTTTTTGCTCATATACGACTAAACAACCAACCAAAATAAATGAAGGGCGATTGTAGCTTGATTTACACTTAAACGGTATGTATTTTTATGCTTATTATAACTGGGTTAATTCGTTATTTTTTCAAATGCTAAAATCTCAGTTTTAACGATGGCAAGGGATTTAATCCATGTCCCCCTTTCAATAATATCTTGAGGTAATAATTTAAGCTCTAATTGAGCTTGAGCTTTGTTATCAAAAACCTTGGTTGTTAATACCACAAGTGATTTATTATTCAACTTTTTTTGGTAGCTAAAGTATGACAGGTTAGGATACTTATCAACAAAACGCGCCAGTAAAACCATATCACTAAAACCAACAATTTGCACAACGTAACCTTTTGATAAATTCAAATAATAATCAGGCGTTAACGTTATTGGTAAATTAACATTTACTAGATTATTTTTTGCTGTACTTTCGACTGGCTTAACTGCTTCTGGCTTTATTTCAGCTTCCACAGTTTCAATAAATCTAGTTGAATCCTGTTTAACTGTAACTGGTTTTTCTTCAGCTTTTTTACTTTCAACTGCCGCAGTTTCAAGCTCAGAGGTGCTATTATTACTCAATGCTAGTGCTTGCAAGATATCGGTAGCTTGGGCTGATTCTACTTTTTCATTTGCTGTTAACACTGTTACCTCACCAAACAATGCCGCTTGCACATCTTCAGCATTTGCTTGCTCATTTATTTCATTTACCAATATCGGGGCTTTTATTGTCGCAGTTTGATTAAGTAGAGGTTGTTCTATTTTAGTTGTGTTGAATAAAGCTAATTCAGATAAAGTCAAACTTTCAAATTCACTTAACAAATACCAAGAAATCCCAATAAGCGTGCCAAACGACATTAAAGTTAGCATCATTTTCAACAAAAATTTCTTGCTGAAAATTGCACTTTCGTTTTTAAACTTAGCACTTTCTAAGGTAAATAGCTGCCCTGATTGTGCATCTATAATTGACAACTTGTTCTTAAAAATTGTTTTATTCGTTGCCACTTCTTGTGCTGCTTGTTCTTTACCAAATAAAACAACATTGATTTTATGATGGGTTTTATTGGCTACATCCACTAATTGGCATAGTTCGTACTTTATTTGCAATGACAGGGCATGAGCATGTTCTACCACAATTGTTATGCTTTCTTTGTTTTGCTTGCTCAACTGTAGAATACTGACAGCTAGAGACTTCTCAGGATCAAAAAGCGTATTAGCGAATAACTGTTCGATAAGACGACAGCGCATCTGAATATCATTCAACTTAGTTGAAGCAGAAATATAAGCTGCGTTTGTTTCTTGTGTTGATTTTTCTTTAGAAAGGCTGATTAAAAATTGGCGTGCTGCTTGAGTATAAACCCCAGTATCTTGATCTATCACTAAAACCGCTTGTTTTGAAAAACGTTGGATATAATCAATTCGGGCAGTAACACTTATTGATGTCACTGCTGGTTCGCTGTTTAGTTTCACAGCGTCAACATTAGCATGATGTGTATTGGTGTTCGCTAAAGCGGACATATTCAACCCTTTCTATACAGTTATGATGCTTAAAATTTAAGCCATCATAAAATCGATTATAGAATTTGCTGAAGTATCTCCTGCGTGATGTCATCACGAATTTCAGACTGCCCAATGGCGGTAGGCACTATAAAACGTAATTTACCGCCAATGTTTTTCTTATCGCGGCGCATATGTCGAGTAAAATCATCACAACTCATCGAGTTTGGCGCTGTTAAAGGTAAGTCAAACGCTTTAATAAGCGACTCTATCCGACAAAGATCTGACACTTCAAGCAAATTCATTGCTATAGCTAACTTAGCAGCAAGTACCATGCCAGTGGCTACGGCTTCGCCGTGTAGCCAATTGCCATAACCTTGTTCAGCCTCAATTGCATGTCCAAAAGTATGGCCTAAGTTAAGTAAAGCTCGCACGCCCGCTTCGGTTTCATCACTGGCAACAATATCCGCTTTGCATTGACAGCACTTCTCTATCATTTGAGATATCGTAGCTTTATCGCCCGATTTTATTAAAGTTATGTTATTTTCTAACCAAACAAAAAACGCATAATCACCTAAGATGCCGTATTTAATTACTTCTGCCATACCGGCATTAAATTCACGAACAGGTAAAGTAGTTAAGCTATCAATGTCAATAATTACCGCTTTTGGTTGATAAAAAGCGCCTATCATGTTTTTACCAAGGGGGTGATTTACTGCTGTTTTGCCACCAACAGAAGAGTCAACTTGTGACAACACTGTTGTAGGCATTTGAATAAAATCAATACCGCGTTGATAACAAGCAGCGGCAAACCCCGTTATATCGCCAATAACACCGCCACCTAAAGCAATTAATGTGGTATCTCGTCCATGCTCGTTAGTTAATAAGTGCGACATGATTCGCTCAAAGTTAGCTAAACTCTTCTCTGCTTCGCCATCCGCTAAAATCACTTCATCAAGATCATAATTAGCTAACTGAGCTTTAACTTTTTCAAGATAGAGAGGCGCTACGACAGTATTAGTAACAATGCACACACGTTTAGCACGAATATGCTTTGCAAGAAGTTCCGCATTATCAAATAGACCTGAATCGATATAAATTGGGTAACTTCGACTACCTAAATCAAGATTGAGCGTGGACATATTGGACGTCACCAGATAAAATTGATAAGAAAAAGCCACTTATTGGGTCATTAAGTGGCTTATATAAAAACATTTAAAATTTAATTAAAAATCTAAACGCTCAATTATTTTGTGTGCAACAACTTTAGCACTTTGATCGTCAGTTTTAATGACTACGTCAGCTATTTCTTCGTATAAAGGATTACGTTTAACCGCTAGGTTTTCCAATACCGTACGAGGCTCTTCTTTCGTTTGTAATAAAGGACGACGACGGTCTCTTTGGGTACGTGCCACTTGCTTGTCAATGGTTGTTTCAAGATAAACAACAATACCGCGTGCAGATAAACGATTACGTACTTGATCACTAATAACTGAGCCACCGCCAGTTGCCAAGACAATACCTTGTCTTTCGCTTAAGTCTTCAATAACAGTCTCTTCTCTTTTACGAAAGCCTTCTTCGCCTTCAAGATCAAATACCCAAGCAATATCTGCTCCGGTACGACGTTCAATTTCTTGATCAGAGTCGAAAAACTCAAGATGAAGCCTGTCTGCAAGCTCTCTACCTATAGTGCTTTTACCCGCACCCATAGGACCAATTAGGAAAATGTTACGTTTTTCTGCCATTAGATTTACTTAATACTCGTTTGTTACTGTCATATCAAAAAGAAGTCAAAGCGAAGACTTAGTGCTTTTTGATGGTATGGAGGTCTCCCCCGGAAATTTCAAGGGCGTAATTATCGCAATTGTTAGGGTAAGAATGCAAGCACCATTGTCGTTAAGTAAGATAAAAACCTCACTTAACGACTGCTTGAGTGTTAAATAATGTTAAAAATGTTCAGTAACGATGCGTGGCGTCACAAAAATTAACAGTTCTTTTTTCTCATTAAACTGATTTGTATTTCTAAATAACCAACCAAAATAAGGAATATCACCTAAAACCGGCACTTTAGATACGGTACTTATAATGGCTTGTTGATAAATACCACCCAAGACAATAGTTTCACCATTATTTACTAAGACTTGTGTACCAATACGTTGAGTATCAATTGCTGGTGCTTGACCACTTTGTACATCAGAAACCGTATCTTGAGTAACCACCAAATCCAAAATAATTTTATTATCCGGTGTAATATGCGGCGTTACCGTTAAACTTAATACCGCTTTTTTAAATTGTGTAGCCGTTGCACCACTTGAAGCCGCCTGTTGATATGGTATTTCTACACCTTGCTCTATATATGCTTCTTTTTGGTTTGACGTTGTTATACGCGGGCTAGCAATGATTTCGCCTTTATTTTCTTTTTCCATTGCGCTTAGTTCAAGATCTAAAATGGTGCCATCAGCTAAACGTGCTACTTGAAATGCTAAAGCGCCGGCAGGGCTTGCCACCGGTAAATTAACATTGAGTCTATCAGCTATTGCAGGCACTAAGCCTGATGCTGCTGAGTTAGCTCCTTCTATAGAGCCAGAAGAGGCATACTGACCGTCAGTATCAGTAACTCCCCAACGAATACCTAACTCTTCATTAATGTTATCTTTCACCGTTACCATACGGGCTTCAATAATAACTTGGCGAATGGGAATATCTAAGATATTGACCATACGTTTTATATCTTCAATACTTTTTGCTGTATCTCGAATTAATAAAGTATTTGTTCGTTCATCCACAGAAACGCTTCCACGTGGTGATAATATACTGGTATCTTCGTTTTTAATTAACTCTGAAAATTCAGCAGCTTTGGCATAATTAATTTGTACGTACTCAGAGTAAAGCGGGGCTAGTTCTTCTACCTGTTGCTGGGCTTGTAAATTTTTAGCTTCTCTTGCCGCTAATTCATCGCTTGGCGCTACCATTAAAATATTGCCTTGCATGCGTTTGTCTAAGCCTTTAACTTTCAAGATGATGTCTAACGCTTGATCCCACGGAACACCATCTAAACGCAAGGTGATATTGCCAGTAACTGTGTCGCTGGTGATCAAATTAAACTCATTGTAGTCAGCAATAATCTGTAATACCGTTCGAACAGGAATATCTTGGAAATTTAAAGAAATTGTGCGGCCGCTGAAATCTTCGCTTTCACCTAAGTAACCAGGCGCTTTTTTCTCTTTCTCTTTCACTTTAAGAACAAACAAATTGTCCTGTTGTTTATGCGAAAAAGTAAAGTGGCTATCAACATCAATGACTAAACGGGCATTACGGCCAGCTTTAAAGGTTTCGATACCTGACACTATAGTGCCAAAGTCGGTAACATCAAGTTGATATAATAAGTCGTCTATAATTTCAGTATTGTGAAATTCAACATTTATTTTACCCAGCTTGTCATGCACATCTACAGCAACCATACTGTCTTCTAGGTAGACTAATATTTCTGCAGAGTTATCATCTCCTAAGCGAAAATCAAGTGATTTCACCTGATTAATAAATTGCTCGCCCGCAGGACTAAGGGTTTCTACAATTTCTGCTGAGTGACCATAATTGAAGGTAATCGAAAACTGATTACCTTTTAATGCAACATCAAAAACAGCAAGTTTTTCTAAATTAATTTTAGCGACAACTTTGCCGGAACTGTTATCTAAAACGACCTTAGTAACACCTGCATGGTTTACCAATGTCTCTTGTAATTTTTTATCAAAACTCTCTGCAGCAAAATTAACGTTGACAAAGGCAGGGTTCATCGACGTATCAACATCAGGCAAAGACGCAATATCTGCAGAAAATTCAAAGACTAGCTCTATTTGATCACTTTGAATTGTATTATATGAAAGACCAACTAACTGACTCTGTTCAGCTTGCTCTGCACTAACATTAAAAGCGGTAATAACCAGCGCGGCTAACGTAACAAAAGTGAGCCAAAGACGCTTAAAACTGGATATCCCTGTGAAGACTTTATAATTTTTCATTTTATTAAATAGCATTATTATTTCCTTTACCCTTCTGATACTGATTGAGCAATTTTAAGTACAGTTTCTCGCTCTACCCAACAACCTGCACCATCAGGTGTTAATTCTACTAATTTCACGCTTTTCTCACTCACTTCTGTAATACGACCATCAAATAATCCCAGATAACTACCAATTGACACTCTGTGTAAGGTAAAATCTGATGCTTCCATCAATGCCCAAAGCACACCATCATCCCCCATGGTGCCCCGCATTGTTAAATCCCCAAGCGCAAATTTTTCTAATGGCTGTTTACGACGACGTGGGTCTGGGCTTAAACATCCTGACATTTGTTGAATTTTCTGCTGAATAGCTTCAGGTTTAGGTAATGAAAATGGGCTTCTCAAATCAAACGCTGAATAGTCATAATGATTGAATGGATGAACTTCAGGCATGGGATCTATCTGACTAGTAGTGGTTGCTCTCACCTGTTCCATATGTGCAGATAGATCACTGGTATCATCATAACAACCACTAACAAAAGCTAAAATAATTAAAACTAAAATTCTCATGGTGTTGTAACCTCATGGCCTTGATAGCGGTATGTTTTAGCTTCAAGCTTCAAATTCAACACATCAGCGCTTGATTGCACAATATCAATTTTAAAATTATGCAGGGTTACTATGCGTGGTAAACCCGCTATTTGACTAACAAATTTACCAAAAGAGTGATAGGAACCAATAACTTCTATATCGATAGGCAACTCAATATAAATTTCTTTGCCGATTTCAGGTTGCCACTCTAATTTGACAAATTCAAGACCACTTGTGGTACCAATAAAAGTAATATCATCTAATAAACCCGGTGTTTCATGGCTATTAGGTAAACTTCTCAATTGGGTAGCAAAAATTTCTTCCGCTTCAACCATCTGCGCTCTGAACAAGTCTAAATTAGCAGCAACATGATACTTTGTTTGATAAGATGATTTTAACGTGGCTTCTTCGGCAGTAACACGCTCTAGTTGCTCTACTTTATTGCTAACCATGCCCATATAACCTAAAAACATCACCATAATGACTAAAAATATAGTTAACACTAATTTTGCGGCAGGGGGCCATTGACCGATATTCTCTAACTCAAGATTTTCAAATTGTGATTTATCAAACTTCACTTGCTGCCTCCTTCTACTGAGCTAGCAAGTTTAGCGTCATTGACTAAACCTTGAATTTTCACTCGCATTTTAAAGCTACTCAATAATTTTGGCGAACCATCATCTGCAGTAATCGATTCTGGGGTAGCATCAGTAAATAAGTCTGATAGCTCTATTGCTCTAATCATATTCGCTAAATGATTATTTGATTCACTTTTACCGGTAATTTGTATGCTATTACCCTGTTTATCTATTTGGGTGATATAGATACCATTGGGAATTATTTTTGCAATTTCATCAAGCACTTGCGTACCAACATTACGGCTGCGCTGTAATTGCTCCACCACATCAATACGTTTTTGTAGTGCGGCTTTTTTTTCATTTAAAGTTTTAATTTCAGCTATTTGTATATCAAGTTTTTGAATTTCATTCTTCAAAAATTGATTACGCGTATTTTGACCATCAATACGTGTTTGAAAATAAAGATTAACAATAACAACCAAAGCAAAAGCACATAGGCCTGCTGCCGCTAAAATTGTAAAAAACTCTTTTTGTTTAACCTTGAGTGCTTCTTCGCGCCAAGGTAGCAGGTTTATATATGCCATGGCGTAAAACTCCTTAACGCTAACCCTGTAGCAACGGTTAACTGTGGCGCTACTTTAGCTAGTGCTTCTGCATTAATAGATTCATTTACAGCCATATCATTAAATGGATTAGCGATAACCGTGTGAACACCTAATTCATCAGTAAGTAACTTTTCAATACCCTCGATAGCTGCAGTACCACCTGATATTAATAAATAATCAACCTTGCTTGCACCACTAGAAGTCAAAAACATTTGAATTGCTCGGCGTATTTGCTGCATAAGTATAGTGTGAAATGGGGCTAATACTTCAAAGGTATAATTTGGCGGTAAATCGTTAGCAACTTTTGCCTCTTCGGCTTCTTCGAAGGTTTTATTATAGTAAGAAACTATTGAGCGAGTATATTGTTCGCCACCAAATATTTGATCACGACTGTAGATGTGTTTACCTGCTTTAGTAACAGAAAGCAGTGTCATGGTTGCGCCAATATCAACTATTGCTACGGTCTTGTCAGCGGCATCACCGGGCAGTTGCGATAAACATAAATCATGAGAACGACTTACAGCATAAGACTCAACATCAATAACTTTAGTGGTAAAATCGCCTGCTTCTAAAGCAGCAACACGAGCCTCAATAGACTCAGTACGTGCTGCACTGAGCAAAACATTAACTTTACTGGGATCTGACTCGTTAATATCTAGCGTTTCAAAATCTAAACTAACTTCATCTAGCGGAAAAGGGATTAAACTATCGGCTTCAATTTCAATTTGGCTGGCAAGTTCTTCTTCAGTTAACGCGACATCCATATAAATGGTTTTAGTAATAACTGTTTGTCCAGATACGGCTGCCGCTGCATCTTTCGCTTTCATTGATATATTTTGACGTATTTTAGCAATAACGCTACCAACCGCCTCTATATCTTGTATTTCACGATCAACAACTGCACCGCGAACCATAGGCTCAATCGCATAGTCTTCAAGAATATAGCCTTCACTGCCCTGGCTGAGTAAAACCGCTTTGACTGCATGAGATCCAATATCGATCCCCACCATCATCGTTGTTTTCTTTTTCCATAAGTTATCTAGCATAACAACCCACTAAATTATATTGTTGTAATTATTTTAGACATGTTTTTCACATAAATACATTTATTACATGGTTTTACAAGATATACTAGTAATATCTGACAATTTTAGACATAAATAGAGCGATTGTAGTGTTTTCAGCCAAAAAATTTTTCAAAATAGCCCTTATTTTATTATTTCTCGTGATTTTTGCTACGTTTGTTCTATATATGACTTTACGTAATGAATTGCCTGACATTAACTCTTTAAAAGATGTGCAATGGCAAACACCGATGCAAATTTATAGTAACGACGGTTTGCTCATTTCACAGTTTGGTGAAAAAAAACGTACACCGTTAACCTTTGATCAAATACCTCAAAAATTAATTGATGCTTTATTAGCAACAGAAGATGATCGTTTTTATTTCCATTTTGGTGTTGATCCTATCGGCATGGGCCGCGCTGTTTTAGGTAGGCTTATGGGACAAAATAAGGGGGGTGCTAGTACCATTACCATGCAAGTAGCCCGAAATTTTTTCTTAACTCGTGAACAAACCGCCATCCGTAAAATAAGAGAAATTTTCTTATCTTTTCATATTGAAAGCTTGTTAACTAAAGATGAAATATTAACTCTATATATTAATAAAATCCCTTTAGGGCACAGATCTTTTGGTTTTGCTGCTGCTGCTCAAGTTTATTATGGAAAAGAACTTAAAGAGCTAAATTTAGCCCAAATAGCGGTGTTAGCAGGGCTGCCAAAAGCTCCATCAACTTATAACCCTATCAGTAGACCAGATCGCGCCAAGATACGCCGTACAACAGTTTTGCAACGTATGTTAATTAGTGGCTATATAACAGAGCAAGCGTATCAACAGGCAAAAACAGCACCGATAACTGGCAAGCGTCATGGCGCAAAAATTGAGTTAGATGCTCCTTATATAGCAGAAATGGCGCATCAAAAAATGATTGCTCGTTATGGTAAAGAGCAGGCGTATACTGGCGGTTATAAAGTATTTACTACCGTCACTAATAAATTACAACGTGCCGCTCATTCAGCGGTAACCTCTAATTTATTACGCTATGATCAACGCCATGGTTATCGTGGTGCTATCTTATCGCTACGTCCAACATTAGCAGATGAAAGTCAGCAAACTGAAAATAAATCTACTGATGGTGAAGCTCAACCTTTGCCTGAGCTAGCGCCTTTATCAAGCGAAGAAATTTCTGCTGCACTTGCTAGTGTCCACTATTATCAAATGCTAGAGCCAGCCGTTGTCACTGAGATAAACGAACGTTCAGTTAATATTGCTTTACGCGATGATAAAACAGCAACTATTCCCTGGTCAGGCATGGCTTGGGCGCGCCCTTATATTAATGACCAAAAACAAGGCACACCACCCAAAGTAGCGAGTGAAATATTTAGCTATGGCGATGTTATATTAGTAAATCAACTAGCTTCTGGTGAATATCGATTAAGCCAACTCCCCAGAGCAAGTGCGGCAATTATTTCAATTTCACCAGATAATGGTGCCATAAAAGCAGTTGTTGGTGGCTTTAGTTATAAGCAAAGTCAATTTAATCGCGTTACTCAAGCTAAGCGTCAAGTTGGCTCAAATATTAAGCCTTTCATTTATTCTGCTGCATTAGACAATGGTTATACACTTGCGTCACTAATTAATGATGCACCTATTAATCAATGGGATGAGAGCACGGGTGTGGTTTGGCGTCCTAAAAATTCCCCAGAAACTTATGTAGGCCCCATTAGAATGCGTTTAGCGTTAGCACAATCTAAAAACGTTATTGCAGTGAGACTATTAAAAAGTATCGGCATTGATAATGCGGTAGACTACTTATCTAACTTTGGTTTTGCTCCTGATGAGTTACCTCGCAACGAATCACTGGCTTTAGGCTCCGCATCTTTAACGCCATTAGAAGTTGCAACAGGTTTTGCCACATTTGCTAATGGAGGCTTTTTAATCGAGCCTTATATCATTGAACGTATTGAAAATTCAGACGGTGAAGTGATCTATCAAGCCGATCCTGTTTTGGCTTGTAATCCTTGTGAATCACCAACAAAAATAGCTGATAAAGTTGCACTTGATAGTGAATTAACAACCACAAGCAACCAAGACAACTCAGCTGAAGTAACTCCCGTCAAGTCGGCCCCTCGGGTTATCACTGAACAAAATGCTTTTTTAATTACCCAAGCTATGAACAGTGTTATTTGGGGAGCCGATTGGTCTGCTGAAAATGGTTGGCAAGGTACAGGTTGGCGCGCTCGCACTTTAAAACGTAAAGATATTGCCGGAAAAACGGGTACCACTAACGAAGCAAAAGATGCATGGTTTTCTGGTTTTTCTCGTCGTTTAGTCACTACCTCATGGATTGGTTTTGATGATCCTAGCCGTAATTTGGGTAAAACAGTTTACAATAACAACTTAGGAAAAAACCAAATTACCGGTAAAGAGTTTGGCGCAAAATCAGCACAACCAGCATGGATAAGCTTTATGAAAACAGCCTTAACCGACTTACCCATTGAGCCATTTGAGCCACCTGCCGATATTGTCTCAGTACGTATTGATAAAGCCACAGGAAAGCTAACAACCAATACCAACAAGAGTAGTTTATTTGAATACTTTGAATTCGGCACAGCGCCAACCGAGTATGTCAGCCAAGATAACAGTGCTGATATCTTTCAAAGTGATGAAGAAACTAAAAATGAAGAAGAATTGTTTTAATTTTATTGATACTAGCCCTTGTTAGTCTACAAGTCATAACAAGGGCTTAAGTAATAAAAGCCCTTGTTTTATTTGTTCTTCACTTTGCCCTGCAAATCCCAAACGAATAAACTTATTCTCATCATTTTGAACGTTTAAGTGAAATGCATTTTCAGCAAGTAAAAATATACCTTTATTTTTTGCTAGCTTTGCTATTTCTGCTGCATTTTTACCGACATCAATCCATAGCGCCATACCACCTTTAGGAATGGTAAACTTGATCTTTACTCCCTCATCGATAAACGTATTCAGCGTCTCAACCATGCATTGTCTTCGTTTTTGATACCTTCGTGTAGACTTTCTTAAGTGTCTTTCAAAACCACCATCTTTCATCCATCGTGCAACAGCATCTTGTATTAGCACATTAGCTTTATGATTTATCTGCGTACGATAACTAACAAAATGAGTTGCAACAGCTTTATCTACTGCGATAATTCCCAATCGAATTCCCGGAAACATAATTTTAGAAAAGCTTGATAAGTAAATAACTAAACCCGAAGGGTCATTCGCTGCCAAAGGTGGTAATGGTTGGCTGTTGTAATGAAATTCATGGTCATAGTCGTCTTCAATAATGGGAATATTAAACTGCTGAGCAAGCCGATAAATTTGAACACGTTTTTCTGCCGACAATGTTGTTGTCGTTGGGTATTGATGTAAAGGTGTTAAATACAATAATCGTATTTTCTGTTGTTTAATTAAACTCTCAAGATCATCAACATCAATGCCCTGCTCAGTTTGATTTATACCAACTAATTCAGCGCCGGCATTTTTTAGTGCTGTCCATGCAGGACGATAACCTAAATTTTCAACCGCAACTTTGTCCCCTTTATTTATTAGTACTTGTGAAATAATATACAAAGCTTCTTGTGTGCCATTAACCACAATTATTTCTTTACCAACTATTAATCTAACTCTTCGCAAGTAAGTGCTAACCTCTTTAATAAAAGGGATAAAACCCGCATTATCACCGTAGTTTAAATCATTAACTGATGGTCGATTCAGCGCATCATTCATAAAACTTCGAAATTCATTAAAAGGAAACAGTTCTATATCTGGATTACCTCCGGCAAAATTGAAAGAGTAATCATGAGCAGGCCGAGTAAACGAACTTGCGTTGGGTTTTACTATTCTCCATTGATGTTTTTTTGATAAAGGAAGCTGCTCTGTTGTGTGATCTAGTACACAAGAAATTGGTAATGTTTGTGCGACTTTATACCCTTGTCTTTGTTTTGTTTCGACCCAACCTTGCGCAATCAATTCATTGTAAGCTGCCATAATAGTATGTCGATTGACTGACAATTGTTCTGCTAAAAAGCGTGCCGATGGCAATTTTTCATTAACTATGACAGCGCCATCTTCTATAGCGTGACGAATGGCATTAGCAATTCTCAAATACAATTTTGCTTTTGTGTTTTCAAGTGAGAGGTTTAACGTTTTCAAAGACAGCCCTTGGTATAAATTAAATATCAAAACTGGTTGTTTTGTTTATACCATAATTAAGTAAGACTATATCAATAAATTTATGGCGCTTACTTATGGAGAAGAGAATGTTCAAACCAATATCAACAACACTCAGTACAAATAAAGTAACACTCCGTCCTTTAACCATGGAGCATTTAGCTGATTTTTTTACTGCGGGATCATATCCTGAAATATGGACTTGGTCGCTGCCAGATAAATGTACTTCAATTACAGCAACCGAAGACTGGTTAAACTACTCACTAGAAATGGAAGAACAAGGTGAACATGTGCCTTTCGCAATATTTGATAATACCAGTGGAAAATTTGTTGGTAGCACACGTTTCTGCTCTATAAATCGTGAAGATAAAGGTTTAGAAATAGGTTTCACCTTTATCACACCGGATTTTCAGCGTAGTTATATTAATACGCATGCTAAATATTGTTTATTAAAACATGCTTTTGAAGATCATGGTGCAATAAGAGTCGAGTTTAAAGCCCATGAAGAAAATAAAAAATCACGTAACGCTATTGCTAGATTAGGGGCTAAATTTGAAGGAATTCTACGCAATCAACGTATCCTATCAGATGGCAGTTATCGTAATACTGCCATATTCTCAATATTAGCGTGTGAGTGGCCTACTATAAAACAGCGCTTACAAGAAAAAATGCCGCTAAGCTATGAGTAGGTTGACTTCAAAAGAAAAATCAATTATTGAGAATCATGCGTTTGCGCAAATTTTATCTTCTCAAATAAATGACTCAGGTTTTGCTGAACTCGCTTATTGTCCATTGCAATTAATTGATAACAAGACATTGCTAGGGCACCTAGCAAATAATAACTCTCTGCTAAAAGTAATAACCGAGTCATCACTTGTAAAAGTGATTTTCACTGGCCCTCATGGCTACATATCACCACGTTGGCATAATGAACAAGTTGTGCCTACTTGGAATTACGCAGCAGTATCATTAGCTTGCCGTTTAACTACGGTAGACGAAAGCGCAGCGAAACTAAAAGCTATGAAAACAATTAGCCACTATTTTGATGCTCAATGGAACTTTGATGAATTTAATAACACCAGCAATAGTAAAATGGTGCAACAAATGTTGTCAGCAATCACTGTTTTTACACTTGAAATTATTGATATTGACAGTAAATTCAAGCTATCACAAAACCGCTCTGTTGAGTGTCGAACCACTTTTCAAGAAAATTTACGTTTAAATGGCAATAAAGAGTTGGCTGATATTCAATTAATGTAGCTTTTCATAAATTAATGCAGACAAAATAAGGTTATATACCTTTAACGAACACTTTGGATTTGCGCTGAAAGTTATACATTTTCTGTTTACCTTCAGGCAATTTATCCATGGATTGCTCAATAAAACCACGCTCTTGAAACCAATGACCGCTAACGGTAGTTAACACAAATATCGACGCAAGTTGTTGCTTTTTAGCTTCATCTTCTAATGCTGCCATTAATCTACCACCACGGTTACCCTTGCGATAATCAGGGTGAATAGCCACACAAGCTACTTCGCCTGTTTTTGCATCATCATAGGGGTAAAGTGCTGCACAAGCTATGATCACGTCTTCTTTTTTCAATACAATAAACTGATCAATTTCTACTTCAAGTAACTCACGGGAGCGTTTAACCAAGATCCCTTCTGCTTCTAGGGGAGCCAGTAGCTCTAAAATACCGGCGACATCATCAATGGTTGCGGTAGATAACTGCTCTTTATGATCTTTAGCAACCAAAGTGCCTGCACCATCACGGGTAAATAGCTCTTGCAATAAAGCGGTTTCACTTTGATAACTAACACAGTGGCAACGCTCAACACCATTTTCTCCACTTTGAATAATTGCGCGTAGCAATAATTGACGAACATGACAGTCTTTTTCATCCAGCAAAGTTTTAACACGGCGAACACTGCAGCTTTTAATAAGTTTACCTGCTTCATCAAGTAGGCCTTCATCATCCGTTAAGGTAATGAGCTTATCCGCTTTTAAGGCAATAGCGGTTTGTGCAGCAACATCTTCTAAAGCTAAGTTAAATACTTCACCGGTAGGCGAATAACCTATAGGAGAAAGTAGCACGATAGAGCCATAATCAAGCTGCATATTAATGCCATCTGAATCAATTCTACGTACTATGCCGGTGTATTTAAAATCAATACCATCACGCACCCCCATAGGTTTAGCAATAACGAAATTTCCCGTACTAACTCTAATATGAGAGCCATGCATAGGAGAGTTTGCCAAGCCAGTACTAAGCAATGCTTCAATATGTAAACGCAAAGAGCCGGTCGCATCTTTCACTGCCCCAAGGGTGTCGGCGTCAGTAACACGAACATTATTTTCTATATTGGCTTTGATGCTCCGTTGCGTTATCCGTTCTTCAATTTGTGGTCGTGCACCGTGCACTATCACTAATTTAACCCCTAGGCTGCGTAGCAATGAAATATCATGAATAATATTGGCAAAATTGGGGTGTAAAACCGCTTCACCGCCAAACATTAACACTACCGTTTTACCTCGGTGAGCATTAATATAAGGCGCGGCATTTCTAAACCATTTTACGTAATTTTGATCGCTATTATTCATGTTTTCCATTCTTTATAAATTACTTAGCTTGACCAACAATATATTCCATAGCCACTTCATCAGCAGGGTCTTTATGAGGGCTTGGTTCACTGTCTTCGATAATATTTTCAGCTAAAGTGCTTTTATCAATTTCAGCAAAGCCTAACTTAGCAAAATACTGAGGAATATAGGTTAAAACAATAATTTGCTCTAATTCCATTTGATGCGCAAATTCAAGTAAATACTGAACAAGTGCTGCCCCTTGACCTTGATTTTGTGCGCTTTCTTCAATTACCACAGAACGAATCTCAGCAAGCCCTGTTTGGTAAATATAAAGTGAAGCACAGCCAACAACTACGCCATCAAGCTCGGCAACAACAAAATTTTGCACATCGTGAATAATGTTATCGAGTGTTCTAGGTAAAATTTCACCTTTTTCTGCTTGAATATTCACTTGTTGATGTATTTTCTCAACATCTGACATTCGCGCTCTACGTACCGACATCGCTGCTGCACGTTGCGCATTTAAACGCTGTTTAACTTGTTTTAATGCACTTTGGGTCTGCTGCTTACCCGGTGCGCCAACCACTTGCTCATTTAAAATATCGTCATTGATTGCTTGATTATCTGATTGAATGTTAGCAAGTGCTTGCTCAACTTGTGCCCGTGAAGTACCACCAAGCGCCTCACGTTTATCTAAAGTCGATTCGATGGACAAATGCTGATATACATCTTGCTCTATTTGCGTGCTAAATGCTTGTAATTGGGTAATGGTTAAATCTTCTAGTGGGCAACCCTGTTCAATTGCCGCCAATACCACTTCACCCACAATATGATGTGCTTCACGAAATGGAATATTTTTACCCACTAAGTAGTCCGCAAGTTCGGTAGCATTTGAATAACCTTGTTGAGCAGCCGCTAAAGTACGACTTCGATTTACTTTTAAGCCGTCGGCAACCAACACCGCCATTTCCATACATTCTTGCCATGTATCTAAGGCATCAAAAAGACCTTCTTTGTCTTCTTGCATGTCTTTATTATACGCTAGGGCAAGTGCTTTCATGGTGGTTAACATACCGGTAAGTGAGCCAAAAACACGCCCTGCTTTACCACGAATTAATTCACAGGCATCAGGGTTTTTCTTTTGTGGCATCAATGACGAGCCAGAGCTCACTAAATCACTCATTTCAACAAAACCAGCTTCACCTGAGTTATAAAAAATCAAATCTTCACTAAAACGCGATAAATGCATCATAGAAATACTGGCACTGGCAAGTAATTCAATAACGTGATCTCGGTCTGAAACAGCATCTAGGCTATTAAGGGTAGCACTTCTAAAACCTAGACGATTGGCTAAAGCTTTACGATCAATAGGATAACCTGTACCCGCTAAAGCGCCTGAGCCTAAAGGCGAAACATCGAGGCGATATAAAGCATCTTTTAAACGGCCAATATCACGGTTAAACATTTCTACATAGGCTAAACACCAGTGACCAAAGGTAATTGGTTGAGCACGTTGTAAATGGGTATACCCCGGCAGAACCGTATCTTTTTCACGCTCGGCTAAATTCATCATCGCTTGTTGTAAATTCACTAAGGCAAACAATAAGTCGCCGCCAGTTTCTTTACACCAAAGCTTTAAATCGGTGGCTACTTGGTCGTTACGGCTACGGCCAGTATGAAGTTTTTTACCTAAATCACCGGTTTTTTCAATCAAGGCAAGTTCAACCCAACTGTGAATGTCTTCAGCATCAGACAATAAAATCTGTTTTGGATTTTCTTCTACTGATGCTTTCAATTCTTCTAGCGCAGCAGTTAAACGAATTAGTTCATCGGCGTCGATTACGCCTACTTCATGAATGGCTTGTGCCCAAGCGATTGAACCAACAATATCTTGCACCGCCATGCGATAATCAACTGGTAGTGAGTCATTGAATTTTTTAAATTGTACACTCGCTTTTTCTTTAAAGCGTCCGCCCCATAAAGCCATGGTTATTTCTCCTGATCTTTTTGGCTTAGCGCAGTAATACGGCTAGATAAGCTAAATAAACGAATAAAGCCTTCGGCATGCTTTTGGTCATAAACATCATCAGCGCCAAAGGTAGCGAACTCTTCTGAGTACAAGCTATTAGGTGAACGACGTTGAATAACTTGCGCCATACCTTTGTATAACTTAACCACGACATCGCCAGTAAGTTTTTCAGCAAATGAAGCTGCTGATGCTAATTGTGCTTTAGCCAGCGGTGTAAACCAACGACCATCATAAATAACGTGTGAAAACTCAAGACCTACCGATTCACGATATTTTAATGATTCTTTATCTAAAATAAGTGTTTCTAGCCCTTTATAAGCCGCCATTAAAATAGTACCGCCCGGTGTTTCATAACAGCCGCGCGATTTCATGCCCACTAAACGGTTTTCAACAATATCAATACGACCAACGCCATGTGCCGCACCTTTGGCATTAAGGTACATAAGCGCATCGTATGCGCCAGCACCACTTTCAGCTCCAGAAAAGTATTTACCGTCAACAGCCACTAACTCGCCTTCAACAAAACTCAGTTGTACTTTTTCTGGCACATCTGGTGCATCCATTGGATCAACAGTCATAGTCCAAACTTCTTTAGACGGCTCACACCACGGGTCTTCTAACTCACCGCCTTCGTGAGAAATATGCCACGCATTAGCGTCACGGCTATAAATTTTAGTTAACGAAGCAGCACAAGGAATATCACGCTCTGCTAAATAAGCTAATAAATCTTCACGAGAAACCATATCCCACTCACGCCATGGCGCAATTACCGTTAATTCAGGCGCAAGGGCTGCAAAACAAGACTCAAAACGTACTTGATCATTACCTTTCCCCGTACAACCATGACACACTGCATCAGCGCCGACTTTAAGCGCCACTTCAACATGAGCTTTAGCAATAATAGGGCGTGCCATTGACGTGCCTAATAAATACTGACCTTCATATACTGATCCCGTTTTCAAAATTGGGTAAATATACTCTTTTACATATTCTTCTTTTAAGTCAGCCACATAACATTCAGACGCACCTGAAGCGATAGCTTTTTCTTTAATGCCAACAAGTTCTTCTTCGCCTTGTCCGACATCGGCACAAAAGGCGACAACTTCACAGTTATCATAATTCTCTTTTAACCATGGAATGATCGCCGAGGTATCTAAACCACCCGAATAAGCTAATACCACTTTTTTGATTTGTTTCTTTTCAATACTCATAATTTTCTCATTAATTTATTTAGTTATTCGGTGATTTAAATCACCCATTCAATATAATATTTTAT